>Ga0116143_10002955_pt1 | contig 17685 bp, 14 predicted proteins | sample AD_UKC034_MetaG_FD_89745 | JGI IMG/M metagenome (GOLD analysis project Ga0116143, IMG submission 89745) | Active sludge microbial communities of municipal wastewater-treating anaerobic digesters from USA - AD_UKC034_MetaG | ecosystem: Engineered > Bioreactor > Anaerobic > Digestate | place: USA...
ACGACCAGAACGCCGCGGTGAACCCGGGCGCGGCCGAGAGCTGCGCCGACCAGGTGGACAACGACTGCGACGGCGAGGTGAACGAGAACTGCGGCACCTGCACCGATCGCGACCAGGACGGCTACTGCGAGCCCCAGGACTGCGACGACTACGACTACTGGGTGAACCCGGGCGCGACCGACGTGTGCGGTGACGGCATCGACCAGGACTGCAGCGGGGCGGACGCGACCTGCGGCTGCGAGGACGTGGACCAGGACGGCTACGCTGACGCGCAGTGCGGCGAGGACGACTGCAACGACCTCGACTACTGGGTGAACCCGGGCCGCAACGAGAACTGCAACGACCAGATCGACAACGACTGCGACGGCCAGGTGAACGAGGGCTGCAGCGGCTGCACCGACCGCGACGGGGACGGCTACTGCCTCGAGGTCGACGACTGCAACGACGGCAACTCGACCATCCACCCGGGCGCCGCCGAGGCCTGCGGGGACGCCTACGACAACGACTGCGACGGCGAGGTGAACGAGGGCTGCGGCACCTGCACCGACGTGGACGGCGACGGCTACTGCCAGCAGGTGGACTGCGACGACCAGAACGCCGCGGTGAACCCGGGCGCCGGCGAGAGCTGCGCGGACCAGGTGGACAACAACTGCGACGGCGTGGTCAACGAGGGCTGCGGCACCTGCACCGACCAGGACCAGGACGGCTACTGCGCCGGCGTGGACTGCGACGACCTGGACTTCTTCACCAAGCCCGGGGCCACCGAGATGTGCGGGGACAACCGGGACAACGACTGCGACGGGGCGGTGGACGAGGGCTGCGGCACCTGCACCGACCAGGACCAGGACGGCGCCTGCGCGACGGACGACTGCGACGACAGCGACGCGAGCGTGTACCCGGGCGCGGCCGAGATCTGCGGGGACCTCAAGGACAACGACTGCGACGGCCGGGTGGACGAGACCTGCGACCAGCCCTGCCAGAGCGCGGCCGACTGCGCGGACCTGAACGACTGCACCGTGGACGCCTGCGGGGCCGACCTGCAGTGCTCGCACACCGTGGCCCCGGACTTCACCCCCTGCGGCGCCGCCCTGCGGGGCGTGTGCGCCGCGGGCCAGTGCGTGCTGCCCCCGCCGCGCGACGGCGGCGGCTGCCAGACCGCGGGCGGCGAGGATCCGGTCGCGGCCGGCTTCGGGCTGCTCTTCCTGGCGCTGTCGCTGGGCGTGCTCCGCCGGGTCCGCTGACCTCAGCGCGCGCAGGCGTGGCCCGCGGGCGGGGGGCAGGGCACGGCCCGGCCGGCCTGCCACTCCGCGGGCGCCTCCCCCCAGACCTCCGCGAGCAGCTCGCACCAGCCCCGCTGGTAGGGGCCTAGGTCGAGCTCGAGGGTGTCCCCGAGCTCGGTCTGGAGGAACATGCGGGCGCCAGCGCCGACCGCGTGGGTGACCGGGCCGTGCAGCTGGTGCTGCTCCACCCGCTGCCCGCTGGCGAGCTCCCACAGCCCGAGCTCGCCGGAGGAGTAGCCGGCCAGCAGCGTGCCGCCCGGCCCCGCCGCCAGGAGCTCCACGCGGCCGGAGAACGAGTCCCCGAGCTGCAGCGGCGCCTCCCGGGAGCCCTCCTCGAGCGGCAGCCGGTGGAGCTGGCCGCGCCGCTCGCCCACCACCAGCCAGGGGCCGACCCGGACGAGCGCCGAGAGCAGCCGCTCGGGCGGGTGGCGGCCGCCGTCCCTGGAGCCCTCGGCGGCGCGCACGGCGCGGCCGAGGTCGAGCGCGCGCTCCCCGCGGGGGTGACCCACGGCGTCGAAGGTGAGCAGGCGCCGGCCCGCGGCCACCCACAGCGTCTCCCCGGTCCAGGCGACCGCGTTCGCCCGCGCCGCGAGCGGGCGGGGCTCCCCGTCCTCCAGCAGGAGCACGGCCTCGCCCTGGCCGCTGTCCGGATCGACGTCCAGGAGCGCGCAGCCGCCCGGCACGGCCGCGAGCTCCCCGGCGAAGCGCAGGCTTCGGCGCCAGCGCGGGGCGTCCTCCCCGGGCGCCCACAGCGCGGCCGCGGGCGCGTCGTCGAGCACGCAGTAGCGGTCGCCCCCGGGCGTCGGGCGCACCAGCCGGGCCTGCCCGAGCGCCTGCAGGCAGGCGGCGCTGGCGGCGGGCGGGCGCCCCTCCCAGCCCCGGTGGGTCAGGCGGACGGGCTCGCCGTCCTCGAGCGCGAGCAGCGGGCCGCGCCACACCGGGCGCAGGTCCTCGGCCGACAACAGCCACAGGCCGTTGCGCTGGCTGACCGCCACCTGGCGGCCGTCGCGGCTCAGGCGCGCGACCTCGGGCGAGGTGCGGGTCAGGTGCCGGGCGAGCTCGCGGCCCGAGGCGAGGTCCCACAGCCGCACGCAGAAGTCGTTGGCCGCGGTCAGCAGCCGATCCTCCCGCGGGTGGAACTCGACCGCGCGCACGGCGTCGCCGTGGGCGAGCTCGCGCACGGCCCGGCCCGTGGCGAGCTCCCAGACCCGCGCGCTGCCGTCGTCCCCGGCGCTGGCCAGCCTGCGGCCCGCGGGGTCGAAGGCGAGCTGCCAGATCCAGCCGCGGTGGCCGGCGAGCCGGGTGGGCGCGCGGCCGGGCCGGGCGAGATCGTGGACGGCGATCTGCCCGCTGCCATGCTGCGTGGCCACCAGGGCCCGGGTGGCGTCGAGGTGGTAGGCCAGCACCTCGGACTCCACCGGCAGGCGGGCGAGCACCCGGTTCTTTGCGACGTCCACGAGGAGCACGCTGCGCTCGTGGGCCAGGAGCAGGCGGCGGCCCCGGGGGCCGAAGGCCAGGGCCACGCTCTCGTCCCGGCCGCCCTCCAGCCGCCGCGCGAGCCGGAGATCGTCCGCGCCCCACAGGCGCGCGCCGCCGTGGGTGGTGGCGAGGTGGCGCCCGTCCGGGCTCCAGGCCACGCCGCCGTCCGCCCCGAGCTCGAGCCCGGCCAGCGGCTCCCCGCGGGCGACGTCCCACACCCGCACGGCGTGATCCGCGCCGCTGGTCGCCAGGCGCGCGCCGTCCGGGCTGAAGTCCAGGGCGACGATCGTGCGCCGGTGGCCGCCGGCGCGCTCCCGGGGGCCCGGGCGCCACAGGGCGAGCCGCCGCCCGCCCACCGCCAGCAGCCCGCCCCGCGGCGCGGCGGCCAGGCTCTCCACGTCCCCGATCCCGGCCTCCAGGGCGGCCAGCTCGCGGCCGCTGTCGACCTCGAGCAGGAAGGCGCGCGGGCCCTCGCCCACGGCCAGCGTGCGGCCGTCGGCGCCGAAGGCCAGGGCCTTGATCTCGCTGCCCTGCCCCGCCAGGCTGGTCGCGCGGGTGCGCTCCGGCAGGCGCCACAGCGCGAGCTCCCCGCCCTCGCCGGCGGTGGCCAGCAGGCCGCCGTCCGGCCGGAGCGCCAGGGCCGAGAGCGGCCCCGTGGGCAGCGGCGCCTGCTCCGCCGACAGGTCCGGGGAGAACGCGCGCACCCCGCCGCCCGCCTGGCCGACCCACAGGCTGGCCCCGTCGGGGGAGAAGGCCAGGCCGGCGGTCCACGGGGCGAGCCCCTCGCGCGCGCCGAGCTCCCGCCCGCCCGGCGCCTCGTAGACCCGCACCCGGCCCTCCCAGGAGCCGGCGGCCAGCAGCCGGCCGTCCGGGCTCCAGGCCAGATCCTTGACCCCCTCGTGGTGGTCCTCGAACAGGGTGCGCGTGCCCGCCTCGAGGTCCCAGAGGTGCACGGGCCCGCCGTTCACCCCGGCCGCGAGCAGCCGCCCGCCGGGCGCGTAGGCCACGGCCAGCACCTGGGGACCGTAGCCGCGCAGCACGTCCGCGCGGGCGGTGGCCACGTCCACCAGGTGCACCAGGCCGTCCTCGGTGCCGACCGCCAGCGTGCGCCCGTCGGGCGCGAACGCCTGCGACCAGACGCGGCTGCCGAGGTCCTGGCGCCAGGCGAGCGGGCTCGCCTGGAGCGCCCGCCACAGGCCGCGGCTGTGCAGCGAGTCGGCCAGCTGCAGGCTCGAGCGCAGGTGGGCGCGGGCCTCGGGCAGCGCCTGGCTCAGCCAGGCCGCGCGGGCGCCCTCGCGCAGGCTGTCGGCCAGGCGGGCGCGCGCCTCGCCCTCGGCCTCGAGCGCCCGGTTGCGCTCGCTGACCACCTCCCGGTAGGAGGCCACGGCCAGGGCGGCCAGCAGCAGGGCGGCCAGGGCGGCCACCCCGAGCGGCCCGCGGTGGCGGCGGGCGAAGCGCGCAAGCAGCTCGCCCAGGCCGTAGTCGTGCGCCTGCACCCGGCCCCCGGTGAGGTAGGCCTCCACCTCCCGGGCGAGCTCCCCGGCGCCCGGGTAGCGCGCCTCGCGGTCCCGCGCGAGCGCCTTCGCACACACCGCCGCCAGCTCCGGCGGCGCCCCGGGGGCCAGCGCCGCGACCGGCCGGGGCGCGCCGCGCATGACCTTGCCCAGCACCTCGAAGGCGTTGCGGCCCTCGAAGGGCGGGCGGCCGGTGAGCACCTGGTAGAGCACGGCGCCCAGGCTCCAGACGTCCGCGCGCTCGTCCACCCGCTCGAGATCCCCCTCGGCCTGCTCCGGGCTCATGTAGGCCGGGGTGCCCACGGCCGTGCCGGCCACGGTCTGGCTGCCGGTCCCCTCCTGGAGCAGCTCGACCTCGCGCCGGAGCTCGCGGCCGCGGGGGTCGGCCTGGCCGCGCACCTTGGCCAGGCCCCAGTCGAGCACCACCGTCTCGCCGAACTCCCCGAGCATCACGTTGTCCGGCTTGATGTCGCGGTGGACCACCCCGCGGGAGTGGGCGTAGGCGATGGCGTGGCACAGGTCGACGAAGTGCTTCAGCAGCTTCAGCCGGCCGGGCAGCCCGCGGGCCTGGCCGAGCGCGGCCCCCAGGGTGCGGCCGCGCACGACCCGCATGGTGTAGTACAGCCCGCCGTCCGCGCGCCGGCCCAGCTCGTAGACCGGCACGATGCTGGGGTGCTCGAGCTGGCCGGTCACCCGGGCCTCCCGGAGCAGGCGCAGCGTGGCCCGGGTCGGGCCGCCCGGCGCGGTCCCCTCGCCCGAGCCGGCCGGGAGGGCGTGCTCCGGCAGCAGCTCCTTGACGGCCACCTCGCGGCCCAGGTGGCCGTCGAGCGCGAGCAGCACCCGGCCGATGCCGCCGCGGCCGATCTCCGCCCCCGGCCGGTAGCGGCCGGCGGCCTCCGGGGTGACCGCGAGCGGATCCTGGGCGGCGCAGGGCTCGTCGGGGCGCAGGCTCTCGGGGGACATGGCGGGGCGGCTAGTCGAGCCAGGCCGAGGCCGCGTCGTTGGCCAGGCCGCAGGCGGCCAGGTTGTCCGCCGCGACGGCCTCGCAGGTGCAGGTGCCGTCGTCGAGGATGGCCTGGCAGCGGTCCTCCTCGGAGTCCGAGGGCTCGCTGTTCTGGTAGGCCGACTCGATGGCGATCTCGCAGCGCAGCTCCGCGGAGCGCGAGGCCTGGCAGTCGCACACCTTGTGGCCGAGCTCCTTGCAGGCGCTGTCGCAGCCGGCCCCCAGGCAGGCGGCGGCGAGGAGCAGGGCGAGGGCGAGCAGGCTCGAGAGGCACGATCGCATGGCTGACTCCAATCCGCCGGGCATGCTACGGGGAACCGGGATCCCTGTCAAGCCAGGGGGATGGGGGCGGGGCGTATCCAATGGGTCCTGTTCGTGGTACCTTTCAAGGGTACGATTGGAGGAGCTGATGGCTTCGACCCGTTTCAGCGAGGACATCCGCCCGCTCACCGAGCTGAAGACACGGACCTCGGCGCTGGTGGCGCAGGTTCTCCGTTCTCGGCGGCCGATGCTGCTGACCCGGCGCGGCCGAGGCGTGGCCGTGTTGCTCGATCTCGAGGAGTACGAGCGGCTGCTCGACCGGGCCGCATTCGTGGCCGCGGTCAAGGAAGGCGTCCAGGCAGTCGAAGCCGGCGATCTGCACGCGCACGCCGAGGCCGACCGAATCCTCGACGCCTTCGGCGAGCGAGATGGCGACTAGGCTCCCGCTCTTCTGGACCGGTCCCGCGCTGCGCGACCTCGCTGGCATCCGAGAGCACGTCGCCCAGGACGCGCCGGCAGCGGCAAGAAGACTGGCCGGCCGGCTGCGCAAGGGCGTCCTGCGGCTCCGGGAGCACCCCCTCTCGGGACGACCCTTGCCCGAGCTCCCAGGGACCCAGCTCCGCGAGGTGATCGTGGCGCCGTACCGGGTGGTCTACACGGTCGTCGGACGACGGGTGGTCATCCTGCGCGTCTGGCACGCTCGCCGAGAGATGGGCGGCCGCTAGGCCCGCCCGACCCCGGGTCGGCGCGGGCGGTCACTCGAAGGACATGGCGCGCTGGAGGTCGGCCGCGTTGGTGGCCGCCTCCATGGCCACCTCCTGGCTGATGACCCCCTCGGACAGCAGCCGGGCCAGGTGCTGGTCGAAGCTCTGGGTGCCCATGGTGGCCGCGCTCTTCTCGATGTAGTCCTTGATCTCCCCGGTCTTGCCGGCCTCCCGGATGTAGGCGGCGATGGTGGTCGTGTTGATCATGATCTCCAGGGCCGGCACCCGGCCCTGGCCGCTCGCGCGCGGCAGCAGGCGCTGGGAGATGGTGGCCCGCAGCGTGTCGGCCAGGCGGTTGCGCACCCCCTGCTGGGACTCGGGCGGGAACACGCCCAGCAGGCGGTTGATGGTGCGCACCGCGTCCTGGGTGTGCACCGTGGAGAGCACCAGGTGGCCCGTCTCTGCCGCCTTGATGGCGATCTCGATGGTCTCCAGATCGCGCATCTCGCCCAGCATGATCACGTCCGGGTCCTGGCGCAGGGCGTTCTTGAGCGCGGTGGAGAAGGAGGCCGAGTCCCGGCCGATCTCGCGCTGGGTGACCCGGGCGACCCGGTCCTCGTGGAAGAACTCGATGGGATCCTCGACGGTGATGATGTGCTTGCGCTCCCGCGCGTTGATGTGGCCGACCAGGGCGGCCAGGGTGGTGCTCTTGCCCGAGCCCGTCACCCCGGTCACCAGCACCAGCCCCCGGTCGAAGGCGGCGATCTGCTCGAGCACCGGGGGCAGCCCCAGGGCCTCGAAGCTCGGGATCTCGTAGGGGATGGAGCGCATGATGACGCCCAGGGCGCCCTTGCTGCGGAACAGGTTGGCGCGGAAGCGGCCCACCCCCTCGAGCGCGTAGCTCGCGTCCATCTCGAGCACGTCCTCGAGGGCGCCCTGGAAGCGCACCTGCGCGAGGATCTGGCCGGCGATGGCGGCCGTGTCCTCGGGGCCCAGCGCGGGCACCTTGAAGGCCACCAGCTCGCCGTTGACCCGCACGGCCGGCGAGGCGCCCGCCTTGAAGTGGATGTCGGAGCCGCCCGCGTTGACCGCGGCGCCCAGGAAGCGGTGGAAGGATTCCTTGTCCACGGCGTCTCCCCCCGGCTAGCGCACGCCGACCCGGAAGGCCTGCTCGCCCGAGAGCAGGTCGTTGACCCGCCTGAGCCGCGCGGACAGGGTCTGGCAGAAGGCCCGGTAGACCTTGAGCGCCAGGGCCTGGTCCGCCTCCATGAGCGCCTGGAACGGGCCGCGCGGGAGCACGAGCAGCCGCGTCGGCCGGCTGGCGGTCACCCGGGCGCTGGTCAGCAGGTCGTCGACCAGCGACATCTCGCCGAACAGCTCGCCCGGCCCGAGCCGGCCGAGCTCCTCGCCCTCCTCGTCGCCCGGCCCGCCGCGGCACACCCGCACCTCGCCCTCGAGGACGACGTAGAGCGCCTCGCCGAGCGCGTTGCGCTCGATGATCACCTCGCCCGGCTGGCGCGACTCGTGGCGCACCAGCCGCCCCAGCTTCACGGTCTCGGCGTAGCTCAGCCGGGCGAACACCGGGAGCTTCTGCACGTGCTCGATGCCCTCCACCTCGCCCAGCGCTGGATCCATGCCGGCCCTCCCCGCGGCCTCGCCGCGCCCAGCTTCGCTTCGCTCGCGGGCCTCGCTCGCTCCGCGGCAACCAGCTTCGCTGGGCTGCTTCGCTTCGCTCGCGGGCCTCGCTCGCTCCGCGGCAACCAGCTTCGCTGGGCTGCTTCGCTTCGCTCGCGGGCCTCGCTCGCTCCGCGGCGCCGCACGCACGAGCGTAGGCGCCCGCCCCGCGGGCTGTCAAGGCGGGCCGGCCCACAGCGGGCCCACGTCGAGCTGGAAGATCAGGCTGCGGCCAGGGCCGTTCACGCTCGAGCCGTGGTAGCGGTAGGCGGCGTCCAGCGCGTTCTCGAGCGCCAGCGCCACGAGCAGGCGGCGGTCCAGGCGGAAGGCCACCCGCGCGTCGAGCACGGCGAAGCCCGGGGTGCCGCCCCGGGGGATGCGCGCGTCGGTGAGATCCGCGAGCGCCAGCCGGTCCTGGCGCGTGGCCCAGCGCACGTCCGCGCCCAGGGTCAGCCCGAAGTCGCTCCTCCAGACGAGCTCCACCGTGCCGTTGAGCGGCGGGACGCGGGAGAGCGGCACGCGCGCCTGGTAGGGCGCGTCGGGGTCGTCGGGCCGCGGCAGCACGTTCGGCCCCTCGCCCCAGGTCCAGGCCAGGGTGGCGCGCGCCTCGAGCCCCGAGGGCAGCTCGGCCAGGAGCGCCCCCTCCACCCCCCAGAGCGTCGAGTCCGCGGGCGCGTTCACCAGCTGCAGCTTGCTCCAGGAGGCCCGGCAGGCCGGGGTGTCCGGCGGGCAGTCGGCGCCCTGCCGCGGGCTCTTGACCACCGCGTCGCCGAGCGTGGTGCGGAAGGCCCAGACCTCGAGCAGCAGCGGCGCGTGGAGCCGCGCGCCCAGCTCGAACGAGTCGGTGCGCTCCGGCCGCAGGGCGGGGTTCTCGAACTGGAAGCCCGGGCCGGTCTGCTGGCGCGAGGTCAGATCGTCCAGGTTGGGCGCCCGGAAGGAGCGGTCGAAGTTGGCGTGCAGGCTGAGCGCCTCGAGCGGGCGCCACTCCAGGCCCGCGTGGCCGACCCAGGGCTGCCAGCCGCGCGACACGGACTGGCTGCCCGACTCGGGATCGCCCGGGGCCTCGACCGCGATCCACGACAGGCGCCCGCCGCCGCGCACACTGAGCTGGTCGAGGACCGCGAGCTCGGCCTGGGCGAAGAGCCCGCCGTAGGTGGAGCTCGCGCCGTCCAGGTACTGGCCCCGGCTGCGGCGGCTGGTGATCTCGATGTCGGTGAAGGTGATCCAGGCCGCGGAGCCGAGCATGTCGTGGTAGGTGTCGAGCCCGGCCTCGAGCCGGAGCGCGAGCCCGTCGGCGAGCCCGAGCGCCGGGGTGCGGGCCAGGGCGGTCAGCCCCAGGGTGTCGACCCCGTCGCGGCCCTGGTTGCGGACGAAGGCGCGCGGGCGCGTGAGGGTGCGGCGCTCGTGCTGCTGCTGCCAGGAGAGCGTGGCCCGCACCTGCTCCACCACCGGGCCGAGGGCGCGGCCCTCGTACGCCGCGTACAGGAGCGTGCGGAACTGCTCGTCGTACCGCAGGCACTCGTCGCTCGGGGCGTAGGCCGCCGGGCACTGGTCGGTGCGCGGCGCGTCGAACTGGCGGTAGCCGTACAGCGCGAGCTTCAGGCGGTGGTGCACCCCGAGCCGGGCCACCAGGCGGCCGTCGAAGGTGAGCTCGTCGAAGCCCGTCCCGAGCTGGGTGCGGCCGTCCTCGGCGAAGCGCGGCACGAGCGGCAGGGAGCCGTCCACCGGGCTCCTGACCGGCCCGCCGGACTCCAGGTCGCCCAGCCTGCGGCCGCCGACCCCGCCCAGGAAGCCGAGGGTCTCCCCGAGGGTGAGCTCGAGCTGGGCGCGGCCACCCAGCTCGCCGTCCGCGGAGCCGGTCCGCAGGCGCAGGTGGGGCTCGACGCGCAGCCCGTCGGCCGCCCTCCGCCGCAGGGCCGGCTCCACGGGCAGGGCCAGGATCACCCCGCCCAGGGCGTCCGAGCCCCAGCGCGTGGAGCCGCCCCCGCGCTGGACCTGGATGGAGGCCAGGCTCTGCGAGTCGAGGGTGAAGAAGTACTGGTTCGGGCCCTGGCGGTAGGTGCTGTTGTTGAGCCTCACGCCGTCGAACAGGAGCAGGGTCTGCTGGCCCGTGAGCCCGCGCAGGTAGGCCGAGCCCTGGCCGTGGGCGCTCTGCTGGACGAACACGCCGGGCTCGAAGCGCAGGGCGTCGGGCGCGGAGCGCGGCAGGCGCCGGGCGAGATCCTCCTGGGTCACCTCGCTGCGGGCGCGGCCCATGGGCAGGCGCTGGCCGGGCAGGGGCCCCGGGGTGATGAGGATCTCCTCGTCGGCCTCGAGCTCGGCCTCGGTCTCGGGCTCGGTCTCGGGCTCGGCCTCCGCCTCGCCGGCCGCGGGCGCGGGCCAGGCCAGGCAGGCGAGCAGGAGAAACCCGAGGGGTGGGGGCAGCCTTGGCACGCCCGATCTAATAGCACGGGAACAGGGCGTCGAGCCTGGAGATCGCGCCGGCCGCGTCCATGGTCTCCGCGGCCTTCTGGACCTCGGCGCGCAGGAAGTCCGCCGCGGCCGGGTCCCGCGCGCGGGCCGCGCGGTCGAGCAGCGGCACCAGGATGCGCAGGCCCTCGAGCGCGGCCTCCCGGTAGTGCCCCTCCGCGCAGCCGAGCTCGGCGAAGCGCTGGCGGACGAGCAGCGCCATGCCCCGCAAGAGCGCCCGGTCGAGCTGGGCGATGGCCCGGTCGCGGAGCGCGAGGTCCTCGGCCACGCCGTCCTCGTGGTCCAGGTTGCGCCAGCAGCGCACCGCGAGCAGGCCATCGTAGATGCGCTGGTGGGTCTCGGGCGCCAGCGCTCGGATCTGCGCGCCCAGGCCCAGGGGGTCGTCGCGCGCGCCGCCGCCCGCGTAGTAGGCCCAGTGCGAGTCGCAGTCGGCCGGGGTGGCGGCGCAGGAGGTGGCCTCCTTGACGACCGAGACGTACAGGAACCACTCGAGCGCCGCGTGGATGCGGGCGGCGTTCACCACCCGCGCCCGGCCCTGGATCCCCTGGGCGAAGGCCTCGTTCAGGATGGGCTGGATGGTGGCCGGGCCCACGCAGTAGGCGGGGTGGGCCGCGGGCACCCCCGCGTCCTCGCACGAGCCGGTCGCGGGCGCGGGGTAGTGCGGGTCGTAGCGCCGGGCCACGCGCGAGCCCAGGCCCTGCTCCTCCTCGAACAGGATGCGGGCCGCGAGGAAGGCCTGCCCCGTGGGGCGCGGGGCGTCGCGCCACAGGAGCGTGGCGAGGGTCTCGAAGGCCTCGACGCGCGCGATGGTCGAGATGCTCGCGCCGAGGGGGTGGTAGGCGTCGTCGTCGCTGATGCACGGGGGCCAGGTGTCGACCCCCGTGCGCGGCTGGTAGTCGTCCGCCGCCGGGCTGCAGCCGCTGACGTCCTCGAGGTAGGCCGGGGGGGGCTGGCAGGGCGCGCCCAGGATGGGCTCGTCCGCCCCGCCGTCCGGGCCGTTCTCGTTGGGATCGCCGCTGCAGGCCCCGAGCGCGACGGCGAGCGCGAGCAGGGCGTGGCAGGCGCGCGCGCGCATCGCGGGGTTCTATACCTGGTTTTCCTTGGCCAGGCGCTTCTGGGCCTTCTTCTGCTTCTTCTCCTTGCTGCTGAGCTTGGGCTTGTTCAGCTTGTTCTTCTTCTGGCTCTGGTCCTTGTTCGCCATCGCGCGCCTCCTGTCTGGTTTCGGGGCCATTCTCCGCGATCCTGGGCCCGGAGGCAATCTCGGGATCCTCGAGCCCGGTACCCAGGGCGGAGGGTATCCTGTACAATCCCCCGGGATGCTCCGCGCGCTCCTCATCGGGTGGCTGTGCCTGGGCCTGGCGGGCTGCGAGGCCGGGGAGTGCGCGCTCGGCGCCGACTGCGACGACGGGGATCCGTGCACCGAGGACCGCTGCCGGCTGGAGGTGTGCTCGCACCTCCTGCGGCCGGGCTGCTGCCTCGCGGACGCGGACTGCCCGCCCGCGGGCTACGCCTGCGAGCCGGCCACCCGGACCTGCGTGCCGAGCGGCGCGCCCGCCGGGGCGGCCTGCCAGGCGGACCTCGACTGCCTCGACAGGCAGTGCCTGGAGGAGCCGTCCTCCGGCGCGCCGGGCGGGGTGTGCGCGGCGGCCTGCGACCCGGAGCGGCCGGGCTGCCCGCGGGCGGAGCAGGCCTGCGTGTGGACGCTCAGCCCCTTCCTGGCCCAGGCGGCCTGCCTGCCGCGCTTCGACCCGGCGGCCGGCTGCCGCCCGCACTGGGCGCCCCTGGTGGCCCTGGATCTCGCCAGCCAGGAGGCCATCGCCGTGTGCCAGCCCGCCTGCGCCCCCGAGGGCTGCGCGGCCGGGGCGTGCAACCCGCGCTCCGGGCTGTGCGGCGACGCGCGGACCGGCGGGGCCGAGGCCGGCGGGCCCTGCCAGGAGCACCTGGACTGCGCGGGGCTGTGCATGGGCTTCTGGACGGGCGGCTACTGCACCAGCCCCTGCCGCCCGGCCGCCCAGGACTGCCCGGCCGGCGCCGTGTGCGTCGACCTGGGCGTGCAGTGGTGCTGCCTGGCAAGCTGCACCCTGGACGCGGACTGCCGGGAGATCGAGGGCTACGCCTGCCACCCGCAGGCCCGGGTGTGCATCCCGCCGTGAGGCGAGAGAGGGACGCGATGAGGGCCTGGCTCTGCGCGCTCGTGTGTCTCGCCGGCTGCGGCCCGGCCCCGGCCATGCTCGGCGACGCCGAGGCCTTCGACCCGGACTGGATCCTCCAGGTCGACCTCGAGCTCGCGCCCGGGGACTGGGACGCGCTGCGCGTCGAGCAGCGCGACCTCGGCTCGGTGTTCTGCAACCCCGACCCGCCGGTGAACCCGTTCACCGAGTTCGAGGCCACGGCGACCATCGACGGCGTCCGGCTCGAGCGGGTCACGGTGCGCAAGAAGGGCTTCTTCGGCTCGATCGACCCCGACAAGCCGTCCCTCAAGCTGGCCTTCAACGGCCTCGTCCGCGGGCAGCGCTACCTGGGCCTGCGGCGGATGACGCTCAACAACTGCAAGCAGGACCCGTCCTTCGTCAAGCAGTGCCTGGGCTACTGGCTGTTCGACCGGGCCGGGGTGCCCGCCCCGCGCTGCAACTTCGCCCTGGTGCGGGTCAACGGCCGGCCGCTCGGGCTCTACGCCCACGTCGAGGGCATCCAGACCGAGCTCCTGGCGCGCCACTTCGCGGACGCCTCCGGCGACCTGTGGGAGGGGGCGCTGTCGGACTTCCAGCCGGACTGGGCGGGCACGTTCCAGAAGAAGACGAACGAGCAGAGCCCCGACCGCAGCGCGCTCGACGAGGTGGTGCTGGCCGCCGCCGCCCCGGACGACGCGCTGCTCGCCGCCCTCGAGCCGCTGGTGGACCTCGACCGCTTCTACGACTTCTGGGCCATGGAGGTGCTGCTGGCCCACTGGGACGGGTACGCCTCCTCCAACCACAACAACTTCTACCTGTACCACGACCCGCGCGGCGGCAAGCTGCACTTCTTGCCCTGGGGCATCGACGGCATCCTGGTCGCCAACCCGGACTCCGTCCGCTCGGTGTTCGCCGACGGCATCCTGGCCCACCGGCTCTACCGCCTGCCCGAGGGCCGGCGGGTGTACCTCGAGCGGCTGGAGGAGAAGCTGGCCACGGCCTGGGACGTCCCGGCCGTCCTGGCCGAGCTCGACAGGCTGGAGGCCCTGGTCGCGCCCCTGGTCGCCCTCGAGAGCCCGGCGCACGCGGCCTGGGTCGAGGAGGTGCGGCGCTTCGCGGCGGCGGTGCCGGGCGCCGTCCGCGCCGAGCTGGCCTCGGGGCCGGTCGCCTGGGACCGGCCGCTCGGCAGCCCGCCCTGCCTGGAGGTGGTGGGCGACCTCGAGGTCGGCTTCTCCACCACCTGGGGCACCCTGGGCGGGCCGGACGTCTTCCAGGCCGGCGGCGGCGCCTTCCGCGCCACGGTGCGGGGCGAGGTGTGGGCCGGGACCGTGGTGGGCTCGGCCGCGGGCTGGAACCCGAACCCCCAGCCCGGGCAGGCGCCCCGGCCGCAGCTCTTCGTGGCCGCCATCTTCCCGGGCGCGGCCGGCGACCGGGTGGCGCTCGCGCTGTTCGAGCTCGACGGGCCCGGGCGCCTGGCGCCCGGCACGGGCGTGCCGCTCGACCTGTCCGCGGCCTTCGGCTACATGACCGAGCTCGACCTGACGACCGGCGCGCCCGTCGAGCCGTTCATCGTCATGGGCGGCGAGCTCGGGTTCGAGCACGCCGCCCCGGTGGACGGCGCCCTGGTGCAGGGCTCGGCGAGCTCCCCGCTGCGCGAGTCCAGGTGGTGAGGTGGCGGATGAAGCGACGAGGGTGCGCCTGGTTACTCTCCCTGGGGCTCGCGCTGGCCGCGGGGCCGGCCGCGGCCTGGGAGCTCGACGGCCTCCGGCTCCGCGGGCGGCTCATCGGGGCCTACGAGCTCCGGGACGAGGAGGGCAAGGTCGGCCGCTGGACCGACACCTTCTGCCTGCGCAACGCCCGGCTCGACGGGCGCTGGGACATGATCGACGACCTCCGGCTGGTGCTCGAGGTGGAGCTGGCGGACGGCGTGGCGATCAAGGACGCCTACGCCCGCTACCGGCTCCACAAGGCCTTCCGGCTCCAGCTCGGCAGCTTCAAGAAGCCCTTCTCCCGGCTGCGGCTCGACTCGCCCTGGGAGCTCGCCGTCCCCCGGCGCGGGCTGCTCGACGGGGAGGTGATCGGCGGCGGTCCGTACGGCGGCTTCGGCGGCCGGGACGTGGGGCTCATGGCCTCGGGCAGCGTGGGCAAGGAGGTCCAGTTCAAGTACTTCGCGGGCGTGTTCGACGGCCGCAGCCTGGTGCCGGGCTTCTACCGGGACCTCGACGAGCCCGACGCCCCGAACGCGAGCCACCGGGACTACGTGGTGCGGCTCCAGCTCCGGCCGGTCAAGGGGCTCGTGCTGGCCGCGGACTACTGCCACAAGCGGGCCGGCCTGCTGCTCGCGCCCGGCGAGGAGCGGGACCAGTGGTTCAACCTGGTGGGCTTCGACCTGAGCTGGCGGCTGGCCGGCTTCCGCCTGGCGCTCGAGGGCGCCTGGGGGGACAACCCGCGGGCGGTCAAGGGGCGGCGGCTGCTCGGCGGCCACGCCACGGCCTCCTACCGCTGGAGACTCACCGACCTCCTGGCGCTCACCCCGGCCTTCACGGGCGAGATCGTGGACCCGGACGACGGGGTGGGGGGCGGCCGGGCGGTGCGCCTGGCGGGCGCCCTGACCCTGGACATCGGCCGCCACCTGGCGCTGGTGGTCGCGGCCGAGGGCGGCCTGGGCGAGCTCGAGTACGACGAGCCCGAGTACTTCACCCCCGACCAGCTCGAGCCCAAGCGGGTGACCCGCGCGGTCCCCACCCGGGTCCTCCTCCACGTGCGCGTGCGCCTGTGAGCCCCCCCCAGCAGCGTCAAGAAGTGCCTGGCCCTTCGCGTGGGGTCCCTACCCAGGAAGGGGACTGATCCGCGACGATCCCCGAGAAGCCGTCGATCTTCTGCCCCCAGAAGCGCTGGCCGTCGCGGGTCTCGACCACGGCGTCGGGCGCCGTGATGAGCAGGCCGCCAGCCCGCGCGTCGAGGCGCTTCGCCTTGATGTTCGGCTTGAGCGGGACGAGCTGCCCGCCGTCGAGCCTGAGCAGGCCGTCCGGGCCGCCTCCGACCCAGATCGAGCCCGCGAACCGGGCCACGGCGTGGAGCATCCGCGCGTGGCTGGCGATCGGCGCCCAGCCGTGGGTCGAGCCCGCGAGGAGCTGACCCGACGAGGCACACGCATAGGTCTCGTCGTCGCTCGAGACGAAGACCGCGCTCAGCGTGCTCGCGAGGGGCGAGGCGAGGGCGCTCCAGGCGTTGCCGTCCCACCGCGCGAGGAGGCCCTCGCGGCCGACGGCGTAGATCAGGTCGGGCCTGATGCCGTGGACCGCGACGACGAAGCCGGGGACGCCGATCTCGGCCCAGACCTTCCCGTCCCAGCGGAGCATGTAGGGCTTCCCGTCTCGCTGGCCCCAGGTGAAGACGAGATCGTCGGCGAGCCCCCAGATCCCTGCGAGCGTGCCCGACAGCGTGTCGGTGGTCCACGCGTCCGGCGGCGAGGTCGGCTCCAGGTTGCGAACCACGCGACCGTTCACGAAGGAGCTGAAGACGCCGCCCGTCGGGGAATGCCAGAGGTCCGTCAACCACCCGGGTTGCACCAGGACGCAGTGGAGCTTGTGGTCGCGCAGCTCGATGACCCAGGACTCCCCGGACTCGGGAGTCCACTCCCATCTCGCGTCGTATCGGTAGCCGATGCAGTGCGCATCATCGACGTTCGATCCGCTCCCGTGATTGAATTCATATGAGCACTTCACGTGGCAGAACCTCCTCGGCGCCGGAGCTCCAACGCGTCAAGAAGTGCCTGGCACCTGGCCCGGGGGAGCGGAGGCTCTGAATCAGCGATCCAGCCAGCCTGCCGAGACGACCTCGTGCCAGGGGATGGCCTCGGTCGCGCCCCAGGTCCGGCGCTCCTCGCCGCCGTAGATCAGGCGCCGCTCGAGCGTGCGCCCGCCGAGCACCGGCGCGGCCCAGCCGGCCAGCCGGTCGAGTGGCCCGAAGAAGTCGTCGGCCAGCGTGGCGCCGCTCTTCATCTCCGCCAGCAAGACCCGTGCGCCGGCCTCCACGACCAGGTCGACCTCGAAGCCCCGGTGGTCCCGGAAGTGGAACAGGTCGAGCGCCTGGCCCGCGTGGGCCCGTGCCTTGGCCACCTCGCCCACGACCCAGCTCTCGAACACGGCGCCGCGCAGGGGGTGCACGGCGAGCTGCGCGGGCTCGCGGATGCCCAGCAGGTGGCAGGCCAGGCCGCTGTCCAGGAAGTGGAGCTTGGGCGCCCGGGTGAGCTGCCTGCGGAGGTTGCGCTCCCAGGCCGGCAGGCGCAGCACCAGGAAGCTCGCCTCGAGAACGCTCAGCCAGGCCCTGGCGGTGTTGTGGGAGACGCCGGCATCGGCGCCCAACGCGGACAGGTTCAGCACTTGCCCGGTCCGGCCGGCGCACAGCCGCAGGAAGGAGGTGAAGGCCTGCAGGTCGCCCACCCGGAGGAGCTGGCGCAGGTCGCGCTGGACGTAGGTGGCGACGTAGTCCGACAGCCAGCGGTCGGCTGGCACGTGCTGATCGTGGATGCGCGGGTAGGCCCCGGCCCACAGGGTCTCGAGGAGCCCCTGCGGGGCGCCGGGGAATCGCCGCAGCTCGTCCAGCCCGAGGGGGAGCAGGTGGACCACCCCGGTCCGGCCGGCCAGGGACTGGGAAGCCGCCGCCGTGAGCCCCAGGTGCTGGGAGCCTGTCAGGATGAAGCGCCCGGGCGCGGGATTCCGATCCACCTCGACCTGTAGGTAGGAGAGGAGCCCGGGTGCATGCTGGACCTCGTCGATGACCGCGCCGTTCGCGAGCGGGGCGAGGAACCCGCGGGGATCCCGGGTGGCCTGCTCGCGCACGTCGAGGGGCTCGAGGCTGACGTACTGCCTGTCGGTGAAGACCTGCCGGCACAGCGTGGTCTTGCCGGACTGGCGCGGGCCGGTGACCGTCACCACAGGGTAGTAGCCCGCCAGCTCGAGAAGAACTTTCTCCAGGTTTCGCGGGACCATGCTGCCATCATGCCCCGGCATGCATGGATTGTCAATTCGACCTACAATCCATGCAGAGGCTGCCTCGGTCTGCCTGTGCTCACGTCCGGCGGTCCACCAGTGGTTCGCAGGCAGCGGGAGGCGCCCCCTCTCCGCA
>Ga0116143_10002958_pt1 | contig 17676 bp, 15 predicted proteins | sample AD_UKC034_MetaG_FD_89745 | JGI IMG/M metagenome (GOLD analysis project Ga0116143, IMG submission 89745) | Active sludge microbial communities of municipal wastewater-treating anaerobic digesters from USA - AD_UKC034_MetaG | ecosystem: Engineered > Bioreactor > Anaerobic > Digestate | place: USA...
AAATCTTCTTCCAGCTTCTGCCTCTGCTTAAGCGCCCTGATCTTGGCGTTTTCAGCGGATAACAGGGATGACAAGTTGTTCTTCCTGAAGAATTCCGCGAGGCCTTCCCTCATCTCGATATTATCTCCCGCCAGCGCGGAAGCCCTTTCAAATTCTTCCAGCGCGGAACTCTTGTATAACTGTTGAGCTTCCCCTGATACGGCCGCGGAGGCGCTCATATAGGCCTGGCCTATGTACAGCCTAAGCAGCGGGTCCGACGAAGCCAGGCCCGAGGCTTTTGAATACTCCTGCACCGCGGACGGCAGGTCGCCCTTGGCCGCCAGGAGCTGACCGTAAAAATAATGCGGGTACGGGCTCTCTGGCTGGGCTTTCATCGCTTTTTTGTAGCCTTCCGAAGCGCCTTTCACATCGCCCTTGAGCATCATGTTGAACGCGGAAAGCATCGGGTTCTTTATCTCTATCTTTGCTTTGGATTTGGCACCGGAAAACCATCGCTCGAACACTCCGCTTTTCTTAAGCTCCAGTATCTTTTCCTTGTCGGCGTCCTCTTTCAGCCGGGATTCGTTCATCTGGATGATATGGTAGCCGAAATCTGACTTGACGGGACCGGATATCTCGCCGGGCTTGAGGGCAAATACCGCGTCCTCAAACTGCGGGACCATCGCGCCTTTGCCGAAAAATCCGAGGTCCCCGCCCTTTGAAGCGCTCCCGGGATCCTTGGAATATTCTTTTGCCAGCGCGGCAAAATCCCCGCCTTCGCGCGCTTTTTTCAGGACTTCCTGCGCCTCTTCTTCCGTCTTTACGAGTATATGCCTTGCCCTTACCTCCCTGAGGTCGTCAGGGGTAAGAGTAACTCCTGAATACAGGTGCTGGGTCATCTTTTGGACGATTATCTCTTCACGGATCATCCTTTTCAGGTTGTCCATAGAAAACCCCTGGTTCTTTAGCACCTGTTCAAAGGTCCTGCGGTCGGGGATATTGTTGGCTTTCATTATATCTTCAACGGCGCGGTCCACTTCCTGGCCGCTGGCGCCGAATTTTTTTGAGCCCTCCTGGGCGATGATGGTAAAGTCTATAAGCTGGGAGAGCGCCAGGTTCTGCAGGTACAGGAGCGACATGGGGTCCAGCGGATCTTTCTGTTCGGCGGCCAGGCGCCCCATTATCTGGTTGAACCTGAAGATGTCGGCGTCCTTGCCGTTTATCCGGGCAAGGCCCTCTGCCTTGGAAGGCCCGGCAAATCCCCCCTGCAGGCCGAACTGCCCGATCCCGTAAAACATCGTAAGTATAAAGACCGCCGCTACCGAGATAAGTATGACCTTCATCCTTTTGCGCATAAACCTAAGCATTCTGTCATTCCCCTTTCAAAAGCGAATTTACCGAAATATACGCGCCGAGCATGCCAAGCACGATGCCGATGGCGCTGACCGAAATATATATCCACAGAAGCTTATGCCAGGAAGAGATAAGAGGCAGAAAAGGCATGAAGCTCTTCATCTCGTGCACTACCAGGTCGTAAGAGAACTTGAGGACCATAAATGATATCGCCGCTCCGATCACGCCTATAAGTATGCCTTCCAGTATAAAGGGCCATTTTATAAAAGAATTGGTGGCCCCGACAAGCCTCATGATATATATGTCGGTCTGCCTGGCTATTACGGTAAGTTTGATCGTATTGATGACTATCAGGAGCGTTGCGATGATCAAAAGCATTACTACAACGAAACCGCTTATCCTGACAAGGTCCAGCACGGCCTGGAACTTGTCGGCAAGATTGCCGCTGTAGCGGACCTCGTCCACCACCTGCATGTTGGCTATCTTTTTCGCGACAGCGGCAGTGGCCTGCGGGTTTTTGACCCTGATGATAAAAGTATTGGGCAGCGGGTTATCGGATATTATCTCTCCCAGCGCAAGCCGCCCTTCGTAATCGGATTTAAAAGTGCCCCAGGCCTCTTCCTTGGATATGAACCGCACGTTCTCCACGTCCTCGACCGCGGATATCTTCATGGATATCGCAGAGGCGGTATTGTCATCTATGTTCTTGTCGACATACGCGGCTATCTCCATCTTTGAGCCGATCATGGAGGCCATATTGGCCATGTTGGCCACGGCCAGTAAAAACGCGCCCAGAACGACAAGCGAGACCGTAACGGTCACGAGAGAGACCACGCTCATAATGCCGCTGCGCCTGAAACCCGTCCAGGACTCCCTGGCAAAAAACTCAAAGGACATTGCTGTAAACCCCCAGCTGCTGGTCCCTGATCACCCTGCCGGATTCCAGCGCCACGACCCTCTTGCGCATGCCGTCGACAATGGACTTGTTGTGTGTGGTGACGATGACCGTAGTATTGCGCTTGTTGATCTTATCAAGCAGGTGGATTATCTCCCACGATGTCGAAGGGTCCAGGTTGCCCGTCGGCTCGTCCGCCAGCAGCAGCGGAGGATTGTTGACTATAGCCCGGGCTATGCAGGCCCTTTGCTGCTCCCCGCCGGAAAGCTCCCCCGGGAAACAGTTGGTCTTTTTTAAAAGCCCCACCAGCTCCAGCGCCTGTCCGGCATGCCGCCTGATAAAGCTGCGCGAAGCGCCCATCACCTGGAGGGCAAAGGCAACGTTCTCATAGATCGTCCTGTTGGGCAGAAGTTTGTAGTCCTGGAACACCACGCCGATGTTCCTGCGCAGATAAGGTATCTGCGACGAAGCCATTTCCGAGAGGTTGACCCTGTCCAGCATGACCTGCCCTGTAGTGGCCGTCTCTTCCCTGTAGAGCAGTTTTAAAAGCGTAGACTTGCCGGATCCCGTCGGACCGACTATAAAAACGAACTCTTCCTTGCCGATACACAGGTCTACATTGCTGAGGGCTTCTACTCCCTTGGGGTATATCTTGGTAACATTCCTTAGGACTATCACGCTTCGATCGTCCCTTGTTCGTACAAGGGGAACCCTTCCGTCAGTTTAAGCACTCTTTCGGAAGACTCGTTCTTAACGGTTTGGCTGTCCGGATCGGACAGGACTCTGGAGATGATATCGGCTATTTCCTCCATCTGCGGCTCTTTGAAGCCCCTTGTGGTGGCGGCCGGAGTGCCTATCCTGATGCCGCTTGTCACAAAGGGCGACTGCGTGTCAAAAGGAACGGTGTTCTTGTTAACGGTGATGCCTATCTCATCCAGCAGCTTTTCCGCGGCCTTGCCGGTGAGGCCTTTTGGTGACAGGTCCACAAGTATCAAATGCGTATCGGTGCCGCCCGACACGAGCCTGAAACCTTTTTTTGTCATCGCGGAGGCCAGCGCTTTCGCGTTCTTAACTATCTGCTCCTGATATTTTTTGAACTGCGGCGTCATCGCTTCTTTAAAAGCAACCGCTTTGGCGGCAATGACATGCATGAGCGGCCCGCCCTGGGTGCCGGGAAAAACCGCCTTATCTACTTGTTTTGCATACTCCTCAGAAGTTAGTATCAAGCCACCTCTTGGTCCGCGGAGCGTTTTGTGCGTCGTGGAAGTGGTCACGTGCGCGTGAGGTATGGACGACTGATGGATCCCGGCCACCACCAGGCCTGCAATGTGCGCGATGTCCACCATCATAAACGCTCCGGCTTCATCCGCTATTTTGCGGATGCGCTTAAAATCTATCTCCCTGGGATATGCAGTAGCGCCAGTTACTATCAGTTTGGGATTGTGAGCCTTGCACAACTCTTCCATCTGGGCGTAATCTATCCGCTCGTCGTCTTTTTTGACTCCGTACGGCACAAAGTTGAAATACATTCCCGATATGTTGACGGGACTGCCGTGCGTCAGGTGCCCGCCGTGAGAAAGGTTGAGGCCCAGCACCGTATCGCCCGGCTTGATGAACGCCAGATATGCGGCGATGTTGGCCTGGGACCCGGAATGCGGCTGGACATTGGCGTGCCCGCAGTTGAACAGTTTTTTCGCGCGGTCTATGGCAAGGTTTTCCGCGATATCCACGCACTCGCACCCGCCGTAATATCTTTTGCCGGGATAGCCTTCGGCGTATTTGTTGGTAAGGCAGGAACCCATGGCTTCCATAACGGCCCTGCTGGTAAAGTTCTCGGAGGCGATCAGCTCGATCTTTTTCCTCTGCCTGTCCAGCTCCATGTCGATGGCAGAAGCCACTTCGGCGTCGGCAAGCCTTACTTCGTCTATGCCAGGGTGCATCATGCTACCTCCAAAAAAATTATATCACGCCTTATAAAGGATTTATCTCCCCCAAGCCGGAGTTATGGCATCCTTTGATATGGACACATCGTCAATAAACCACCCGCGGAAGCCGTTGGATCCGACATCCAAAGCATCAAAATGAAAGCGGATATTTATATTGCCGCCGACATAAGGGGTTAAATCGTACTGATGTTTTATCCATTCACCGCTTTTGTTATAGCCGCCGGAAGAATATGGTATGCTCACCTGTGTTGTATTGTGATCGGGATTCAGCCTGCCCAAAGCTTCCCAAGTACCCGCCGAGCTGTCAAATATATCGACTTCCATAAGATCAAAAGTAGTACCGCTGCTAGAGATAAGCCTGGATTCTATTTCCCACCAAGTCCAAAAAGACAGCGTAGCTGTAGAATACCCGGAAAGGCTTATTGACGGCGATACCAGATCGCCTTTGAATACTGCCAAGAAATCCGACTCTCCCCCCGAACCCGGAGTATCATAACCTGCCTGCGTTCCAATATAGCTCCCTGTATCTGAACTTCCAAACCAGAAAACATGCGTTCCGCTGTTGGCTGACGGCAGATATCCGGTATCAGGAAGTACGACATAACCTCCGTCAACAAGAGTGTTCCGGACAGTCTGCGGTGAATTTTTTCTGTTCCAAAGCCCGGTTGCGGTCCATCCTTTGTCCGTCTCAAAATCGTCGCTGAAATCCGCAACCGTTACCGCGGCAAGCCTAAAATCCTTCGAGGCCGTGCCGCCTGCCGTAATAGTAACGCTCTCGGACTTGTTCAGGTAGCTATAGGCGTACACGGATACGGTCACAGTCCCCGGAGTTAGCCCCGAGATGGAATAATTCCCGTTGCTGTCAGTATAAGCGGTCTTGCCAGCCGCCGTAACCCTGGCTCCCACAATTACTGCGTCACCGACGGATGCAAGCACCTTTCCGGACACTGAGCCGTAAGCGGCAACCGGAGAAAGAGTGATATTGGCGGCAGTCACTGCCGTGCCGGCAACTACCGTGACGCTTACCGAGCCGTCCGAGTAGCCTGTTTTAGACGCTGTAACGGACACAGCTCCCGCGGCCAGATTTGAAAGCGTATAGTTGCCGGATGTATCCGTAACAGTAATCTGAGATCCCGTCCTTACATCCGCGCCGGCCACCCCGCCGCCCGCGGAAGAAACAACCTTTCCTGTAATGCTGCCCGGGGATGCCAGCGGAACGACCGCCGCTATCCATCCGAATTTGGTCAAAGAAATGGAGGTCTTCCCGGAAGCGGAAACGCCGGCTCCCAGAGAGTCCCAGGCTGAAGTTGACGAATTGAAATGGTAAAAAGTGACAGGGCTTTCCAGCGGGTCCGGTATATATAATGTAGCGGCGGTCAAAAGAACGGTATCTGCGGGGCTTAAATGCGCCAGATAGACCAGCTTATATCCCGAAGGGACGGGATACGGCACGGACAAAAGATCGCAGTTGGTTACGACTACTGAGACAGTTGAGGTCAAAGCCCCGGCCGGAATAGATAGAGTTATGTTGCCGTCAGAACTTGCCGCTTCTCCTCCTCCCGAACCGATCTCCGTGGACTTGCTGTCGCGGTCTTCCAGTACGATCTTAGGCACATACGTAGTGACCATCGGGGCTACATCGATCGACTTTGAAACAGACACATATCCGGAAGCGGACACCGCAATGTTCTGGACCCCGCTGGTGACCCTTTCCAGGGTGTATGAACCGTCCGAACCTGTGGTAGAAGAAACCCCGGCAACGGTAACGGAAGCCCCCGACACAGGGCTCAAAGAAGTGTTTGCGACCGTGCCTGACACGGTGGCGCTTTGAGACGGGCCGTCATCTCCCCCGCAGCCAAAAAAGCCCCCCATCGCGATCACTACAGCCAACACTAAAATATTCTTACTCAACCTCACTCCTTACTTCTTACTACTTACCTGCCAGCCGGCCGGCAGGCAGCTTATTATTTCGCCGCCAGCTCCCCTGCCGCCTTGAGCGCCACATATTTGGCGACAAGGTCTGCCTGGGTCTTGGGCGGAGCTTCTTCATAGTGCGAGAACCTCGACGTAAAATGCCCCCTGCCGCGGCTGACGGACCTTAGGTCTGAGGCGTACTTCGAAGACTCCGAAGCCGGCACCAGTGCTTTTACTGTCTGGGTCTTGCCCGCGCCCGGCTCCATGCCCAGGATCTTGCCTCTTTTCCTGTTGAGGTCTGATACAATATCCCCCACGCAATCATCCGGGATGCTTATCTCCATTGTCATCACCGGTTCCAGTATTACCGGCCTTGCTTCGGAAAATGCTTTTTTAAAACCCATCGAGCCGGCTATTTTAAAGGCAAGATCGGATGAATCCACCTCATGGTATGAGCCGTCCACAAGGGTCACTTTTACGTCCATCACCGGATATCCGGCTATCACTCCTGCGGCCATGGCCTCGCGTATGCCTTTTTCAACTGCAGGAATATAATTCTTGGGGATCACGCCCCCTACTATCTTGTCGGTGAACACGAACCCTTTCCCCCGCGCGAGAGGTTCTATCTCAAGCCAGCAGTCGCCGTACTGCCCCCGGCCTCCCGATTGCTTCTTGTATTTTCCCTGGGCTTTCGCCTTGCCTTTGATAGCCTCCCTGTATGCGATACGCGGTGCGCCGGCCTCGATCTCCACCCCGAAACGCCTTTTCTGCCTTTCCAGCATGACATCCAGATGTACATCCCCGAGGCCCGATATGATGGTTTCTTTGGTCTCTGTATTATGGCTCACAAAAAATGTCGGGTCTTCATGCATGAGAGCATTGAGCGCGGTCCCCATCTTTTCCTGGTCTGCCTTTGACTTGGGCTTGACCGATATGGAAAGCGCGGGCTGCGGGTATTTTGCTTTTGGATAAACTATTGCCTTGCCGGTCTCGCAGAGAGTGTCTCCCGTTCCCGTGTTCCTTAACTTTGGGACCGCCACGATATCCCCCGCCACGGCCGACATGGTCTCCTCCCTGGTCTTGCCTCTCATAAAGAACATCTGCCCTACTCTCTCCTGGGCGTTCCTGGACGAGTTGAACACTGAGCTTGAATGTTTGAGGGTGCCGGACAGCACTCTTATGTAGGACAGCTCCCCCACATGCGGTTCCACAGCGGTCATAAAGACATATGCGGAAAAAGGATCATTCTCGGACGGCTTCCTTTCGGTGCCGTCAAGCCCTTTCAGCACCCGCTCGTCGGAGCCCGGAAGCCAGTGTTCCATCGCCTCCTCCAGCAGGCTGACCCCGATATTTTTGACCGCGCTCCCGCAGAGCACCGGATATATCTTTTTGTGGTCTACCGACTGCTGGAAGGCTTCCGCCACCTCCGCATCGGATATCTCTTCGTTGTTCATGAACTTTTCGAGAAGCTTTTCGTCTATCTCTACCACTTCCTCTATGAGCATGTCCCGGTATTTTTCCATTGTCCCCACCAGGTCGGCAGGCACCGGGATCTCAACGGCTTCCCCGTTCTCGAATTTATAGGCTTTTTTTGTGAGGACATCCACGACACCGGAAAAGGCCGCTTCTTTCCCTATGGGGATGTGCACCGGGATCACGTCCTTGCCGAATGCTTCCCTTAGGAGATCGAACACGGCGTAAAAATCCGCCCTTTCCTTATCCATCCTGTTCACAAATATTATGCGCGGCAGGTTGTCATCATCCGCCAGGCGCCACAGGTCCTGCGCCCCCACCCCCAGGCCCGAAACGGCGCAGGCTGTAAAAACAGCGCAATCGGACGCGAACAGTCCGGATACCGCCTCGCCCGCAAAATCAGAAAAACCGGGAGTGTCGACGAGGTTGATCTTGTAGTCTTTGTACTCGAACGTCATAACCGAGGTTCTTATGCTTATCTGCCTTTTTATCTCCTCCTGGTCAAAATCCGAAACGGTATTGCCATCGGTCACGGAGCCGATGCGGCCCACAACCTTGGAATTGAAAAGCATTGCCTCGGAAAGAGAGGTCTTGCCGGAACCGGAATGGCCGATCAGAGCGACGTTCTTGATCCTTCCGGGAGGGTATTGTTTCATAAGGCTTCTCCTTGAAACAAATTTTGATTGAAAAGATTCTAACACACATAAAATAACCTTGCAAATTCCGCCTTCCTGTTGTAGAATATTTTCCGGTCGATCTCCATGCAGCACCGCAAAATCGCGCAAGGAGCATGATAAAAAGAAAGGAGGATCGGATGAATCTCAATAAACTTTTTATGACCGCGCTGGCCGTGTCCGCCTTGTTCTCCGTACAGGCGCTAGCAGCCCCTGAACTCCCCGCAAACTACGATATTTCCCTGTACGAGATCGTAAAGATCGGCGAGAACGTAATGGTGCCGGAAAATACCCTGGTAAGGTCCGCTGTGTCAATCGGAGGCTCGGTAGGCGTGGCTGGCGAAGTCGCCGAAGATGCCGTATCAATAGGCGGCTCGGTAGTCCTTGGGCCCACCGCCAGGGTCCACGGAAATGTTATTTCGATAGGCGGAAAGATAAAAATAGACCCGGACGCAAAAGTAGCCGGGCAGATCAAGGAGGTCCCAATGCCACAGATGTTTAGTTCCGCTGCCGACATGAGTACCAAGGTCGCCCCTTCAGCTTTGCTGATCGCTCAGCTTTTCGCAAGCCTTTTGACTTTCCTCGGGATACTTGCCATCGGAATAGCGGCAGGTTTCTTATTCCCTAAAAGGGTCGGATGGGTAGCCGTATCCGTGGAGAACGCCCCTTTAAAAGCGTTTTTGTGGGGGCTTGTATGGCTGGTCATGGTGCTGCCTATAGCATTCCTGCTGGTGGTCAGCATCATAGGGATCCCTCTGGTGATACTTCAATTCGTCGTCTATGGGATAGCGCTGGTCCTGGGATATATAGCAGTCAGCCAGGTACTGGGTAAAAAACTGCTGGCAAGCCTGAGACGCTATAACCAGCCGATGGTCACGGAGATAATATGGGGCATTGTGCTCCTTACTGTAATAGGCCTGGTCCCTGTGATCGGAGCCCTGGTCAATGCAGTGGCAGGCACGATAGCAATCGGCGCAAGCTGGATGAGCAGGCTCGGAGAAGGTTAAAAACCGGCTTTTTTGGTATCGATCCAGCCCCCCGGCATTATGTCCGGGGGGCTTTTTTTTGGCAAAAACATGCAAGTTTTATAGACCATCGCACGAATAGTAAATAGACAAGGAGATCACCCTATGACACAAGTGGATCCTAACAAGATGACATTCGGGGAAATGCATGAAGAAATTGATGCAAACGATGATGGGTATGTAGATAGAGATGAATTCGCTGCTTCGATGGAAGGCGAAAACTTTGACGATTACGATACTGATGGTGATGGTAAAATATCAAAAGAAGAGATGGCAAATGGTGTTAAGAAAAAATGGGCTACTCAATACCTCGAGAACATGCTGACAGGAAAGTATTTTTCGTCAAAAGTTAAGGAGAATGCCAGGACAACCACTGAAGAGAACCAATATCAAATGTTCACAAACAATATTGCATAAAACCCTGCCTGCATAAGAACCGACGTTGCCAAAAAATCTCGATATGATACTTTCCGACACCCAATAACATATGCTATCATTTATCCAATGGAAACAACAAAAAAAGACGAGCTTATAAAGAAGCTCCACGAAAAATGCGCTGCCAATAATTTTATCAGCCCGGAACTATTCAAAAAATACAACGTCAAACGCGGACTTCGCAATGATGACGGCAGCGGAGTTCTGGTAGGGCTTACCAGAATATCCACGGTGATCGGATACGAAAAGATTGACGAAGACGTAGTCCCTGTGGAGGGACGCCTGGAATACAGGGGCAGGAACGTAAGGGATATAGTTGAAGGCATTCAGCAGGAAGACCGTTTCGGCTTCGAAGAGGTGGCCTATCTCCTGCTGTTCGGGGAGCTTCCCAAAAAAAGGGAGTTCAAGGAATTCCTTGACGCCTTTGCCGCCGAAAGGCACCTTCCGGAGAATTTTACGCGCGACATAATCCTTAACTTCAGGTCAAGGAACATAATGAACAGCCTGGCCCGCGCGGTCCTTGCGCTTTACAGCTCCGACCCAAAAGCCGACGACCTTTCTATAGACAACCAGATACAGCAGGCCGTGTCCCTGATAGCCAAATTCCCGGTAATAATAGTACACGCTTACCATGCGGTCATGTCCAAGTTCCACAACGCCCCCCTGTTCATCCAGCCTCCGAACGATGAATTGACCACGGCCGAGAACTTTTTCTACATGCTCAGGAAGGACCATTCCTATACCAAAACAGAAGCGCAGGTGCTTGACGTGCTGCTCATTCTTCACGCGGACCACGGCGGCGGCAACAATTCCACGTTTGCCACCAGGGTCACATCATCCAGCGGCACGGATTCCTATTCGGCTATCGCCGCGGCCATCGCGTCGCTCAAGGGGCCTCTTCACGGGGGCGCCAACAAGAGCGTGATGGACATGATGAACGATATCAAAAAGAACGTTAAAGACTGGAAGAACAAGGAAGAGATCCGCGCCTACGTGAACAAGATGCTCAATCAGGAAGCCGGCGACAAGAGCGGCAAGATATACGGATTCGGGCATGCTGTTTACACAAAGTCGGATCCGAGAGCGATAGTCCTTAAAGATTACGCGTTAAAACTCGCAAAAGAGAAGGACAAAGAGGACGAGCTCGCGCTCTATCTGAACCTCGAGGAGATCGTTCCGCAGGCCTTCTACGACCTGAAAGGCACCGGGAAGATAATCGCCCCCAATGTCGACTTTTTCTCGGGATTCGTATATGACTGCCTCGGGATAAGCGAAGAGCTATATACTCCCCTGTTCGCCATGGCCAGGATATCAGGATGGATGTCCCACAGGATAGAAGAACTTATGGTATCTAAGAGGATAATCAGGCCCGCCTACAAGAACGTTTCCCCGCTTAAAAAATACGTATCCATGGATAAAAGACGGTAGAGCTGACGGGCGGTCCTATCAAAGCTTCTCCACGAACACTAGCCTTCCGGACTTGTCATATCTCTTTATCTCGTTGACCGGGATCCCTCTGTCATACATATACTCGTTCATGATGACGCCGTTGTCATAATATTCCCTTGCCGGACCGTCCTTCTGGTCCGAAACATAATTTGAATCGGACATGATGCTGCCGTTCTCGTAATACTCCCTGACGGGGCCTTCGCGAACGTCGTTTACATAAGTGATCTCGGACATTAAGTTGCCGTTCTCATAATAAGTCTTGCACAGGCCGTTCTTCACATCGTTTTGGTAATAGAACTCGGACCAGAGATTGCCGTTCTCATAATAAGCCGTGGCGGGCCCGTCCTTTATATCGACCTTGTAATTGACCTCCGACCTCAGCTTGCCGTTCTCATAATACTGCCTGGCAGGACCGTCCTGTGCATTGAAAGAATAATAGGTTTCGGACATCGGCGCGCCGTCCGGATAAAAGACTTTTCTGACGCCGTGCCGCGCGCCCGCGCGGTAATTGGTAGAGGACTTAAGGGTCCCGTCCTGGTAATACTCCTCTTCAAGGCCGTACTTGGTCACGCCCTGATACTCCGTGGAAGACTTAAGCTTGCCGTCCGGATAGTATGTTTTAATGACGTCCCCATATGACATCGAAGAGATAATAAGTAAAAACACAGCTGACAGGACATGTTGCCTTAAATTCATTCTTTCCTCCCCTATTATGCGAGATTATAACATATGCGCTGTCATGTCAAGAGCGCCTTTCAAGTGTATAATCTCAAATATGGGCGCGGAAAGATATGTCAAAAGAGCTGTTATGGCGATCAGTCTTGCCGACAACGCGCTGTCAAATATCGTCCGGAGCATCTTCAAGACACGCTACAAGGTCAGAGGCAGGTGCCTTAAGTGCGGGCAGTGCTGCAGGCAGATATACCTGAAAGTCTCTCGGAGGCAGGCGGCTTCCCCTCTTTTTGCGCGGCTTTCGATAAAATGGATAGAATGGCTGTTCGATTTCAGGCTGAAATGGATAGACTATGAAGACGACTACTTCGTATTCGAGTGCCTGAACCAGAAGCAGGACGGCACCTGCGGCAATTATTTCTGGAGGCCCGGCATCTGCAGGAACTTTCCCCTGGCTGACTTTTTTAAAGAACCTGTTTTCATCCCCGGATGCGGGTTCAACTCTGAAATCCGCTCCTGATTTTTGCGATAATCCATTGATGAGCTCTTCGCGATACACAACCCCCGGGATACAAAGAACAAGATATTTCTCGGGACAAGGCACGTTTAACGCCCGGCTGTTCAACAACGCCTCGGGACGCCCTGTGATCGACGTCCTGAAACCGATAGACGTGCCGCCCTCTGTCGTGGTTTGGGACTGGGACCGCACCGTCTTTGACGGAAAAGGAGACAGCGGAAGCGCGATCCATGCTCAGATGCTGGCGGAGATAATCTCCGCAAAACGCGGCGGAAACGCCTCCGAACATTTGGCCGAAGGCGAGACGTTTTTTCGCCGGACACAGGGCATGCCGAACATAGCAAGATTCCGGATGCTGATTGAACGAGAAGGCCTTTCGGGTTCGCTTGATCCGCAGGACTTTGAGGACCGCGTGGCAACCGTTGTAAAAAAATACGCCGAGGAAAGCCTTGAGGAATGGAGATACGATCCCGGCAAATACTACATACCCGGAGCTTTGGACAACATAGATCTTTTCTGCAGGCGCGGAGCAAAACAATATGTGGTCACAGGCAATTCATGGCTAACCTACGAGATCATCGAACACCTGGGACTCTCTCCGTATTTCAGCCGGGTATACGGGGCGGCCGCGTGGAGCGACGCCGCGCTACCGTATTCCAAAGATGCCGCCTTTAAAATGATAGCTCTCGACAATCCCGGAGAAAATCTTTTGGTGATCGGCGACGGAGCCGGGGAACTGATATCCGCAAAATCGGTGGAGCAGGCGCTTAAGGACACGCGCGTATACACAGCCGGCCTCGCCTACCCCGAAGATGTAAGCACATTTTCGGCCACCGAAGAAGAACTGAGAGCTCTGGAACCTGACGCGCTGATAATGGGGAACGGATTTCCCGATCCTTTGATAACAGCTCATGCGCTAAACATCGGCCGGGGTGCCGGAATAAGGAACATCAGGGATGCTGTCAGTTATCTTCTGCCTCAACATCCCAAACACACCTCCCGCAAGGTAAGCGACAAAAGGTTGTCGGAGCTAAAAGATTCTATCGCCTCGCAGGCCGAAAGGCTGGGTTTCGATGCGGAAACAACTCTTGAAGACTACGTAAAAAGAGCGTTCAACCGGGAGTTCGGCATTGCCCCGATGTCTTTTGAAACTCTAAGGTACTGGTATGAAAAATGCGGAAAACCCGGCACGGAGCATGACGTCAGATTTGAAATGCGCACGAGAACAAAACCTTGGAACAGGCCGGCATATTTAAGTTCTTTCCGCGACGGACAGACTGTTCTGGGATTGGACCTGCCGCCCGCCTGTAATAAACTGATCGGATGGAAAAAGATATGGAACGACCAGAACATCCTTTTGATCGACCGCAATACAGGGCATATCCTTTTGCTCACGCGTTCACACAAAAGAACCGCCGGAAGGAACCCGGAAATAAGGGATGAAATATGCTTCTCGGACATGGGCCGCGACATGACGCTGGCAAGAAGGTCATACGGTTTCGACCTGATCCCCGGTCCCGCCGGACAGATCGATCTGGCATCACAGCTGAGGCCGATATCTCACGCTCCTTTGTCGCTTGAGACATCGGAGAACGGAGTTCTTCTTGATCTGGCAGAGTTCGCTAAGTGGCTTCAGGAAGAGCCGGACAGTTTTGTAAAAGAATTCTTCAGTTCATTAACCACACAGCCGCGTTGAGTAGCGACGCAAAGCTTACCCATACGATATACGGAACAAGCAGCAAAGCCGCGCTCCTTGATACTTTGCTGAACTGGATAATGCTCAAGAGAATAAAAGCCCAAAGTACCACTATTGTCAGCAGCGCCAGAAAAGGGTCCCTGAAACCGAAAAAGACCACGGACCACAAAGTATTGAGCCCAAGCTGAGCTGCAAATACGGCCAGCCCTTTTACCGCCTCCCGTCCGGCTTTCCTCTTTGTCCAAACTATATACGCGGAGATCCCCATCATAATATAGAGCGCAGTCCAGACGGGGGCAAATATCCAGTTTGGCGGAGAGAAGAACGGCTTGGCAAGCCCCGCGTACCATAGAGGTATGGCGGGAGCAGTATAAAAAGAACCTATCGCACCGGCCCCAAGACAGATAAGTACCGAAACCGCTGCACCGAACAGATCTATTGTCTTCATGACAGCTCCTCTGCAGAATATATTTGCGACTATTATATCACCGGAAGCCGGCGGATGCGGCCGTAAGACTCTTCTACTCTTGATACGGGAATTCGCCCGCTGAGCACAGCCGAAAAGATCGCGTCAACCGCCCTGTAAGGCGCGGATTCATCATACACCACGGCGTTATTGCCGATTATCAGCATGTCGCACCCAGCATTTACAGCCATTACACAGGCTTCTTCAAATCCAAAGCGGTTGGATATCGCGCCCATCTGCATATCATCGGATATGATCACGCCTTCAAACCCGATATCGCGGCGCAGAATATCAGTTAGAAAATATTTGGAAAGCGTCGCGGGATGGTCCGGATCGATCTTCCTGTTTACAACATGCGCGGTCATTATCATGCCGGCATATCCGCCATCAACAAGCCTTTTATACGGTATCAGCTCGATATCCCGATAAGTCTCCGTGACATCGACAAATCCGAGATGGCTATCGGATGAGGAGCTTCCGTGTCCGGGAAAATGTTTTATCGCGGTCAGCACGCCGTATTTCCTGTGGCCATTTATAAACGCTGTCGCATTGTCAGTGACGATATCCGGATCTGAAGAGAAAGACCTGCCGAGCCCGCCAATTACGGGATTCTCTTTATTGACGTTCAAGTCAACAACAGGGGCAAAGTTCAGGTTAAATCCCGCCGATTTGATCTCTCTCGCTATCATCTCCCCCACTTGCCCGGTATTTTTCAGGTCGTTGGCCTGCCCCATCTCCTGCGCTCCCGGAAAGTCCGAAAACCCGTATTTTGCCTTAAGCCTGTTCACCCGCCCTCCCTCAACATCCACGGCCGCAAAAATGTCTTTTCGGGTGAATTTTTTGATATCCGCAAGGAGCTTCTTTGTCTGTGATGGACTTAGAATGTTTCGCGGAAAACTTTTTGAAGGGACATCAATATCGAACAATATGACCCCGGCCAGGTCGAGGTCGTTGACGGCTTTTACGATATATGATCCCGCCTCCACGCTTGTCCCGCGGAAGCCGGCTATGACCATCCTTCCGATTTTGGATCGCAATTCTTGTTCAGCTTGTGTAGTTGCTGCAGCCCCCGCGCTAAGACAGGCCAGTACTGCGGCAGAAAGGGCGAATATCGCAAAACTTTTCATTTATTTTGTTTGACCGCAAAAATCAAGCCAACCCGTAAGGTTGGCTTGACACAGGCCTTGCCTGTCCCGGCTGTTTAGCACATTTATAAAGCGGAGCAATTCACCTGTAAATCGCCGCTGCATATCTTATTCGGAATGATACGCCACAAACTTGCGTTTTGCAAGCTATTTTCGCGGGTCTTTGCCGGCGGATGATATAATCAGGTCATAATGCACGCAATAGAGGTCAAAGACCTGGTAAAGAAATTCAAGGAAACGGCCGCGGTCGACAACATCTCTTTCGAAGTGGAAAAAGGCACCTGTTTTGCGCTGCTGGGGCCCAACGGAGCCGGAAAGACCACCACTATCAACATGCTGTGCACTTTGCTCAGTCCAACATCAGGCAAGGCTGCCGTGGCCGGGCATGATGTCATCACAAGCAAGAACGAGGTGCGACGCAGCATCGGGATCGTATTCCAGGAGCCGGCACTTGATTCAAAGCTTACCGGCAGGGAGAACCTGGAATTCCATTCCATGATGTACGGGATCGATCCCAAAACCTACAACGCAAGGATAGACATGCTGCTGCAGCTGGTCGAACTGAAAGAAAAGGAAAAAGTACTGGTAAGGAACTATTCGGGAGGCATGAAAAGAAGGCTTGAAATAGCCAGAGGGCTTATCCACGAGCCGAGGGTGCTGTTCCTGGACGAGCCGACCCTCGGGCTGGACGCGCAGACCCGCCGACTCATCTGGGATTATATAAAAAAGCTCAACAAAGAGCACAATGTCACGCTGATGCTTACTACCCACTACATGGAAGAAGCGGATTATCTTTGCGACCGCATAGCAATAATTGACCACGGCAAAATACTGGTCAACGGCACCCCCGACAGGTTAAAATCCGAGTGCGGCCAAGGATCATCGCTTGAAGACGTTTTCCTGAAATATACAGGAGCGACGATAAGGAATACCGAAGAACGGGAAAAGATATGGTGAGGCGGAAAAAATCATGATCGAACTAAGGGCTGTTTACATCCTCTGGCTGAGGGAAATGATCAAATTCACGAGGTCCAAAGAGCGCATCATAGGCTCTATAGCCATGCCGCTCATGTTCCTCGCTTTTTTAGGGATGGGATTCAGCGGCGCTTCTGTCCCGGGAGTGGATAAAAACACGGGATATATGAATTTCCTTGTCCCGGGGATGATCGGCATGAACATGCTGTTCAGCTCGATGTTCGGGGGGCTTTCGGTACTGTGGGACAGGGAATTCGGCTTCCTGAAAGAGATCATGGTAGCGCCGGTGAGCAGGGTGTCTATTGCCCTGGGACGCATAGCCGGGGGCGCGACCACAGGCATCATTCAGGGGACTATATTGTTTGCGATCTCGTTCGCGCTGGGTTTTTCCGTACAGATATTCCCTGTCCATATGTTCATTTTGCGCTTTGCGGGAATGATATCTTTCATGGTCCTGATAGCGCTTATATTCCTTTCGCTGGGGTTATCTTTTGCCTGTAATATGAGGGACGCCGAGGGCTTCCAGATGATAATGAATTTTGTCATCTTCCCTTTGTTCTTCCTGTCCGGAGCGATCACCCCCATCGGGAACCTTCCCGTAGTTATCAGGTTTTTTTCTTATCTAGATCCGCTTACGTATGCGATCGACGGCATGAGGGGGGTATTGCTGAACGATTCGATGTTCCCTATCGGGTTCAACTTTGCCGTCTGCGCGATCTTCTCCATCTTTATGGTCTCGCTGGCCGCCTATTTTTTTGACAAGAGCGACAGCATTTAGCGGCATGAGAAAACAACACCAAAGATTGAGAAGTATCTCAAAACCGGATTTGGTAGAAGATTTCTGAAGGATAGGATATAATTGAATCATATTCCCCTGTAGCTCAATGGTAGAGCACCTGACTGTTAATCAGGTTGTTGCTGGTTCGAGTCCAGCCGGGGGAGTTTCTTTTTTACTGCGGACCATCGCAGATGTTAGGCGGCTTGGAGGCGTCGCAAGATGCCGACAAGCCGCCTGGTCTTTATTATCACCGAAAATATATTGTTCCGCCGGAGGTTCGCGAA
>Ga0116143_10002961_pt1 | contig 17672 bp, 12 predicted proteins | sample AD_UKC034_MetaG_FD_89745 | JGI IMG/M metagenome (GOLD analysis project Ga0116143, IMG submission 89745) | Active sludge microbial communities of municipal wastewater-treating anaerobic digesters from USA - AD_UKC034_MetaG | ecosystem: Engineered > Bioreactor > Anaerobic > Digestate | place: USA...
GCTTCTGCCGCACGGCCTCGATCACCGACATGTAGATGCCGAGCTGCTCCTTGACGTCCCCGCCGACCATGAACTGCCAGGGCGTCGCGAGCGGGCGCGGCCGGAGCACCACCCGGCCCTCGCCCCCGGCCGGGAGCGTCCCGGTGAACTCCAGGGCGAGCGGCCCCTCCCGCCGGAAGCGGGGCTCCGCGAGCCCCTCGGCCACGGGCTCCGAGAGCCGGTCCGAGGTGTTCTGGATGCGCAGCGCCACGGGCAGTGCCTGGTCGCCGCGCCCCAGGAGCCGGATCTCGGTCGCGGGTCCCAGGGATTGCACCACCGGCCTGCCCGCCTCGAGCCGCAGGAAGGCGCCCCCCTCGACCGACAGCCGGAGCGCGCCGAGCTCGAGCGCGAGCGGGTCGGGCAGCGGCTCCACGGGCGGCTCGACCGACACCAGGTTGTAGCCGCGCGCCCAGACCGGCAGGCTCACCCGCACGCGACCCGGGCCCAGGGCCTCGGCCCGGCCGGTCTGCCCGGCCTCGGAGAAGAAGCGGAAGAAGACCCGCTCGGGGCCCAGCCCGGGGCCGCGCAGCTCGAAGGAGCAGGCGCGCTCCTCGGCCCCGGGGTTCACCAGCATGAAGCTCGCGGGCTCGGCGAGCACCTGGACCTCGGGCGCGCCGGCGGCGCCCTGGAGGCGCACGCCCTGCGCCGCCTTGAGCGCAAGCCCGCACAGCGTTGGGCTCGCCGGAGCCGACTCCGGCGCACGCGGGCAGCCCGTGGCCAGGAGCAGGCAGGCGAGGAGTGAAGCCGATCGTCTTGGCAGCATGGCGGTCTGGCCTCCCGGGACGGGGTTCAGAGCTCGCGCCGCTCGCCGGGGCCGACCTCCACCAGGGCGTCCTCGGAGAACACTGCGCCGGCCGGGACCCGCAGGCTACCGCCGGGCGCCACCCGCAGGCGGACCGCGACCCCGCGGCGGACCCGGACGCCACGGCCCAGGCTGAGCCGGCTCTGGCCAGCCGGGTCGAGCGCGAGCGCGCGGCCCGGCCCCAGCCGGGCGGCGCCGTGGGGCCAGGCGCACTCGGCGATCAGGCTGGCGCCCTCCTCGAGGGTCAGGCCGGGCGCGCCCACGGGCTCTCCCGGGCGGCAGCCTGCCCGGGCGCACACGTACAGCCGGGCGCCGGGGCCCAGGCGCCAGCCCGGGCCGACGCCCAGCGCGGCGAGCCCCTCGTGGCCAGCGGCCAGATCGCACACGGCCGCCGGATCCACCTCGGCGCCGGCCTCCGAGAGCAGCCGTGCGTACCGCCGCGCGAGGGCCTGGCTCGTGGTGACGGCGGAGTCCTGGCCGGTGACGTTCTTGGTGGGCATGAAGAAGTCCTCGCGCCGGACCTCGTAGGCCCGCACCCGCTCGGGCGCGAGCAGCCGGGTGAGGTGCTGGTTGAGCATCTCGAGCGAGGAGGACTCGACCGGCCCGCGCCGGCTGTGGATCTGCTTGCCCTGGTACAGCGTCGGGTCGACCCCCTCGCGCACCGCCCGGAGCGCCACCACGTTGGTGTTGATGTTGCCGGCGTCGTGCACCAGCCGGCCGCTGCGCGGATCGCGCAGCTCGGCCAGGGCGGGATCGATCACGTTGTACTCGACCACCTCGATGAGGCCGCCCGCGCGCAGGCGCATGGGCACGCCGACCTTCTCGCGGGCGTCCGCCTTGCGGACCGCCGACAGGGTGAAGTCGGCGCCCTCGCGCAGGTGGAAGCCGAGCCGCGCGGCGGCGAAGGGGTGCGCGGCGGCGTTGTCGACGTTGTGCATCACCAGGTGCTCGACGCCCTGCTCGAGGAGGCGGGCTTGCGCGCTGGGGCCGCCCGGGCCCGGCCGGAGCAGCGCGCGGTACACCCCGCCGTGGCCGTCCCCGGTCCAGGCCAGGTGCCCCTCGTCGTCCACGACGATGAGGTCGCCCTGCCCGTCCAGGCGCGGCTCCTCCGCCTGGCGCAGGGCGAGCCAGCCCGCGGCCGGGAAGCCGAAGGGCGCCTCCCGCGCGAGGAAGTCCAGCGTGCGCGCGTGGGTGACCCCGCTGGTCAGCAGGAGCACCCACGGCAGGCGGCCCGTGCGCGCGCCCAGCCCGAGCGCCTGGGCCAGCAGGAGCTCGAAGAAGCTGAGGCCCCGGACCGGGGAGATGGGGAAGGCGCCCTTGGGCTCGTCGGGGCCGAAGCCCCTGCAGCGGAGCGCCTCGCTGGGCGGCGAAAGGGCCCGGCCGAGCTCCGCCAGGCCTGCGGAGAAGCGGGTCCCGGCGCCGCCGGCGAAGGCCAGCGCGGCCACTTGGCCGGCGACCAGGGCCGCCTCCCCGGCGGCCTCGTCCGCGGCCTGGCGCCCGGCCTGTTCCTCCAGCGTCACCAGCGGCACCGGCTCCACGTCGTCCGGCCCCAGCGGCGCGATCGCGCTCCGGGCGCGCAGCTCGCGGTGGAGCGCGACCCGCGCGAGGTCGATGGCCAGGCTCTCGCGCAGGCAGGCGGCGACGGCCGCCGCCGGGGCGTCCCCGAGGTAGCGGGTCAGCACGCCGGCCAGCCCGGCCGCCTCGAGGCGCGCGAGCGCGGCCTCCAGCCCGGGCTCGGCGTCGAGCGCCGCGGCCAGGGCCGGGCAGCTCGAGAGCAGCACGCCGCGATCCATGCTCACGTCTCCTCAGGGGGGGGCCTGGTTGCCTCCTACCACGCGCCCGGGGCGCTGGCAACCGGGCCCCCGCGAGGGTAGGATCCCGGCGCATGTCTCGCGCCGCGCACCGCAGCTTGAGCCCGCGCCGATTCGGGCTGGTGATCCTCGCGCTGCTCGCCCTGCTGGTCGCCAGCCTGGCGGCCGGCGCGCTGCTCGGACCGGGCGGCACCGACCTGGGCCGGCTCCTGCCGCTCGACCCGGCCGAGAACCCGGAGGCCGCCACCCTGCTGCTGGTCAGGCTGCCCCGCGCGCTGCTCGCCGCCCTGGTGGGCATGGCGCTGGCCGCCGTGGGGGTCGCCTTCCAGGCGCTCCTGCGAAACCCGCTGGCCGACCCCTTCATCATGGGGGTCTCGGGCGGGGCGGCGCTCGGCGGCACGCTGGCGCTCGCGCTCCTGGGCGGCAGCCTGGGCTTCGGCGTGGCCGTGGAGGGGCCGGCCGCCTTCCTCGGGGCGCTGGCCGCGACCTTCCTGGTCTACCGCGTCGGCCGGGTGGCCGGGCGGGTGGACACCACCACGGTGCTCCTGGTCGGCGTGGTGTTCAACGCCTTCGCCGCGGCCATCATCATGTTCCTCAAGAGCGCGCTGTCGGCCACCCGGACCCAGGAGATCCTGGTGTGGCTGATGGGCTGCCTGGGCTACCAGGAGTACGGCACGCTCGGCGCCCTGGCGGCGGTCTGCGTGCCCGGGGTGCTCGGGCTGTGGCTGCTCGCCTCGCGCATGAACGCCCTGGCGCTCGGCGACCAGGGCGCCTCCCACCTCGGGGTCGACGTCGAGCGCACCAAGCGCTGGGTGTTCTTCCTGGCCTCGATGCTGGTCGGCCTGGCCGTGGCCGTCTCGGGGCTGGTCGGTTTCGTGGGGCTCATCGTGCCCCACCTGTGCCGGCTCGTGCTGGGGCCCGATCACCGCCTGCTGCTCCCGGCCGCGGCGCTGGGCGGGGCCTCCTTCCTGGTGCTGGCGGATCTGGCCGCGCGCCTGCTGTTCGTCCCCCTGGGCACCGAGCCGCCGGTGGGCGTGGTGACCGCCTTCCTGGGCGGGCCGTTCTTCCTGCTGCTGCTGAGGCGGCGGGCCGGGGCGGGCTTCGGGCTCTAGACCAGCTTCTTGCGCTTGAGCACCTGGTAGCAGTCGCTCATGCCCAGCTCGATGAGCTCGCGGGCCCGGGCGCCCGAGAAGCGCAGGTAGCTGGTCACGTCGCCCAGCTCCCGGGAGGGGTAGATGGAGATCACCTCCACCTGGCGGTAGGGCTTGTGCTGGAACAGGTGGGCGTCCACCCCCAGCGAGCGCAGGCGGAAGAGCTCCTGGTTGGTGCTCTCGATCTGCGCCCGGTCCATGTGGATGGCGGAGGACAGCAGCACCTCGAGCACCCGGTCGGAGAGGTCGAAGAGGTTGTTGGGCGGGTGCAGGCGCGGCCGCCGCGGGCTCAGGAACACGGTGAAGATGCGGCTGGCGCCGGCCTTCAGGAGCGGCTTCAGCGGCCGGAGCAGGGAGAAGGCCCCGTCGATGTACCAGTCGCGGCCCAGGCGCACGGGCGGGAACAGGATGGGGATGGCGGACGAGGCCAGCACGTGCTGGTAGGTGATGTCCGCGTTGCCGAACACCGCGTTCGTCTTCTGGGTCAGGTTCGTGGCGCTGATGAAGACCTGCACGCTGGAGCGCGCGAGCTTGGCCCAGTGCACCCGGGTGCGCAGGCGGTCGGCCAGGCCGCCCGTGTCGGTCAGCGAGCGCCAGCGCCACAGGTTCCACACGTCCAGCCGCGGCCGGTAGATGGCCAGCGTGGACAGGTGCCGCCACACCTCGACCAGCTCGTCGAGCTGGCCGGTGGCCGCCAGCACCGCGTTGATGGCGCCGACGCTCGCCCCGCCGATGAGCTGGATGGGCGGCCCGTCCTTGAGCAGGGCCTGGAGCACCCCGACCTCGTAGGCGCCGCGCGCGCCGCCGCCGGACAGGAACACCGCGTTCATCGAGGCCCACGGTACCACCCGGGACGCGGTGCGGCAACTTTCGCTTCCTCCGCGTCCGGGTTCGTGGAATCGTGACAGGAGGAGACACTCGACCCGGAGGAGGATGGGGATGAGAGCGATCGCCGCCTGCCTGTGCCTGGCCTGGCTGGCCGCCTGCGCCGGGGCCCCCGCGCCCCGGCCCGCCGCCTTCGCCCTGGGGGAGCCCGCGCCCCTGCTCGGGGAGGTGGAGCTCCTCCAGGCGCCCGCGCCGCGGCTCGACCTGGACGCGCTCGCGGGCCAGGTGGTGGTGCTCGAGCTGTGGGCCACCTGGTGCGTCCCCTGCGTGGACGCGCTCCCGCACCTGAACGAGCTCGCGCAGCGCTTCGCCGGCCGGGGCGTGACCTTCGTGTCGGTCACCGACCAGCCGCGGGAGGAGATCGTCCCCTTCCTGGAGAAGCACCCCATCCGCGGCTGGATCGGCCTGCACCGCGGCGAGCTCCCCCTGGCGCGCCTGGGGCTCGGCGGGCTGCCGGTCACGGCCCTCGTGGGCCGGGACGGGCGGCTCATCGGCCTGACCCACCCGGAGCACCTGAAGGCGGAGCACCTCGAGGCGGCGCTGCGCGGCGAGCGGCCCGAGCTGCCGGCCACCCCGGTCCGGCGCTCGAGGACGCTGAGCGCCGACGGCGATCCCGCGGACGTCCTGTACTGGGTCAAGCTCCAGCGCTTCTCCGGCCAGGGCTCCTCCGGGATGCAGCCCATCGACGGGGGCTTCGTCATCCGCGGCAGCTCGTTCGCCAACCTGCTGTCCGTCGCCTACCAGACGCCGCCGGCCGGGATGCGCGTCCAGGCCGAGCTGCCCCCGGGGCTGTGGAGCCTCGAGGTGAAGGCGCCGGACGCGGGGCACGACTTCGGGTTCACGCTCGAGCTCATGCGGGAGGCGCTCCTGCGGGCCGCGCGGCTCCAGCTCGATCGGGTGACCGAGGAGGCGGAGGCGCTGGTGCTCGGGGTGGCCGACCCCGAGAGGCTTGAGGCCTGCCGCTTCGCGGGGCGGGAGGCCGGCAGCGCCTCCCTCCGCCACGACGGGCTGCGCGTCCTCGGGCAGCCGCTCCGGGCGCTCACCCGCATGCTCGAGCGCGCGCTCGGCCAGCCCGTCGTGGACGAGACCGGGGAGGCCGGGCGCTTCGACCTCAGCCTGCCCTTCGCCTGGAACCCGGCCGAGCCGCTCGCGCCCGCGACCGTGGACGCGGTGCTCAGGGAGAAGGCCGGGCTGAAGCTCGAGACCGCCCGCCGCCCGATCGAGTTCCTCCGGCTCGCCCCGCGGCCCGCCGCGCGGTGAGCCCGGTGGACGGGGCCGCCCGGCCCGGGTAGCATGCCCCCTGGAGGTGTCCTTGTGGCGGACCCGGCGCTCGGCTTCGATGCCGTGAGCTTCGCCTACGGCCCGCGGCCCGTGCTGCGCGGGCTCTCCCTCGACGTCCCGGCCGGCTCGTTCTGCGGGCTCCTGGGGGCGAACGGGTCCGGCAAGTCCACCCTCCTGCAGCTCGCCTGCGGCGCGCTCCGGCCGGACGCGGGGGCGGTGTCCGCGCTGGGCCGCCCGCTGGCGGCCTGGGCGCGGCGCGAGCTCGCCCGGGCGGTGGCGGTGGTGCCCCAGCGGTTCGAGCTGGCCTTCCCCTTCACCGTGCTCGAGGTGGTGCTGCTCGGGCGCCTGCCCCACCGGGGGCCGCTGGCCCTCGATGGCGCCCGCGATCTGGCGCTCGCCCGCGCGGCCATGGCCGCCACCGAGACCCTGGAGTTCGCCGGCCGGCGCATGCACGAGCTGTCGGGCGGCGAGTGGAAGCGCGTGCTGGTGGCCAAGGCGCTTGCGCAGGAGCCGCGCCTGCTCCTGCTCGACGAGCCGGCCGCCGAGCTCGACATCCGCCACCAGGTGGCGCTCTACCGGCTCGTCGAGCGGGTGCGCCGCGAGCGCGGGGTGACCGTGCTCGCGGCCATGCACGAGCTCAACCTGGCCGCGGCCACCTGCGATCACTTCGTGCTGCTCAAGGACGGCGCGGTGGCCGCGAGCGGCGGCCTGGAGGAGGTCATGACCTACCAGAACCTGACCGCCGCGTTCGGCATCGACATCTACGTGGGGGTGAACGAGCTGACCGGCCACCGCCTGTTCACCCCGATGGTGTCCCGGGGCGGGGGCGCGCCGTGAGCCGCGCCGTGGCCGCGCGGCTCGCGGTGCTCGCGCTCCTCGCCGGCTCCGCGGCCCGGGGCGCGGAGCCCGACGGGCCCTTCGGCGCGAAGCTCGAGCTCCAGGTGGCGGGGCGGGTGGTGGCGGCCCGGCCCGCGGACGTGGACGGGGACGGCGACACCGACGTGCTGGTCTTCTGGCGGCAGGGGGAGCCGCCCGACGCGCTGGGCCGGGTGAGCGTGTTCCTGGCCGGCCCCGCGGGCCTGGCGACCAGGCCCCACCAGGTGCTGGCCCTGCCCGCGGCGGTGATCGCCTTCGACGTGGGCGACGCGGACGGGGACGGCCGCGCGGACGTGCTGCTCCTCCAGGGGGACGGGGTGTGGGCGCGGGCGGGGCAGGCGGACGGGCGCCTGGCCGAGGCGCCCCGGGCGCTCCTGCGCGCTCCGCTGCTCAGCGCCTTCCCGCACGCCGAGCACGTCCCGCCCATGGAGCTCCTGGTCGATCTGGGCGCCCCGGGCGCCCCGCGCCGGGCGCTGCTCGTGGCCGGCCTGCCGCCCGGGCCGCTCACCCTGGCCGAGCCCGGGCCGGACGGCGAGTACACCCGGCGGGAGCTGTTGCGCGTGCCCACCCGGGCCAACCTGCACACCGCGGCCGAGGACGCGCACGCCGTGCGGGAGTTCGGCGCGCTCGTCCAGTACACCTTCCCCCGCCTGCGGGTGGCCGACCAGGACGGGGACGGGCGGGCCGACCTGCTGTTCTTCGCCGACGACGCGCTGGCGGTCTTCCGCGGCCGGCCGGACGGCTCCTTCCCCCGCGATCCGGACGTGTGGCGCGCCTTCGGGCTGCTCACCCCGGAGGAGCGGCTGCAGCGCAGCGTCTTCGTGCGCGGGGACGCGGCCGATCTCGACGGGGACGGCCGGGCCGAGCTGATGTTCAACAAGACCCGCGGGGGGCTGGCCAGCATGACCGCCGAGACCCAGCTCTTTCGCGCGGCCCCGGACGGGAGCTACCCGTCGCGCCCCACGGTGAGCATCCAGAGCGCGGGCTTCGGCTCCTCGGTCCGGCTGCTCGACGCGGACGGCGACGGCCGGGCCGACCTGGTGCGCCCGCACCTGGAGATGGGCCTGGTGGCCATGAGCCGGGTGCTGTTCACCGGGCGCATGGACGTCGAGTTCCTGGTGCACCTCGGGCGCGGCAAGCTGCCCGGCCCGCGGCCCGACTGCAGCGTGACCGGCTCCTTCGGCATCGACTTCCAGGCCAGCCAGGACATGCGCGGCCCCTACCCGCTGTTCGGCGAGGACTTCACCGGGGACGGCCGCCCGGACGTCCTGGTGGGCGTGGCCGGCGGCGGCTCGGGCGAGAACCCGGATCGGCTGGACCTGCGCGCCGGCCGGGAGGGCGGCTGCTTCGAGGGCGGCGCGCGCTGGAGCCTGGAGCTGCCCGGCACCCGCCACGTGTTCGCCTACCGGCCCCGGGCCGGGGCCCGGCCCGGGCTGATCGTCTACTTCACCCAGGGGGAGCGGAGCCGCGGGGACGTGTGGGTCCTGCCGCCGCGGCCCTGAGGGCTCACAGGAACAGGCGCACCGAGACGCCGACCGTGCCGCCCCAGGCGTGGGAGACCGGCCCGCGGTAGCCGGCGTCCAGGGCGAACGCCTCGCTCACGTAGCCCAGCCCGAAGCTGTACCAGTGCTCGGCGCCGAAGGGGCTGGCGTCGTCGTACTGGTATCCGCCGCGGACGACCACCTCGCCGAAGAGCAGGTACTCGGCCCCCACGGCGTAGCGGTAGCCCTGCTCCTTCGGGCCCACCATGTCCTCGGGATCGACCAGGCGCTGGAAGTTGGCGTACCAGTCGAAGGCGATGACCAGCGAGCGGAAGGGCGACCAGGCCACCGCCGCGGCCATGGACATGGGGTGCTCCAGGTAGTCGCCGGTGTTGGTCAGGTTGTAGCCCACCACCCCCAGGCTGAAGCCCATGGGCAGCACCAGCAGCGCGCCGACGTCCACGCTGACCGCGTTGACCGCGTCCTCGCGCCCCTTGCGGTCGAAGTTCAGGTACTTCACGTCCAGGCCGAGGTGGAACATGTCCCCGAGCGGGAAGGCGAAGGCCAGGTCGTAGCGGTTGCCGTGCTTGGTGTCGCCGGTGCGCTGCACGCGGGTGTAGGCCACCCCGGTGGCGAAGGGCCCGAGCTGATTGTCCAGCACCGAGGTGGTGAAGATGTGCTCCTCGGGCCCGTCCTTCCGCCCGTGATCGGGGGTGACCAGGTACTGGATGTCGAAGGCGTAGCGCTTGAACAGGCTCAGGCCCGCGGGGTTCAAGAAGATCGCGTCGTTCGAGCTGGCCACCGCGCGGTAGGCCTCGCCCATCCCGAGCGGGCGGGTCAGCTGCAGGTCGTCCGCGGCCTGCGCCGGCGCGGCCAGGCACGGGACGAGCACCAGGAGCGCGAAGGATCGGAAGGCGCGGCGCATGGGTTGGCCTCTCCTCGGGGGCGTGGGTACGCCACCCTAAACCGGCCAGGCGCCAAGTTCAATCCCCCCGCGCTCGCCGGGCGGTTCGCGGGCCATCAGCGCCTCCGCCGGAGCAGCCGCACCAGGGCCTCGTTCTCCTGCTCCCGGGCGAGATCGAGCGGGGTGGCGCCCGAGCGCGTGCGCGCCCTGCGGCTGGCGCCGGCCTGGAGCAGCAGCTCGGCCTCCAGGAAGTTTCCCCGCCAGACCGCGGCGTGGAGCGCGGTCCAGCCGTTGGCGTCCGGCGCGTCCGGCCTGGCCCCGGCCCGCAGGAGGCGCGCCAGCACGGGCCGGTGGCCGCCCCAGGCGGCGGCGTGGAGCGCGGTGGCCCGCGCCCCGAGGTCCGGCAGGAACCCGTGCAGGTCGGCGGGCGGGGCGCCCCGCGCGAGCAGCAGCTCGACCGCGCCCAGGCGCCCCTCGGCCGCGGCCTGGAACAGGCCGGCCGAGCGCAGCCCGGCGTGGCGCACGCAGGCGTGGTCGGCCACCGCGGCCGGGCGCTCCCGCCGGTCCTCGAGGAACGCGGCGCAGCGGCGCGCCAGCCAGCCGAGCGGCCGGGCGCCCTCCGCGTCCTCCGCGAGCGGATCGGCGCCGCGCTCCACCAGCAGGCCGGCGAGGTCCAGATCGCCCCGCTCCACCGCCCGGTGGAGCGGGCTGCGCCCCTCGGCGTCGCGGACCGCCAGGACCCCGGGCCGGTCGGCCAGCAACCGCGCGAGCCAGAAGCCGCCCCGGGAGGCCGCCACGTGCAGCGGGGTGGCGCCCTGCCCGTCCCGGGCCAGCGCGTCCGCGCCGTGGGAGAGCAGCGTCCCGGCCTCCTCGAGCCGATCGAGCTCGGCGGCCCGGTGGAGCGGGGTGCGCCCCTCGCGGTCGGCCGCGCTCGGCCGGGCCCCGGCCTCGAGCAGCCGCGCGAGCAGCTTCAGCTTGCCGCGCTCCACGGCCGCGTGCAGCGCGCTGCGCCCCAGGCTATCGGTCAGGTTGGGGTCCGCCCCGCGGGCGAGCAGCAGCTCGAGCATGGGCTCGTCCGCGCGCCAGTTGCGGCCAGAGAAGAAGGCGAGCAGCGCGGTGTCCCCGCGGGCGTCCCGGGCGTTGACGTCCGCGCCGCCCTCGAGCAGCGTGCGCGCCTGGGCCACGTCCCCGCTCTGCACCGCCTGGGTGAGCAGCCCGGCCGGCGGCCGCTCGAGCACCCCGCCCTCGACGACCTCCGGGCCGGCCTCCTCGAAGTCCCGGATGCGCTCGGGCGGCCGGGCGATGGCCTCGAGGTCGGGCGCGCTCCGCGGCGGCGCCTGCTCGCAGGCCGGGGCGAGCAGCAGGACCAGGAGAACCAGCGGGCGAGCAGGTCGGGGGCGCATGGAGACGGATCATCGACCAGCCGGGCCGGGGAGGCAAGGGGCCGGAGGTCCCTGGCACCTGCGGAGCGGGGCCCATCCGCTACACGAGCAAGGCGTTGGCCGGACCGGAGGGCAGGGGGGCCGCAAAGTAGCTCGGGCACCGGGAGGCCTACCCGCGATGCGCCTCGTCGAGAGCCGCCCCGGGCTGCCCGATGACCAGGGTGAAGCCCTCTCCGTAGACCGAGCGGATCTCGACCCCGTGGGCGGCCGGGCCGCCGAGCAGCTCGAGCTTCCGCCGCAGGCCGTGCAAATGGAAGTCGATCAGGGTCGAGCGGCCGTCCCATGGCCGGCTGCTCACCACCTCGTGCAGGTCGTCGCGGCAGACGAGCCGACCGGGCACCCGGGCAAATGCCTCGAGCATGCCGGCCTCCGTGGGGGAGAGCTGGAGGCTGCGGCTAACCCCCCCCTCACGCGGAACGATCGGCTTCAGGTCAAGCCGGGCGGAGGTCATCCGAGAGCACCTCGCCTCGATGCCCTTGCGGCTTGCGCTCGGGCCTCGGAGGGGAGGATAACTGGAGAATCCTGGTCCCGGACGGGAGGTCCCCATGATCCGGCGGCTCTCGGTCCTGATCGCGGGTTCGTCGCTCCTTCTGCTGGCCGCGGCCCCCGCGGGGGCCCGCGAGGGCTTCTCGCTCCAGCTCGGGGTGGGCGGGGGGCTGTTCGAGCTCGGCGCCGGCGATCTGGACGCAGCGCTCACCAAGATCGGCCGGGCCGGCGAGCGGCGGCTGCTCAGCGGCCCGCTCGACGACGGGCTGGCCGTGCGCCTGGCGTTCGCCTACAACATCCGGGGGTACGCCTCGCTCGAGCTGGGCATGACCGGCCACGGCTACAACCTGGACGAGTCCGGGGCGCTGGGCGGCTCCGGGCACGTGAGCCTGGTGGCCCACCTGCACCCCTTCCAGTTCCTTTGGCCCGAGCGGGACTGGGACGCGAGCGTGTTCCTGGGCGGGGGCTGGAGCATCCTCGGGGGCGGCCAGCCCGGCAGCCAGGACGATCGCGGGCTCGACGGCGGCCAGCTCGAGTGCGGGCTCACCGGGCGCTACTTCCTCACCCGCTGGTTCTCCCTGGGGGCCGAGGTCCGCTTCAGCGTGCCCTTCTGGGACCGCTGGCACGTGGACTGGGAGGACGGCGAGAAGTACGACCTCCCGGACCGCCCGAGCTCGTTCTTCACCGCGCTGCTCTTCTCGCTCGGCTTCCACTTCGTGCCGGGGTGACCCTTGCGCGGGCTCCTCCTCGTCCTGATCGTCGGCTTCGCGGTCATCCGGCTGGTCCGCTGGTGGCTGCGCCGGGGCGCCGAGGAGGCGGCGGAGGCGCGCGCCCGCGGGGAGCACGGCGCGACCCCCTGGTCGCCGCCGCCCCAGCGCGCCGCGCCGCCCCCGCGGCCGCGCGGGCGGCGGGCCCTGGCCGTGGAGGGCAGCCGGACCGTCGCCAGGGCGCTCGAGCTCGTGCTCGCGCCCGAGGGGTTCGAGCTCGAGGTCGCCGAGACCGCGGACGAGGTGGACCGGGCGCTGGACGCGGCCCGGCCGGAGGTGATCCTGCTCGATCCGGATCTGCTGGGGGCCGAGGCCCGCGGCCGCCTGGCGCGCCGGCTGAAGCAGGACGGCCGGCTCCAGGGCGTGCCGGTGGTGCTGCTGGGCGAGACGTGCGAGAACCTCTGGCCGCTCGAGCCCGTGGCCACGCTGGCGCGGCCGTTCGAGAGCCAGGAGCTCCTGCGGGTGGTGGGCTCGGCCGCGCTGGTGGGGCTGGCCCACGCGCCGGCGCCCGAGGCCCGGGACGTGGAGGCGCCGGCCTGCCCGGTCTGCCCGGTCTGCCCGGTCTGCCCGGTCTGCAATGACGAGATCGAGGTCGTCCCGGCGCGCTGTGCGGCCTGCGGCCGGGCGCACCACCCGGAGTGCCTCGAGCTCAACGACGGCTGCGGCGCGTGCGGGGCGAAGGCGGACGCGGGGGCCTGAGTCTCCGGCGCGGGGCGCATCCACCTCCAGGGCTCGGCCACGCTGCGCTGGAAGAGAGCCTGGAGGGTCACGTCCCGCAGAAGGTCCGGTAGCCGCTCGTGTCGCCGCGCGGGGGCGCGGTGAAGCGCGGCGGCGCGCCCTCGTGATCGTAGGGCCGGCGCAGGGCGTCGAGCAGCGCGTGGAACGGGCCGAGATCGCCGCCGTCGACCGCCGCGCCGAGCGCCTCCTCGACGAGGTGGTTGCGCGGGATGAGCGCCGGGCTGTGCCGCCGGGCCTGGGCGAGCGCCACCGCGGGCGGCGCGTCCTGACGCGCGAGGCGCGCCCGCCAGCGTTCGTGCCACGCGGTGAGGCCCGGGTCGGCGAACGGGCTCCCGCGTGGACCTCCCTCCCGGGCGAGGGCGGCGAAGGTGCTGGTGAAGTCGGCCCGCGCCGCGCGCATCCTGGAGAAGAGCTCGGCCATCAGCTCCGCGTCGCCCTCCTCCCGCACGAGCAGCCCGAGCTTCGCCCGCAGGCCCTCGTCGTACGCGCGCTCGTATCGCTCCGCGAACCCGCGCAGGACGGCGACGGCGATCTCCCGCGCCGGCTCCGGGCGATCGTGGAGCAGCGGCAGCAGCGCCTCCGCGAGGCGCGCGAGGTTCCACAGGGCGATCCCGGGCTGGTTGCCGTAGGCGTAGCGTCCCCGCAGGTCGATGGAGCTGAACACGGCGTCCGGATCCCACCCATCCATGAACGCGCACGGGCCGAGGTCGATCGTCTCGCCGCTGAGCGCCGCGTTGTCGGTGTTCATCACGCCGTGGACGAACCCCACGAGCATCCAGCGCGCCACCAGCACAGCCTGGCGCTCGACCGCCGCGGCGAGGAGCGCGGCCGCCGCGCCGTCGCCACCCGCCTCCGGCCCGTGGCGGCGCAGCGTGTGGTCCACCAGGGCGCGCAGCGCGGCGAGGTCGCCCCGGGCGGCGAGGTGCTCGAACGTCCCGACGCGGATGTGGCTCGCGGCGACGCGGGCGAGCACGGCGCCGGGCAGGGGGCGGTCGCGGAGGACCTGCTCGCCGGTGGCGACCACCGCGAGGCTGCGGGTGGTGGGGATGGCCAGGGCGTGCATCGCCTCGCTCACCAGGTGCTCGCGCAGCATCGGTCCGACCGCGGCGCGGCCGTCGCCGTCGCGGGAGTAGGGCGTGCGGCCGCACCCCTTGAGGTGGAGGTCGTAGCGCCGCCCGCCGGGCGCGACGTGCTCGCCGATCAGGATGGCGCGGCCGTCGCCGAGCGTCGTGAAGTGGCCGAACTGGTGGCCGGAGTAGGCCATCGCCAGGGGCGCCGCGCCTGCGGGGATCTCGTTCCCGGCGAGGACGCGCGCGCCGGCCTCCCCGTCCAGCGCCTCCGGGTCGAGCCCCATCTCGACGGCGAGCTCGCGGTTGAAGACGAGCATGCGCGGCGCCGCGACCGGCGTCGGGAGGAGCCGGGTGAACAGGACGTCCGGGAGCGTCGCGAAGGTGTTGTCGAAACGCCAGCCCGCACCCGCCCGATCGGCTCGCTGCGCCATGCGCTCCTCCGCCCCCTCCAGGTGTACGCATGGGGACGGACCGGACCGCTGTAAAGGGGCGCGCCGAGCGGAAGGTGCCAGGCGCTTTCTCGACGCTTTCTCGAGCTTCCTTGACGCGCGTCAAGGGGTGCGTCAATCGAGTTTTTTCAGGGGGTTGCGCGGCGGGGCGCGCGGGGTGTCCGCCGGCGGATGATCCTCAACGCAAGCAGGCCCACGAGCACCGACAGATCGGGCGCCGGGTGGCCCCCGAGGGCCGAGCACCCGCACCCGCTCGACCCTTGCTCTCCACCCTCCTTCTCACACAGAACGCTGCACCCGTCCCCGTCCGCGGTGTTCCCGTCGTCGCACTCCTCGCCCCCACACTGGAAGCCGTCGCCGCACACGTTCTGGTGCGTCGAGCAGTCGTCCAGGCAGCCGTCGCACGGGTCCCCGTTCGCCCCGTCGTCGCAGGCCTCGGCGCCGCAGCGGACGCCGTCGCCGCAGACGTTGACGTACGCGGTGCAGTCGTCCAGGCACCCGTCGCAGGGATCGCCGTTCCTCCCGTCGTCGCACTCCTCGCCGGCCTCGTGGAGCGCGTTGCCGCAGGCCGGCTGGCCCTCGCTCGTGCAGGTCGCCGAGCACCCGTCGCCGTCCAACTGGTTGCCGTCGTCGCACTCCTCGCTCCCGCACCGGACGCCGTCGCCGCAGGCGTTGAGGTAGGCGGTGCAGTCGTCCAGGCAGCCGTCGCACGGATCCCCGTTCGCCCCGTCGTCGCAGCTCTCGGCCCCGCACTGGACGCCGTCGCCGCAGGCGTTGACGTACGCGGTGCAGTCGTCCAGGCACCCGTCGCAGGGGTCCCCGTTCGCCCCGTCGTCGCAGCCCTCACCCGGCTCGATCTGGCCGTTCCCGCAGCAGCGCCCGTCCCCGTCGTCCGGGTCCAGGGCGTTGTCGACCAGCCCCGGGCCGGCCGCGCACGCGAGGATCACCACGCCGGGCGCGCCGCAGCCGTCGAGGTCGGCGTCGGCGTGGAACGCGCTCGCACCGGTGATCGCGGGATAGCCGGCGGCGATGTCGTCCGGGTCGTCCACCCCGCCATCGCAGTCGTTGTCGCAGCCGTCGCAGCTCTCGATCCCCCCGGGCAGGGACGCGGTGGCGCACGGATCGAGGGGATCATCCAGGCAGTCCCCGTCATCGACGGAGGTCCAGGGCCGCCCGGCCGTGTCGTGGCTCCCGCAGGCGTCGGCCGAGGGGATCACCTGCGGCGTGCCGGTCGAGCCGTCCCCGTCCTCGTCGGAGTAGCAGAGCTGGTAGCTGCCCTCGCAGCCCGACAGGTCCAGGGTGCAGTCGGCCGCGCAGGACAGGCTGCCGCCGGTGAAGATCCCCGGCTGGTACTCCGCGCAGCCGAGCCCGGCGTAGGCGCCGAGGTTCACCCCGTCGCAGTCCTCGGTGGCCGGGTCCACGTGGCCGTCACCGCAGGCGGCGAGCGTGCAGAGGTTGGTGCAGCCGTCGTCGTCCACCGCGTTGCCGTCGTCGCACTCCTCGCAGGCGCCGGTGACACCGTCGCCACAGGTGTCGACCAGCAGGTACTGCCACACCCCGGGGACGCCCGCGTTGGAGCGGCCGACGAGGCCGAGGACCTCGGGGTAGCCCGAGCCGGGCGTGGAGAGGGAGTAGATCCCGTCGCCCACGTCATAGCCCGCGGCCGCGGGGTAGCACTCGCCCGCGCCGCCGTTCCAGGGCGGCACGAAGGGCGGCGGGCACAGGCCGCCGACGCCGCCGCTCGCGTCGCCCGTGGTCCACTCGAGGGTGTGATAGATGAAGCGGATGCGGAGGCCGCTGTCGCCGCCCGGACCGCAGGCCTCGCCGGGGTTCTCCAGCACGAGCTGGAAGGTGTTGAGCCTGTCGGTGCGGTCTCTGTAGTAGCCCACCTGGTCGTAGGTCACGACCAGCCGGCGGTTGACCACGTCCTCGCAGTACCAGACGTCGCCCGTCCCGCCCAGGTCGACGTCGCCGAAGTAGGCGGCGATGATCGGGTAGTCGACCGGCAAGAGGGTCGGCGTGTAGGTGAGGTTCGGCCCCTCGAAGCTCACGTTCCCGTTGATGTTGATCCACATCCAGGGGTACACCCCGCCGCGCTCCGGGCCGGGCAGGGGGATCCCGTCCGGGAACACCGCGCTCACGTCGGAGATGAGCAGGGCGGCATCGTCGGACTCGACGAACCACGGCGTGAGGAGCCGCCCGTAGGGCCCGTCGATCGGATCGGGGCAAGCGAGCAGCGCCGGCCGGGGGGTGCACCCGCCCGGGCTCCCCTCGCAGTACCAGCCGGGCTCCTCCAGGCAGCCGACGCAGCCGTCGCCCGCCACCTGGTTGCCGTCGTCGCACTGCTCTAGGCCGGCATTGTTGACCACGCCATCCCCGCAGAAGTCCGCGAGGCACCCGGTGCAGCCGTCGCCCGCCACCTGGTTGCCGTCGTCGCACTCCTCGCCGGGCTCCTGCGCCCCGTTCCCGCACCGGCAGCCCTCGGTCCTGGCGGAGTTGGGCAGGCCCGGCGTGATGCAGCGGCGGGAGAAGTCGCGGCGGTTGTCGTTGGAGTCGCGGCCGTCGGGGTAGCGCGCGAGGCCCACCAGGTCGGCTTCGTCCAGGTCCTCCTCGAGAGGGCTGCCGCCCTCGGTGTAGCCGAGCGTGTCCCCCTCGTAGCTGAGCGCGTCGACGATGGCCGGCCCGTGCAGCAGCGCCACCGCGTCGGGGGAGCCGTTCTGCAGGAAGTTGGTGTCCGGGCCCGCGGCGAGATCGCAGTTGGGCACCGTGGCCGCGTTCGCGCAGACCACGAAGAATTCTCCCGCGGCGAGCGAGAAGGCGGGCAGATCGATCGCGGCGTAGGCGACCGCGCCGTCTCCGTTCACCAGCACCAGGCTGAAGCCGTCCAGGTCGATGGCCGCGGCGCCGGCGTTGAACAGCTCGACGAACTCGGCCGCGTCGGTGCCTGCCTGGTCGTAGTCGACCTCGTTGATCACCAGCGCCGCGCAGCTGGCGGTCTCCTCCTGGCAACCCGCGCCGCCCGCGCACGGATCTCCGGCGTGCGCGCAGGCGCCTGCCGCGCAGGTGTCCGCGCCGTTGCAGAACAGGCCGTCGTCGCACGGGGCGCCGTCGGCGAGGGGCGCGCCGGGCCGGCAGCCCAGCGCCAGGTCGCAGGTCTCCACGCCGTTGCAGGGGTCGCCGTCGTCGCACAGGCTGTCGTCCACCTCGTGGCGGCAGGTGTCGAGCAGCTCGTTGCAGGTGTCGTGGGTGCAGTCCACCAGGTCATCGCACGGGCCGGTCCCCGAGCCGTCGCACCCCTTCCAGCCGGACCTGGGGGTGCACACGTCCGCGCCGGTGCAGAACCTCCCGTCGTCGCAGGGGGTGTTGTCAGGCGTCTCGCTGCAGTCCGCCCGGCAGCCGCAGGGCAGCAGGCCGTTCAGCGGGCCCCAGTCGCACTGCTCGCCGTCGACCGGCTCCCAGATCCCGTTGCCGCAGCCCGGGACGATCTCCA
>Ga0116143_10002971_pt1 | contig 17620 bp, 17 predicted proteins | sample AD_UKC034_MetaG_FD_89745 | JGI IMG/M metagenome (GOLD analysis project Ga0116143, IMG submission 89745) | Active sludge microbial communities of municipal wastewater-treating anaerobic digesters from USA - AD_UKC034_MetaG | ecosystem: Engineered > Bioreactor > Anaerobic > Digestate | place: USA...
ATGAATTATTTGTACTATTCTTTAACAAAGCAGCAAATTGACCGGATTATTGAAATGGCCTGGGAGGACAGAACGCCGTTTGAAGCAATTGAAATACAGTTTGGGTTAATAGAAGCACAAGTGATAAGCCTGATGCGTTCCAGTATGAAGGAAAGCAGTTTTAAACGATGGAGAAAAAGAGTAACAGGACGAAAAACAAAACACCTCCAAAAAAGAAGCGGGGAGGTAGTTCGTTTCCGGTGCAGCCGTCAGCGGATCATTTCGATGAACAAGATCAGCAAACGTTAAGTTGTTTTATTTTTCTTGCTGCGGCACTTGTCGCTGCAATATTTTACATCTTCCCAGTTCTTTTCCCATTTTTTTCGCCAGCTGAATGGCCGCTGGCAAACTATACAAATCTTAACTGGAAAGTCGGCTTTTTTTCGTTGCTTCATTTTTCAGTGTAGTGTCTAACTCTTGCAAAAATCGTTCGGCTGTTTCCAGGTGCCTGTTTCTTTTTTCTTCACTCATTTTATCAAACGTACCCACGAGCATTCCCAGTCTCGGGTTTTGTAAAAAAAAATTACGGTGCACATGTATGAAACGCCAGAAAAGACCATCCCATATTTCCTGCCAGGGGCCCTTATCCCAGTCGCCCATTTTCAGTAAATAATTACTGCCGCTGATGTAGGGTTTGGTCGTCATCAACCCCCCGTCAGCAAATTGTGTCATGCCATAAACATTAGGCACCATTACCCAATCATAACTGTCTATGTACATTTCCATAAACCATTTATACACTTCATCCGGGTTGAATTCGCAAAGCAGCATAAAATTTCCCATCACCATCAGCCGTTCGATATGGTGCGAATAGCCGGTTTGCAAAACTCTTTTAATAACTGTATCCACCGGGTGAATACCTGTTTCCCCTGTCCAGAAGGAGGCGGGTATCTTCCTGTTGAACCGCCAGTAATTGGTGGTTCGTTGCTTGCTGCCTTCCTTTTCATAAACGATGCGGATGAATTCTCTCCAACCCATTATCTGCCGTATAAATCCTTCCAGTGAATTCAACGGGATATCTTTTCCAGCAGCAGTTTGCAAAGCTTTATCAATTACCTGTTGTGACAGCAGCAGCCCGGTATTCAGCATTGGGGTAAGTACTGCATGATAAAGAAATGATTCGTCCTTCAGCATGGCATCTTCATAGATCCCGAATTTGCAGAAGCGGTGAAGTAAAAAATCATCCAGCCATTTTTCTGCAGCGGTATGTGTGACCGGGTAGATGAAGCTTTCGTCATTACCATAGTTACCCGGGAAATTGGCCTGGATATATTCTTTGGCTTCTTTGATAAAACGATTTTCACCGGGCATTTCAATTTCGGGCACTAATTCATTTTTGGGAAACTTCAACCTGTTCTCCGCATCAAAAGTCCATTTGCCACCCAATGGTTTTTTTGAAGCATCCAGCAGGATATTTCTTTTCTTTCGTTGCCAGGTGTAGAAATCAGTCTGGAAGTAGGATTTCTTTTTGGAAAAAAAATCTTCCACTTCGTAAAGCTGGTTAAGGAACCCGGGGTTGGGATACCGGATCAGTTTTATACCAGCTTCTTTAGCTGATGTTGCCATTCTTTTCTCCAGCCAGTTATCAATGGTATCGGTGTAATGAATTTCTGTAACGCCATCAGCAGCCAGTTCGGGCAGCAGTATACGTACATCTGACCTGGCGGCAGTACAATCAATATATTCAACCTGTATGTTTTTTGCAGCCAGGTAATTTTCATAATACTTCATTGATGCACGGTGAAAGATCAATTTCTGCTGATGAAATGTAAACTGCCGGAAGAAAAGGAATTCTTCAAGGACATATGCAGGCCTGTCCTTGCTGATAGCGGGATGTTGCTGGAATAACTGGTGAGGAAATATAAGTGTGATTGATTTCATTTTTAAAGTATGATCACCCAACAATTCAGGAAAAGATTTGTTGTCATTCAAATTCATTTTATGGAATCGGTAAAAGGAAAAAATATCCTTGTTGTTGGAGCTACAGGCAGTATAGGATCAAGGGCGGCTAAGCTACTGGCCGGTAGCGGAGCAAACCTGTTTCTCGCAGGCCGCAACCCGGAAAAACTGGTAGCAGTGGCTGATCAAACTTCAGTACCGGCGGAAAGAACTTTTTCCCTGGATATTTCAAAACCAGAAGAAGTACAGGTATTAAAAGAAAAATATTTTTCTGTTTACCCTTCCATTGATATTCTTATCAATGCCGCCGGTATAGGGATCATAAAAAATATGGAACAGTTAAGTGAAGTGGAATTTTTAAGAACACTGAATTACAATTTATACGGCCCGTTCCTGCTGGTTAAACAATTTTTACCAGCCATGAAAGAAGTTAAAAAGGGATTGATCATAAATATACCCGGAGTATTGGGAAAAGTGCCGATGGCCGGTGCCGCAGCATACAGTGCCAGTAAATATGGATTGGTGGGTATGATGCAGAGTATCCGGGAAGAGATCAAGCGGACGGATATCCGGATCACTAATCTTTTTATGGGTGGTGTGGATTCTTCGTTTTGGGATACAATTGATCTGCGGGTGCAACGGGATAAAATGATCCAGGCTGATGAAGCCGCCAAAGCTATCTGGTTCCTATGCCAGCAGCCGGCCAGCGGGGTGGTAAGTGAAATGGTATTACAGCCTTTTAATCACCAGGTTATTTGATAAAACTCATAAGTGTTAGTTAGCTTCTTTCGACTATTTTTGCGCATCTTACAATTGCCAAATGGAAAAGTCATATCCCGAAATCTCTTTCGACAATACAGAGTTTGCTTTTGAGTATAAAACCGACAAGCAATTAAAAAAAGCCAATTTCCTTTTTACTATGATGGGTAAACCATGGATAGTAAAACTTGGAACCAGGCTTGCACCATGGTCTGTTAGGGCGGGTTTACCGGTAAAGGGCATTATCAGAAATACAATCTTCTCACAATTTGTGGGTGGCGAAACACTTGAACAGACGGCAGCTGTGGCAAAGATGCTTGATAAATACAATGTGCAGGTAATATTAGATTATGGTGTTGAGGGCAAAGAAGGAGAAGAGAATTTTGATCATGCATGTGAAGAGTTTATCCGGGTAATTAATTATGCAGCGACACAGCCCAATATTCCTTTTATGAGTGTGAAAGTAACAGGATTTGCGAGATTCTCTTTACTGGAAAAAATGGATACCATGATGCATGCCAGTGAGGGTACACTTATGAAAAGATATTTGAAAGCAATCGAAGACCTGCCAAGAGAAGAGAAAGAAGAGTGGCAGCGAATCCGCTACCGGGTTATGAAAGTTTGTGAAGCGGCTTCCATAAATAAAATAGGAGTATCAATTGATGCAGAAGAAACATGGATTCAGGATCCTGTTGATGCATTGACGATTCTGATGATGGATTCATTCAATAAGGAAAGAGCTATAGTTTATAATACGTTGCAGCATTACCGGCACGACAGGTTAAAATTTCTTTATGATAATCATGAAGCGGCAAAAGAAAGAAAATTTATTTTGGGAGCTAAGCTTGTCAGGGGGGCTTATATGGAAAAAGAAAGAAAAAGAGCTGCAGAAAAAGGCTATCCTTCACCAATACATGCGGATAAAACAGCAACCGACAACGATTATAATGCAGGAGTTAAATTCTGTATTGATAATATCGACAGGGTGGCATTGGTTGTAGCTTCACATAATGAATATAGCAACCTGTATGCCGCTCAGTTATTGCAGGAAAAGGGATTGCCCTTGAGTCACCCCCACGTCCATTGGAGCCAGCTTTACGGCATGAGTGACAACATTACTTTTAACCTGGCACATGCAGGTTGCAGTGTAAGTAAATACCTGCCGTTCGGCCCCATTAAAGATGTTATTCCATACCTGATGCGCCGTGCACAAGAAAACACTTCTGTGAAAGGGCAAACCGGGAGGGAACTGGCATTGATAAAAAAGGAATTGAAAAGACGCCATCCCTGAAGATTACAGCTTTAGAATCTTTTTAAGACGAACCAGGTACACTAATTCATTGGCGTTTATTTTTCTTACGCTTTCTGCAATATGCCTGGCGCTGTTAAATATTTTGACCCGACTTGCCTGGTCAATTTCCTTTTCATTTTCTGTAAAGAAATTTTCAAAGGAAGTAAAAGCATTTTCGGCACTTTCAAACTCATCCTCCATCGTTTCAAATTCGAACTCAATAAGGAATGCCCTGTCAGTGCCAAAGCGGTCGGTGCTGTGATCATGATGTTTCCATGCATATTGAATTTCATTATGCAGCACTTCTCTTTCTTCCGGCCTGATCCTTTTATCGGCTGCTGCTATCGAATAAAAGAGGTTACCCAACTCTTTGTATAATCTTTTAGTGTTTAGCATACTTAAAAGTAAGTATGACAGATCAACATATCAGCTGACGTAAATCAACTTTTCCGATGTTGTTTGTCAAATTAAATATGCCGGATGCTGCCTGATTGCCGGTTAGGGAGGATAAAGGAAGCTTAAAAACTACTGCCGGGTCATTTTTATCGTTTTTACAATTTCGGATAGTTCATCGATTACACTTTTTTTATTGCTTAGTAGAGCTATATGCATTACCAGGCCGGGGTTTAACTCTTCAGCGGGAACGATCTGTTCTTTAAGAAAAAAACTATGGCTGTCATCTTTAAAATATAACCAATCAATATTCTTTTCAAGAAAAATCCCTTTTGTTTTTTCTGATTTGTCTTCTGTTAGCCCATACTCTTTATAGAAGTGAGTAGGGTAGCGACCGGTATAGATTGTTAAACTGGTGTAGGTGGTGTCGGAAATATGTTTGAACTGGTTTATTTTAAAGACCGAAAAATCATATTTTTCATCAATAGTTACAAAATAATTCTTAGGTAGTTTGAAGCTGAATGTTCCGGTAGTACCGGGAATCTTAAAGGTCTCCTCCCTTGGTTCGAGTGATATCCTTCTGTTACCTTTTGAGATTGTTTTAAATATATTTTCTGTAAGCCTGATGTATTCATCCTTACTGTTTAAAGCCGGAGGATTGATATATGCATCAATACGGCAAACAGTATTGTCAGGAGTTTTTACCAGGAGGCTATTTACCAGGATAGCACTGGCAGAAGTATCGAAAAGAGTAGGAGTGGACAGTACTGTAATAATTGAATCAGCATTAGTAAGCTCCTTTCTTTGAAAATTAAAATCGGGTTCTTCCTGTTTTGAAATGTCTTCAAATAATTTATTATCGGTGAAGGAGAAAAGTTCCTGAGCAAATAAAACAAGCTTCATATTCCCGATGTCATAAATGATTCTTGTTTCTTTATTTTCGTTTGGATCTGCAGCCATTATATCTGCCACTCTTGGGCTTACAACTGCTGTAGCAGGAAAGTTGGCAAATATTTTTTCATTTAATATCGAGATCTTTTTTTCAAGTTTCGTAGTGTCCGAAATACTGTTTTGCGAAAAAACAGGCGGAAGGGTGAGAGAAAGCAGTGAGACAAAAAATAGGGTTACTATCAATTTCATGGCATAATTTTAATACTTGTCAAAGATACAGGCAAAGCCCGAATCGTTGCATTGACTGTTTTTAAACCTAACAGGCAAGTCTCATATATACCCTGTGCCGGGTATAAAAAACAGGTCCGGGTGGCTTATTTTGCAATAAAGGGCATTTATGCAAATATTTCAACGAATCCTGGTATTTCTGTTACTGCTTTTAGCATCTTGTAAAGGCAAGAATGTACCTGCAACATTGGACCAGGCTTTCCTGCGTTCTTTCCAACAGGGAGAGTTTGCCATCCTGGAAAAGTACTTGCCTACAAATGAGTTTTACAGGTCATTGGGGAAGGATGTTCCGGACAGGACTGATACAGAGATAGACTCTTTTCGAACCATCAATAGAAGAAAACTAGTTGACAACTGGAACAAGATCAGCGAAGGAATAAAGAAGAATGTAATTGACCCCGATAAGATATTCATAAAAGAAGCAGTCGTTTACAATCCATATTCACAGAGTATAATGCAGGCTATGGTGATTATCTATGAGTATAATGGAAAATTGTATGATGACCTGATACTGATCGTAAAGAAACAAAACGATAGGGAGTATTTATTGGAAATACCTAATCCTTTAAGTGCTTTTGAAATGAGAGACACTTCACTGGCAAACAGCTCGCAGGCAAAAGTTGCACTGGATTTGGAAAAACCAGCGTTTGCAACGGCTCTCCGGAACCAGGTAAAGGAGATGGTGGCGATGGCTAAAAGCGACAACCTCTCCGCATTCAGTACTTATATAGTTTATCGTGGTGATGACCAGGTGCGGAATTGGAAATCCCCGGTAAATATGAATGATGCTGCTGAAAATAAGATGACGGCAGACCTGATACAAAAGGTGAAACTGGTGATGAATGATTGCGAGGATTACAGTTTTGATAAGATCAGTGCCGAAAAAGAATCAGAAGGCTACTGGATTGTGCAACCGTTGAACTGTGGCCGGAGAATAGTTCGGTTTGCTTTCCTTAAAGTAAAAGATAGGTTGTTACTGGGGGATATAGATGTGGAAAATCCCGATTAGCAGTCTTTTTCAATCCACAGTTTCCCCACAGGCAGCAGTTTAATGTATATAGCTGCTGGCTTAAGTTGTACCTTGCAGGCATGCAACAATACCTTGATCTCCTCAGACACATTTCAGACACCGGAGTTCATAAAACGGACCGTACAGGCACCGGTACGCAGAGTGTTTTTGGCTACCAGATGCGGTTCGATCTGCAAAAAGGATTCCCTTTGGTGACAACAAAAAAGGTACACCTGAAAAGTATTATTTATGAGTTATTATGGTTCTTAAAGGGAGAAACTAATATAGCTTACCTGAAAGAACATGGGGTGAAGATCTGGGATGAATGGGCGGATGAGAATGGTGAACTTGGTCCGGTGTATGGTAAGCAATGGCGTAGCTGGGAAGGAAAGGACGGCAAAGTAGTTGACCAGATCTCTGATTTGATTACCCAAATAAAAAAGAACCCCGATAGTCGCCGCCTGATAGTTAGTGCATGGAATGTGGCTGATTTGCCCGATATGGCACTGATGCCCTGCCATAATATGTTCCAGTTTTATGTGGCTAATGGAAAACTAAGTTGTCAGCTATATCAAAGAAGTGCAGATGTTTTCTTAGGTGTTCCTTTCAATATTGCATCATATGCTTTATTGACCATGATGATCGCACAGGTTTGTGACCTCGAACCCGGCGAGTTTGTGCATACGTTCGGCGATGTACATATTTACAGCAACCATGTGGAGCAGGTAAAACTGCAATTAAGCCGTAAGCCTTTTCCGCTTCCGGCAATGAAACTTAACCCGGCAGTCAAAGATATTTTTACTTTCAATTTTGAAGATTTTACACTGGAAAATTATCAATGTCACCCTGCAATAAAGGCACCGGTGGCAGTATAGAACTATTGGTATCTTTACTTCTGACTAAAGCTCCCTGACTAATGATTATTTCTCTTGTTGTGGCTGCTGCTACTAATAATGCAATAGGGAAAGATGGAACTATGCCCTGGCATTTGCCTAATGATATGAAGCATTTTAAAAATGTGACATGGGGTATGCCGGTGGTTATGGGCAGGAAAACGTTTGAATCTTTAGGGAAAGCATTACCCGGACGAAAAAATATTGTTATTACACGACAGGTTGATTGGAGTGCAGTATCAACAGTACCGGTAAAAAGTATTGATGACGCCTTATTTGTTGCAAAAGAAACTGACGCCAAAGAAGTAATGGTGATTGGGGGAGGTGAAATTTACAGAGCCCTTTTTGACAAAGCCAAAAGAATATACCTGACCCGTGTGGAGGCAGAGCCGGATGCGGATACTTTTTTCCCTTCAATAGATCCTCAGCACTGGTACCTTGTTAGTCAACGAAATCATGAGGCCGATGAAAAAAATGCTTATAATTATTCTTTCCAGGTATGGGAGAGAATTGGATAATCAAAGAATTTTATTGCAGCAATGTACTCTGTTCCCCATTTAGCCATAAAATATCTCCGTTACTATTGCACCGCTTTGAATGGTAAAGGACATGGTATGCACTCTCCTTTTGTTTTTCAATTTATTATTAAGATACTGAATGATCAGCAGAAATATGATTCATATGAAACTGTTGAAAACCTGCGCCGCCAGTTATTAAAAGATTCGAGGATGTTTGTGGTAGAAGATTTTGGTGCAGGGTCGGCTTTTTTACGGAAGAATCAACGGAGTATTAAGTCGATAGCACGCAATGCAGCCAAGTCAAAGAAGTATGGCCAGTTGTTACACAGAATAATAAAGTATTACCAGCCACAAACTATTTTAGAATTAGGTACATCGCTGGGTATAACGACATCCTATCTTTCGCTGGCTAAACCAGATGCAAAGTTGATTACAATGGAAGGGGCGAAGGAGATTGCATCAGTGGCAAGGCAAAATTTTGAAAGATTATCATTAAGAAATATAGAAATGATAGAAGGGAATTTTGACCTGATATTGCCCGGGTTGCTTGAAAAAATTCCTTTTATTGATTTTGCATTCATTGATGGAAATCACCGCCAGGAACCAACAGAACGATATTTTAATCAACTACTGCCTAAAATGCATCATGAATCTATTCTTGTCTTTGATGACATTCACTGGAGCAGTGAAATGGAGCAGGTATGGAAGACCATTAAAGACCATCCTTCAGTACGCTGTACCGTTGATCTTTTCTTTATAGGCGTTGTATTTTTCAGGGATGAATTCAGGGAAAAACAGCATTTCAGTATTCGTTTTTAGTAGTTGATAAATAACAGGCTGCTGCCTGAAGAAAATCAATTTTTCAGGCTGTGCCGCTCTCCCAAAAATCAATATCTTCACACCCAACAGAAAATTCAATTTTCTATCTTTAATCCAGATTTATTATGACGATTGGTGTTTTAAAAGAACCTGCCCATGAAACAAGAGTTTCAATGCTGGCTGAGTCAATATCTGCTCTTCAAAAAAAAGGTATCAGAACAATTGTTGAGGATGGAGCCGGAGAAAAGGCCTTTTGCAGTAATTCTGACTATGTAAACGCCGGCGCACAAATAAAAGACCGTAACAAAGTATTTGCTGATTCTGATATTATTCTGGCTATTCACCCTCCGGCAGAATCAGATGTTCAGTATCTTAAATCAAAAATTCTTATAGGGGTTTTCCAGCCTTTATATAGTACTGAATTAATGAAACAATGGGCAGTTGCCGGCTTAACCAGCTTTTCTCTTGATATGCTGCCCCGCACTACGAGAGCCCAGGCAATGGATATTTTGAGTTCACAGGCGAACATAGCAGGGTATAAGGCTGTATTAGTAGCAGCTAATTCTTATGGAAGATATTTCCCTATGTTCATGACTGCAGCGGGAAGCATTAAGCCGGCAAAAGTGCTGATACTGGGAGCTGGCGTAGCGGGATTACAGGCCATTGCTACCGCCAGACGTTTAGGAGCTGTGGTGGAGGTTTTTGATACAAGACCTGCAGTTAAAGAGGAAGTAATGAGCCTGGGAGCAAAATTCATTGAAGTGGGAGGCGCTGCAGATTCCAGTAAGGCAGGGGGATATGCAGTGGAACAAACAGAGGAGTACAGGCAAAATCAGCAACAAAAAATTGCGGATAGCATGGCTAAGGCGGATATTGTTATTACCACGGCACAAATTCCGGGTAAAAAGGCTCCTATACTTATTACAGAGGAAATGTTGAAGACAATGAGAAATGGATCTGTTATTGTTGATCTGGCTGCAGTAACCGGCGGCAATACCCCCTTTACGAAGAATAACGAAATTACCTGGTATAATGGGATCAGCATTATTGGTAATTCATCGTTACAATCCACTATGCCGTCAGATGCCAGTAAAGTTTATGGGAAAAACGTCCTGAATTTTTTACATCTAATTACAGACAAAGACGGAAATCTGCATCTGAACTGGGAAGATGACCTTGTTAAAGGTTGTTGTATAACCCATAACGGAGTAGTAGTACATGAAAGGGTAAAAGGAAATTAAAATTATATATAAAACCTGCATATGGAAATAGTATTAAACTGGATTCATGCCAATGAGCAAATGATTTACATTCTGGTGCTTGTAATATTTCTTGGATTCGTGGTCATTGCGAGGGTTCCGGCTGTGCTGCATACACCATTGATGAGTCATGCCAATGCAATAAGTGGTGTCGTTATAATGGGGGCTATTATTGTTATGGGGCGGGCAGCCAATAATAATTATGTAGCCCTCATATTAGGGTTTATGGCAGTAGTATTAGGTACAATCAATGTTGTTGGAGGTTTTGTAGTGACAGACAGAATGCTGGAAATGTTTAAAAAGAAGAAATAACCGGATAAAAAGTTCAACATGGGAGAATCAATTTTAAGTATCATTTATATCATTGGTGCAGTAACCTTCATAATGGGATTGAAAATGATGTCGAACCCCGCATCTGCCCGCAGGGGCAATATAGTGGCTGGAATTGGCATGCTTGCAGCTATTTTGGGAACTATTTTTCTTTTTCGCAACAGTGACGGCAGCCCCCTCAAAAATCATATATGGATTTTTGGAGGCATCGCAACAGGAACTGTTATCGGTGTACTAGCAGCTAAAAGGATAAAGATGACCGCTATGCCGGAAATGGTTAGTTTATTTAATGGGCTGGGCGGTGCCTCTGCCACTTTGATTTCGGTTGTTGAATTCACACATCTTGCTGAACTCGGTTTTCCGCCCGATCAGGCCACACCCGGAATACTTGCTATCCTTTTTTCAGGTGTTATCCTAGGCAATATTACCTTTTCTGGGAGCCTGATTGCATGGGGCAAGCTGAGTGGTAAAGTAAAGGACTTTTCATTTAAAGGGCAGCATATAATAAACATCATATTATTGGTTACCAGCATTGGGTTGTCTTTTTATATTGGCGCCAATTTGTACTCCGGTGATACCATGTTACTGTTTTATGGGTTGTTTTTTCTGACAATCGTTTATGGAGTTTTTTTTGTAATGCCTATTGGCGGTGCGGATATGCCCGTAGTGATTTCTTTATTAAATTCTCTCAGTGGTTTGTCTGCAGCCTGTGGTGGTTTTCTTTATGACAATAAGGTTGTGTTTACCGGAGGTATTTTAGTTGGAGCGGCGGGAACAATCCTTACGGTACTGATGTGTAAGGCCATGAACCGTTCACTCACCAATGTGTTAATTGGCTCATTTGGGGGAGGAAGCACAGCTGTAGGAAGCAAACAGCAAGGGTCTTATAAGGAAATCACACTCAATGACTCCGCCGTTGTGATGAGCTTTGCTAATAAGGTGATGATTGTTCCAGGTTATGGCCTGGCTGTGGCACAGGCACAACACACATGCCATGAATTACAAAAAATGCTTGAAGCGAAAGGAGTTGAAGTGAAATATGCTATTCACCCTGTTGCCGGAAGAATGCCCGGGCATATGAACGTATTACTTGCGGAAGCGGATGTTAGTTATGACAAGCTGATTGAAATGGAACAGGCCAATGAAGAGTTCCCATCGGTTGATGTGGTGCTGATTCTTGGTGCTAATGATGTTGTGAATCCTGCCGCCAAAACAGACCCTTCCTCTCCTATATACGGAATGCCTATACTGGATGTGGGTCTTTCCAAAAACGTAATTGTAAATAAACGAAGCATGAAGCCCGGTTATGCAGGCATAGAAAACGATCTGTTCTTTCAACCCAAAACTTCTATGTTATTTGGTGATGCAAAGAAAGTATTGCAAGATTTGATTAGTGAAATAAAAAATCTATAGTACTAAAGTTTATCCAACCCTTAGAACGAATAATAAAGTTTCAATTCATTTTATTATGAGTAAGCTTTTTAAACCTGAGCAAATAAGTATCAGAGATCATCCAGAAATTACTGAGAGAATTATTCAAGCCAAAATAGCTGAAGACCCATCTATTATAGGACTTGGCGACCTCATATTAAAAGATATGGAACGGATGCAGCCAAGAGCTGGAAGACTTGATTTGCTTTTTCAAGACCCCGAAACTTACAGAAGATATGAAGTCGAAATACAACTCGGAAAGACGGACGAATCTCATGTTATCAGAACAATAGAGTATTGGGAAATAGAAAGAAAAAGATATCCTCAATATGACCATTGCGCTGTGATAATTGCTGAAGATATAACAAGTAGGTTTTTGAATGTAATAAGTCTTTTTAATGGATTTATTCCTCTTGTTGCTATTCAGATGAAAGCTTTTAAGTTCGGAGACGATATTGGACTTGTGTTTACAAAGGTATTGGATGAAATGCCACTTGGATTTGTTGACGAAGATGAGGAGAGAGAAGTTCAGCAAACCTCAACAAATAGAGATTTTTGGATAAAAAGAGCATCAAACGAAACAGTGCTTCTTGCTGATAAATTTTTGGAAATAATTAATGAAACTGAGGAATGCTATCAGTTCATTTATACAAAGAGTAATGTAAGAATTAGCCAGAATGGACAATTAGTGCCTTTTATAAGGCTGCGAATACGAAAAAGAAATCACTTTGTTTTAGTTCTTCTAACTACGAAATCTGAAAATATAGATTCATTAATAGAAAATAATGACCTTGATGATATGGGTTATAATGTCAAACTTTCCAGGTATCGTATAAGAATTAGCAATGAGGACTTATTAACAAAGAGAGATGTTTTAAAAGAACTGTTCCTGATGGCAAAAAAACAATATAGCGAGTGAAACAGGAATAAGGCTTTGATTTTATAAGAAGATTTAGTTTAGATTTGGGTGGTGCTACCTGAGAAGTTATTATCATCATTAAAAGACATTAAAGGTTTCAACAAAGAATCTTTTGAGAAAGTTCATGCTTCCGGTGTGCAGGTAACATCAGTAAGAATTAATCCATTCAAAATAACAGATATTTCCCGAATCCCCTCCTTGGGGGGTGGGGGGGCTGTTCCTTGGTCAGAATATGGCTATTACCTTGAATCCCGTCCATCATTTACTTTCGATCCCCTGTTTCATGCGGGTTGTTATTATGTGCAGGAAGCCAGCAGTATGTTTTTAGAGCAGGCGTTGAAGCAAACAGTTGATTTATCTAAACCTCTTAAAGTCCTTGATCTGTGTGCAGCACCGGGAGGCAAGTCAACACATATTCAAACTCTCCTTTCAGAACACAGTTTGCTGGTTAGTAATGAGGTGATCCGTTCAAGGGCTAATATTTTAAAAGATAATATAATCAAATGGGGTTGCGGGAATGTAGTGGTAACGAACAATGACCCCAGAGATTTTGCGAAGCTGGAAAATTACTTTGATGTGATTGTAGTGGATGCCCCCTGCAGCGGCAGCGGTTTATTTCGCCGTGACCCGGAGGCAATAGAAGAGTGGAGCAAAAATAATGTACAACTCTGTTCTCAAAGGCAACAACGAATAGTAGCAGATGTTTGGCCGGCCTTGAAAAGGGATGGAATATTAGTTTACTCTACCTGTTCTTATTCAAAGGAGGAAGATGAGGATATTGTAAAATGGCTGTTAAGCGAATTCCAGGTGGTCAATTGCATATTGAAGGTAGATCCTTCCTGGGGTATCGTTGAATCGGAGGGGGGATATCGTTTTTGGCCCGATAAAGTAAAGGGAGAAGGTTTTTTTCTTACCTGTTTTCAAAAAAAGGAAGGAGAGCATGAAACAACTTTCAGGGCGAAGAAAAAACCTGAACTGCTTTCTAAAAGCGAAATCGGAATTGTAGAAAAATGGGTGAAGCTGCAGGGAAAAAACTTTACCAGGTATCAGAACACTGTATATGCATGGCCTGAAGTGAATTTTTTGGACTTCTGTTTTATACTGGAACAACTCCGAATTGTTTATTCAGGTGTATTGGTTGGCGAATTGATGAGAGAGAAATTAGTTCCTGGTCATCCTCTTGCGATGAGCAATATTTTTGCCGACTCGGTGAGCAGGGTGCCCCTTTCAGGGGAAGACGCAATTAAATATTTGCAAAGAAAAGATATTCAGCTTAACACCCCCGGAAAGGGGTGGAGCCTGGCTGAGTATGGTGGTCATCCTCTTGGGTGGGTGAATATTCTGTCTAACAGGGTCAATAATTATTATCCTAAAGAGCTCCGGATTTTGAAGGACATTTAGCAGGTGGTAAAAGATAAAAAATCCACATCTTTGCATACCTAATCTTGTCGGTATGAAGCAATTCTTTTTTTCTTTCCTGGCGCTGACCCTGTTTTCCATTTCTGTTATTGCTCAACGGGCTGACCTGGTGGTAAAAAACGGGGATAAGGGTCTTTATTTAGAACATAAAGTAGCTGCTAAAGAAAGTTTCTTTTCCGTTGGGAGACTCTATAATGTTCATCCTAAACATATAGCTTCTTACAATAAACTTGATATGGTAAAAGGATTGCTGATAGATCAGAAGCTTAGGATCCCTCTTACTGATACAAATTTTACACAAAAGGCCAACAGCGGCACACCTGTTTATTATAAAACAGGCAGTAATATCAGCCTGGAAGATATAAGTAAGGAGAATAACAATGTGACTGTTGCAAATCTTAAAGGTTGGAATAACCTTTCAGCAGATAATGCCAAAAAGGATACGAAACTGATAATTGGTTTTTTGCTCAGCAAAGAAATGCCATCAATTACGATCAAGCCAAAAACCAGTGAGCCGGTTGCCAGGAAAGAAGAGAAACCTGTGGTGACAGAACCTAAGGTGGAAGAAAAGCCAGCTGAAAAGACTGAGGCAAAACCAATAGAAAAGCCGGAGGAAAAGCCAGTGGTAAAGGTGGAAGAAAAACGAGTTGTAAAAACAGAGGAAAAAACGGTTACCGGAGGGCAGGGGTTCTTTAAATCTCATTTTGATCAGCAGGTAAAAAAGTCACCAGTTACTAAAGATGAGACAGTGACTGCAGGAATATTTAAGACAACAAGTGGCTGGCAGGATGAAAAGTATTATATACTGATTGATGCCGTATCGCCAGGTACTATTGTGAGAATAGTGAATCCTGCTAATAGTAAAGCTGTTTATGCCAAAGTATTGGGTGAAATGAGCGGAATCCGGCAGAATGAAGGATATAATATCCGCATCAGTAATGCCGCAGCTAATGTACTGCAGATAACCGAGCAGGATAAGTTTATCGTAAAAGTGAATTATTAATTGCCATTAAAACGATAACCCCGCAGGAATTCTGTGATCTCCATTTTCTTTTTCCCTTCCAGTTGAATTTCCAGCAGGTGGATGTATCCATTGCTACAGGCAAATTTCAAAAAAGTTTTTCCATCTGTTTCATAATCCCCTTCGGTATTCTTGGGGAATACTATTTCCTTTTTTGAGCGGAATATTTTGAGCATTTTCTCATTCATGATAGTAAAAGCAGCGGGGTAGGGACTAAGGCCCCGAATCAGGTTGTATACATCTTCAACAGACAGGCTCCAGTTGATACGGCAGGTATCGGTATGTATTTTGGGAGCATGTTTCAGAGGAGTTTTATGCACAGGAACTGGTTTATCCTGATGCGCCACCCTGGTATTGTCAATAGGCATCCCTAAGGTTGAGATCAATAATTCCTGTGGTTTTTCCTGTAAGCTACCATCAGCCAAACTTTTTACAGTTCTGACGAGTAGCCCGGCACCAATCACTTTCATTTTATCATGTACTTCTCCGGCTGTCTCATCTTCACTGATTGGAAATGATTCCTGGAGTAATATGTCACCGGTGTCAATTTCATGTTTCAATTTAAAAGTGGTTACACCGGTTTCTTTTTCACCGTTAATCACAGCCCAGTTGATGGGAGCAGCACCTCGGTATTGAGGTAATAATGAGCCATGCAGGTTCACCGTGCCCATTGGTGGCATATTCCAGACTATTTCCGGCAACATTCTGAAGGCGACCACTATCTGTAAGTCGGCATGCAATGATTTTAATGCGATTAAAAATTCAGGGTGTTTTAGTTTTTCAGGTTGTAAAGTATTTAACCCATGCTCAACGGCATATTTTTTTACGGCACTTTGCTGCAATTGCAAACCCCTTCCTGCAGGTTTATCGGGCGACGTAATAACCCCTACAATATTGCATCCGGCTTTTAGCAAAGCATCTAAACTGGCCACAGCAAACTCAGGTGTACCCATAAAAACAATCCGCAGCGATTTATAATCTTTCATAATCGTTACGAAGATACGCAAGTGAATAATTTACTCAGGGCTTGTAATATTTTGCTTTATCTGGCTAAGCCAAATTTTGTGTAGATACCTGATCCCGGATACTCTGCATCAAGCAAGTTTAATATTCTAGCTCCTTTAATGCAGGACCAGAAGGCATGATAGGTTTTAGCCTTACTTTCAATTTTAGAAAACTTAATCTGCCAGTTATTTAAAACAGTAAATGTACCGGATGATTTTACCTGGTCGAATTTCATATTGCCAACCATCCCATTCACGGCAAGCAATTTCCAGTGGTATGAGTTACCGGCGTTAAAAATGAATTCTTCATTCGACTGGTGCACATTCATACCTGCATAATTGCCTGTGTACACATTGTACAATTGTTGTATGCCCGTAAAATCACTTGTCCATTTTCCTTTAAAATCTGAAGAAGCGATCGCAAACCTATTGCGGCCAACCATATTAGCTAAGGGTATAATGAGATCTGTTTCACTGTCCCATCGTATTGTTTCCGGGTCAAATTTATATTCCTGGATAAAAGTTTTTTTATCGGGAGTAATAAACTCCAGCCATCCCGTTTCGCCCTGCCGGAAGAAAACAATAAACACTTCTTTGCCTGTAGCGTTTTCTGTAGCATAACCCATACCAAGGTAGGGTCTGTTATAAGTGCTGATGTATGCTGTTCTGTAATTCTTAAGATCTCTGTAACGTGGCGCAACAAGGATATTCCAGGCGGCGTTAGTTAAAGGCTCAGGGTCGGCAGGGAAAATGGTTCCTTCTTTAGGATAGTGAAGCAATACTTTAATATTCCCTTTTATTACTTCCACCCAGTCTTCCTGCACTGTACTCGTCCATCCATCATCAAAGTTGGTTGTGTTAAAAGCGAATCCATCTTGCTTTTTGACTGTATTGGAGGAGGATTTTATTGGTGGATCAGGAATTGGTTTATTTGAAGGAGAAGGTTGTTTAAAGCTTATTGATCCTAAAAAGCCAGTTATGTCTTTTTCATATGCATCACTATTTGTGAGGATAAGAATGTTCACCATTTTCTCAAAACCTGTTGAGGTTACGAGCATAACAATCCCTTTACTACCATTACTTTCAAATGGGGCATAGCCTGTTTGGGCTTCCCAACCATTTTCTGTAGCTGCGGGCTGCATTTCGGGAGGAGAGGAGACTGAAACTGCTTCTTTCACCACTGTTTCCCAGGCGGCATCAAAATTTGCTTTGGGGTCTGCTGTGCCAGGCAGTGATTTAAACAACATGATCAGGCAATAATTTCCTTTTGCTTCGTCTTCTACAGAAAACTGGATCATACTTTCTGAAGACTGAGATTTCCAGGCCTTAGGAGCAGAATAACTAGTTATATCAAATGTTTGCTGCTGGGCAAAGCAATACACAGGTAATACAAGGAAGATTAATAATAATTTTATCATCTTATTTTTCTTTAAATAAT
>Ga0116143_10002974_pt1 | contig 17609 bp, 5 predicted proteins | sample AD_UKC034_MetaG_FD_89745 | JGI IMG/M metagenome (GOLD analysis project Ga0116143, IMG submission 89745) | Active sludge microbial communities of municipal wastewater-treating anaerobic digesters from USA - AD_UKC034_MetaG | ecosystem: Engineered > Bioreactor > Anaerobic > Digestate | place: USA...
CATAATGCAAAATTGAGCGGTTTATCTGGCCTTCGCTGATGTTTAATTCCTTAACTCGCTGGCGTAGAATCTCACACGGCATTTGTGGATTCAACCACAGCTTGTGCAATTGAGACGCTATTTTGCGCGCGGTTTCCTTACCTGTAACTTCTTGAGATATCCAGGTTTCGATTTGACCGTTTTCATATTTCGATGGGTAAAGATAAATATCTAGCGCATTATCGGCCCATCGCTTGGGGATGTAGCGGTCAAACCCAATCAATAATTTCACTCTTTTTCTCCAAGTAATTTTTTGAGCAGTTTTATTGCTAAACCACGTTGTAACTCATCGTGCCAGCGTTGATTATAGTAGTTCCGCAGGCAGCTATAACAACTGGTGTTGCCTTCTTTTCCACCGCATTCACATTTTTCCATGCGGCTCAGTGCGCATTCGATAACGGGCCTTAGGTGGTGTTGGATGCGCTCTACGTGTCCTGCGCCGCCTGCAGTTGTATCATAGATAACGATAGACATCGGATCGTTAGCGTTTCGATTATACAACGTTGCATCAATATCATCACGCCGGATGCCCAGCGCCTCGCTGGCCCCTTCTAATAATGCATACATTGTGCTTCGCATAGCAATCGGGTTGAATAAGAGGAAATCACCGGTCGCACAAAGCTCAAGCACATCGGTAATATAGTGATGTCCCAGGTTCGCTGTAAAGTAGGAACCGCTGCACTCTCGTTGAGTGATCGGGTGGTTATGCGTTTTTGGCGCAGCAGCGTTACCTGCTAGCGGTATCACTTCAGCCCAGCCACAGCTTGGGCAGATTCTAAATCCGCGTCCCTGTCCATCATTTACCAGCGCCATCCACCCATAGCGTGAATATCGCCATTTGACCGGTAAACTCAATGTTTCGTCTAATACATAATCCGTATTTTCTTTGAACTGATCGACTTTATCTTCCGCATAATCGGCAAAGTAAATTTGACTTGCGTAGGTGCGTTGCGGTGGTTCATCGCCTGGTAGACCAATTTCCGGTCCGGCCACAAAGCCAGTATTGGGAATAATGAATGTCCTGGCTGCTGGTAAAGGCTCATTGCATGCGCAGGTGGATGGAATGGACAGGCCGTGATAGAAACGGCCACATTCTTTACAAATTGCAAATTTATATTCTGGCCATCGTTTTTTCGGGTGAACGCGTAAACCGCCGCTTGTCCAGACGTGCTTTGCCGCAATAACCTGGCTGCCTGGAGCAAATTCTGAAATCGCCATCCGTAAGTCCCGATTAAGCTCAACTTGAAGTGCCTCATCTGTGTTGGCGAGGTGTGATGTGGATAATTCCACTACATCTGAAGGGAAGCCGTATTTTGGCAGAATATTGCGTGATCCTAAAAAGCCTAGCAACTCGTAGCTTTTTATGTGATTAAGCATCTTCTCTTGGGCATCAAGCCTACATACAAGCTTTTTCAACTTATCTGCCATGTTTAATTCTTCTCGAATTTTTGCTATTTCTTCATTGATGTATTGAATGTCACTTCGTACTTCATCGTAGGCGAGGTCAAGGACGGGGGGCGTCTGTTCTTGATCTGCTTTGCTTTCGTCACTCATGAGCCCATTGATCCACGACCAGTCTGAAATTCCAAGTGTGACATGCATTTCCTGTGGGAATATTTGCTCAAGCTGTTCTTGTAACTCGGTTGGGCGTGGTGCTAAGTATTCACGCAATAGGTCGCGGCCATCAGCGCCTTCTCCAGGGGCGAAGAAATCGCCCACGTTTTTGAATTCTCGATTATGGTTTTGCTTGGCCCATAAGAAGAAGTTTGCAAAGACCACAGAATGCAAGTGCCTGCGAAGGATCTTCTCATTGAGAAGATGTACATAAGGCGGATGCATTTGGCCAGAAACCATTTTCTGTGGCTCACTGTAATAGCTGAGGTCGTGAGATCGGCGTTGTGCATAGGTCATCACGTAGGCCGCCGAATCAGTGCGACGGCCTGCCCGACCAGCACGCTGGATGTAGTTCGCAGTTGTTGGTGGCATATTGCGCATCACAACCGCCTCCAGGTCACCTACATCCACACCTAACTCAAAAGTGGTAGAGCAGCTTAGAACATTGACCTCGCCGAGGATAAATTGCTGCTGAATCTTGGCGCCCTGCTCTGCTGTCCATTGTGCGGTATGCTCTTCAGCGTGCAGGGGAGCATACTGGTTGTTCAGGTAATTCTCTCGGTAGAGGTTGATTTCAAATTCTTCCCTGTATTCTTCCAACGGCTTTAGATGACCTTCGCAATAATAAGTCTTACATACGTCATCTACACCCTTAACATAAATATTCTTGCAGCGGTCACAAATCACCCAACCAGAATAGTCGTCGGCTAGTGTAAGTTTCCAGTTATTCACATCAAGCTGGTAACACCCGCCAATCCCTTTGAGCTGGACATAAGGCAATACCCGCGACCAGGGTGAATCATGGTTGGTCAGCAGCTCGCTCCAGATGTCCCGCATAGCTTGCAAGGCCAGATTCTTGGCCTCTATTTGCGATATCCCTCGCCGAACAAGTATCCGACACAAATAGTCCAGGCGAGAATTGCTGAATCGTTGAGCCGGGATCCAGGCAAATACGCCTTTTTGTGGATCAGCACTCTCTTCACGGACATAAAGTAATCGGTTGCGGGGCGTAAATTCGGGTTCTTTGAATATTTGCTGGTCATCCAATAGGTATGAAACGACGCTTTGCCACCGCAGGGTATTGAGCAAGTGAGTCATTAATTCTATTGCATTTGCTCGATCTAAATTCCAGGGTGATTGAGCCAGAAAATCGGGCACAGTCCAGGTGGCTGGAATAATGGGATCAAAGCGTAATAGTCCCAATCCTTCCAGGCTGATGCGGCGATCCAGTGGGGCGAAATCCAGCATCAACCAGATCGCCATTTTTTTCTTTTTGTCCACCTCAGACGTGTTCTCAGAAAAGAGACCAACGCTATCCGCTAGATTAGTCAGCGGGCTGATGACATCTTTAAGGCGAATCTCGCTAATATCACTCAAGCTGGATGATTCGCGCAGCGTTCGCAAGATGAGGCCACGTCTCAAAGATCGTCCGTGGGCGCGCTCCAGGAATGGGGCAAAGAAGGCTGCATTTTGGCGACTATCTGTAAAATTCAACATTTTACGTCCTTCGCCAGGTAAAAGCGCATAGCGCTCATCTCGCGAAGCTGGAATCTGTTCATAAAGCTTGCTGGCAATCACCCCCACTGGGGCATCTTGACCCGTCAGGAAGCGGTAAACTGCTCCACCGCTGGACCGGGTTGAACAAGCCACGCACCGGCGGAGTGTTTTCTGCCGTCCTAAATCAACGCGATAGATCGGTATAAGCGAGGCTGGGCAATTGCATTTACGCGCCTGCCCTTTTTCATGAATCTCTCCGCAAACCGGGCACAATGTATAGGAGATAAGCTGATCGCTTTCATTAGTCAGGTCAGCAAACTGTTGATCTTCGTCTTCTTCGGCGCGACTGCCCGAAAAAACATAGTATTGAACGCTTCTTGCGGCTTCAGTGGTATAGAGATTGCTGTCTTGAGTCAGGTAGGTACTGTTGGGGTTTATTCTGAAAGGGGCATCTGTCCCATCTGCCCAGCCGCCTTCGGTCTCTTTGCCGATCAAGTAGGCAGTGCCGCAGCGGGTGCAATTGGCCAGCTCGAAAATGCGCGCATTACAGGTTGGACAGAATTTATGCCGCCTAAGGAACAAACGCGGCTCACCGTTGGGGTGCCCGGCCTCGTTCAAACAAATGAAGGCGCCTTCCAATGCTCGCGCAAACACATGATATCGAGCAGGCAGCAGGGGCATTTCATCGGCGCCAATGCGCGCCATCACGGCCAGGGCAATCAAATTAACAACCGCTTTAATGCCATCTTTTGCATCCGGGAAAACTTTGGGGGCCACATCTTCAACTTCATCGGGATTGTTTCCGAGATGTTGGAGTAATTCATGAATGTGTTCATCACCGGCCAGCACATAATATAACCAGACTCGAGTTGACATATCGCCAGCCGCTTGAGCTTTCTGCCGGGCGTCTTGCAAGACTGCCGCAGGAACGCCAAATTTCTGAGCGGCTTGTTCTAACCGATTAAGATCCGGCCTCTCTGCCGAGGCAATTGTGAGCAGGGTAGAATAAAGCTCGGGATCGCCTTTTCCCCACACCTTGCCCAGATTCTCAATCGGCATCATCACCGCGCCGACCACATCCTGTTGCGCTTCATCGTCATCGTTCCAGCCAAACCCTTTATTAAATAACTGGCTGGCAAACTGTGATACAGCCGCAAAGTCCTGGCGGCCCCGGCCAATGGTGGCGCTGGTAGCAAAAGCTTGAATTCTGGCATGTCGGTCTCCGGCCACCCGGTTTTGAACCCGGCGTAACAGCATGGCCATTTCGGTGGCATTCGCACCGTCGTAGATATGCGCCTCGTCCAAAACAATAAACCGCCAGTGTGAGCCTGTCTGCCCATCGAACAACGCAGAAGAAGTTGGGCGCACAAGCAGGTATTCCAGCATGGCATAGTTGGTCACCAGGATATGCGGCGGTGCCTCATGCATCTCCTGGCGGCTTTTCAGTTCATTGGGCAGGATCGGCTCGTTCGGATAGATCTCTTTAAACCGAATTAACGCATCTTTAGGATTTTCGGGCGTTTCCTGGATGTTGATGTACCGGCCAAAGGTAATTTCGGGATATTGAGCCAGGATCCGGCGCAGGCGTTTCATTTGATCGTTTGCCAGTGCGTTCATCGGGTAGAGCAGCAAAGCGCGGACGCCGGGCTGTCTCAGCGTGCCCGCTTCCTGTTCCCGCAGCAGATAATTCAGAATCGGGATCAAGAAGGCTTCAGTTTTACCCGACCCCGTGCCTGTACTGACCACCAGATTGCGCTGGTTGACGGCTTTTCGAATTGCGTTGACCTGATGCACATAAAGCTTGCGTGTGAAGGGCAGGGCTTTAGAACACAGCCGTTCAAACAACGGTGAGAGCGTTCCTTCTTTGACCAGATCCTCAATCGTTTCTGCCGGGCGGTAGGGCAGCGCCACTTGAATCAACGGCCCGCGCACCAGCATATTATGTTCATCCAGCGCATTGGCAAATTCGCGCCGCAATCCCTCATCCTGAAATGGTTTAATGGTGCGCAGGTAGCGAATATAAGTATCGCGAATGATCCGGGTGGTTTCGATTGGGTGAATAGCCATGTTACCGCTCCTTGGGTAAGAGTATTTCTAGTGTATCAGGATTGATGAGGATGGTGTTGGATGTCATGCGCGTCAATTTTAAAGCACTGCCGCTGTGCGCCAACTTTAGATGACGTTCCACCTCCCGCTGTTCGGCGTTGACAAACCCACAAATTGAACAGCGGAACCCACCCTGGGCTCGGTCAAGCGATAATGTCTTTTGACCAATGTCCAGCCAGGTTCTTTGCCTGCCGCTGCCTTCATTTAGCAATAGGCAGATGCGGTGGTCGGGAGAGTGCAAGCGCACCTTGGTCACCCGGAGTCCGGCCCGGTTTTCAATATAATCAATCAATCCGGTGCCAATCCCCGGCAGCTTGATGCGGCTGCCAGCCTGGATGAGCCCGGCGGCTTCGGGAAAACGCTCGGCCAATTTTAGAATCCAGTCCTGATGCTGCTCGGAATCTGGAGCCTGCTCCAGAACTGACAGGCTGGTTTTGGGGTGCAGGCTGAGCAAATCCATTGCCTGGGCTTCGGTAAAGCGCCCCAATTGATATTCAACCATTAATCGTTCATAGAACATGGGCTCCTGGGTATCCAGCAGGGACCCAAAGTATAGCTCCCGGAGCTTGACGTCATCTTCATAATTCAATGCCATCGTGATATAGCGTCTCAACTTGTCTGCCGGAATGACGGCATTGGCCTTGCCAGCCTCTCGCAGCAGCCGCGTGATCATGCGCCCCACCACCGGCACTTCGGGTTGGTCAATCAGTTGATTCAAAGCCCACCGCGGATCTTGAGTCAGCAGGTCACGCGCATCGCGCTCAGATAGGCGCCTGTCTGTAATCATTTCAACGATCAGCTCTACCAGGCCCAGATTCAAGCTCGGATCTTCCCGCTCCCGGTTGAACATCTGCTTGAGGCAGAACCAGACCACCTCAGGGTTATCAGTATTCTGGATAATGAGTTTGAAGCTGCTATCGCGAATTTTCTTTACCCGCGGCGCCCAGGCCAGGTATGCCAGCCGTGTGGGATGCCCGGCCGGAAATTTCAGTAAGACTTCCTTCAGCCGATCCTCGACGAACAGGTTGTTCAGCAGGAAACTGCGACACTCAGATTGAATCCGATTCCGTTCCATCCAGTTCAACAAGGTCAGCAGCAGCTCAACATCGGATAAATGGTTGGATGGTGTGCAGCACCGGCTGATCGCTTCATTCACATCCTTGTCTTGCCCCAATTCATGATAAATACAGGCCTCTTCAAAAGCACAGCGGAACTTTTCATCCGGGGTGCTGGCCGTTTCATATTCTGCTTTTATTTTGTTGAGCCGAGTTACTGGGTCACCCAGATCAATCGTGAATTCTGTTGCATTTTCTGGCGGCACCAGGCGCGGCGCGGCGCTTTCGGGCAGGGTGTAAAAACTGAAACGATAACGCCCGGGCGGCAGGCCAAGCTCATCAATCTCATAGCGCTGGTGGGCGGCATCTGGAATTTTATACTCAATGGCTGGCCGCCATGGCTGCCAGGCCGATTCGATTAAAACCCTCCGGCGGCGCAGCGCCACAGCTTCTTGCCAGGTCAGCAGCCACTTCAAGTCACCGAGCTGGCTGATCTGCACATTTTGAATATCTAACCCTCGGCCGAACACCGCCAGGGGCACGCGTTCCACCGGCTTGCCCGACTGTTCCAGCACAAAGTCGAACCGGCCTTCCTGGCAGCTCTGCCGCAAGGTATCTCGAAACGGCTGCAGTGAGACCCGCCACCAATCCGGTGAGGCCCCTACCCGCTTCAGCTTTTCAGATTGCAGCGCTTGTTCATCAGTACACGAATCAATCAGTTCAATCCGTGCCGAATACACCATCTGCCCCAACCCGCTCATGCGCAGGTGCAGGGCCGAGCTGTCGCTTTGCAGCAGCACATCCAGCGAGCGTGAAAGCAACTGGCTGGCCCAGGTCAGTTCGCCCGGGGTTTGAGAAAGCGCCAGTGCCCAGCGCAGCCGGGGAATGGGGATGGTGACCGGCACGCTGACGTTCTCACCGCCCTCTCCAGGCATCACCAGGTTGAGCCGGGCCTCATCAACCTCTGGCGTGGCCGTAATGTCCCACCCCGCCGTCACCTTTTTGACCTGTATCCCCAGCGCACCCGCCTGGGGCTGGCAGCGGGCATCCTCCGGCAGCCGCAGCAGGAAGGTGAGACCTTGATCTTCTGCTCCTGCTTTCGGGAAAATGGCGGCTGGTAGAAGGAGCTTCTGTAATTTCGGCCAGCACCGGAAGCGAATATCGGTCCGGATGCCATCGGGCCCCAACACGCTCAATTGAAAAGTGCCGATCGGCGCTTTTCCTAACCATGCGCTCAAGTCAATCAGTGCCGCGCCATCTTCAATGGTCAGGTTCTGTTCCAAACTGGCGGCGCTGCCCTGCTGCCGGATGCCGCTGGGCAGCGTCTCCCAGACCGATTCGAGTTTAAGCTGCCACTGCGTTAATTCTTTGTGCAGATCGGCCCCAGCCCGCAGGGGTAAGCGCAGCCGGGGAATGATCTCAACGTAGAGCGGCGCTTCACCGGCCTCAAGCTCCTGCGCCTGAAAATAGCTACCGATCAATTCGGGTTCGGGCAGGCGCGCCGCTACCTGCAGAACCGCAGCATCGGTCTGGCCGGGCAGTTGCACGGCCACAGACCGGGCCGTGCTCAGATCCCATTGTTCCAGCTTCCAGTTGGTCCAGGCGCGGGGCAGGCTGTCATAAGTTTCCAGGCAGCGGCCCGCACCTTCGAACACCAGGCTCGCATTGTCGGGGTAGATGAGGAAGAGTGTGTCCGCCGGGAGGGACTGCCCTGGGCGCAGCGCCTGACAGTTGCTGCGAAAAGCCAGTAATTGGGGCTGTGATTCTGACGGCAGCAAGGGAAGCTGCCAGCGGCGGATTAGCGCCGGGTCGCCTTCATCTTCTGGCGGGGTGCGCCAGAGTGAAACATTGACCTGCGCGGGTGCCGCCAGTAAACCATAGTCTTGCGTTTCGATTGAGGCATCCTGGCGGCGGCGGCTGAGTCGGGGTTTTAATTGAACAGGTGCCGGTTGGTCTGGCCAACTGATGCGCCACTCCCATTGCCCCTCGGCCTGCTGCAGCGGAATTTGCTGCTCAGGCAGGTTGACCCAGATGAGGGCGGTATCATCCCAGGGCGATAGGGTCAGATAAGGTTTACGCAGCCGCAGGGTGCGGTCTTCTTCGTTCTCCATGAACTGCTGAAACGCATCAACCACATAGGCTGGCAGGCCCAGCACCTCTGCATCCAGCCTGACGCCTGCCCGGTATTCGCGCACCATCTCCCGGCAGGCCGAGAAAAACTCTTGCCCCAGTGCTTTACTGTTCTCGATGAAGTTGCGCACAGCCGAATTGACCAAATACGAAGTTCTCATCACGTCCTTCAGAGCCTCAGCCTCGGGCAGTTCGCGCAGGTTGGGGCGGTCCAGCGTGGGCAGCAAAATGTGTTCAAAGAAGTCGGACAGCGAATAGAACGGAATGCCTCCGTGGAAGCGGATGGTCGCCACATAAGGCGTCCCAGCCTCTTCAAAATCGAAATTGCGCAGCCGGCGCCGTTTGATGTCGGCAATATAAATTTTGTGCCATTTGCAGTTAAACAGGGTGTTCTGATTGCTGATATCCAGCCGCTGGGCCAGCGCAATCCAATAGCTCTGCTCCGTGTTGTGGGCGCCAAATGCGGTCAGAAACATCACAAAGGTATTGGGAAAATGGGCCACCAATTCATCGGTGGCCGCTTTCAGGCTGCGACTGCGTTGAATATGGGCCGCAATCAGATCGGCCAGTTCTTCAACCTCATCCCTTGAAATATAAACTTCACCCAAAATGGTCAAAGACCGTTTGAGCTGCGGTGTCAGCCGGGCTTCCCATTCGGCTAGTGTTGGCATGGCATCCCCTTTCGATGAACGGTGGATCGGGTGGTTTAGAGGAGTTGCTCCTGTTTGGGTTCGTGGGCCGCACGGCCCAGGGCGTTATCATAATACATTTTCAGGCGGGCATCTTCCTGCAGCACCGCGTCGGGCAGGCGCTCGGCCAGGGCCACAATTTCGGCGTAGCGGCGTTCTTTCCACGCCTCGCTGAAGCCCGCCCGCACCGCCTCGATGCGGAAGATGTTCAACCGCCCGCGGCCCGGCAGGTAGGTGCGGTACTCATTCAGCAAGGCCCGCTGACGCAGCGCTTCCATATCCGCCTGGCGGTCGGGGTCTGGCGGATACCAGTGCCCGGTCTCGTCTTTCAAAAAGTTTTGTTCCAGCAGGGTTTGCAGCTCAGGCAGGTTCTCGTGTCGGGCCTGGTGCAGTTCCTGCATAAAGAGGGGCTGCAGTTCACCATAGGTCAGCGGCCTGCCGCCCTGTTCGGCATCCAGGCTGCGGCGCAGCCATTGGATGGCGCTGGCTTCATCGGTGACGAATAGCTGCAACTGCACAACCCGTTCGGCGTGCAGGCGCAGGCGGTCATATTCGGCCAGTTGGGTGGGCGTAAAGTACATCCCATCGCGTTGCAAGTAACGCTGGCCCAGGCCCTGGTAAAACTCGGGCGAAGAAAGCGGCACTGGCAGCCCGCGCATAATATGGAAGGCCACCATCCGGTCATACAGCAGGTAGGGCAGCCGTTCAGACTGCGGTTCCAGCAGCCCGCCGCGCAGCGCCGGCAGGGGCAGTTGCTCCAGGTGCTGCTGCAAGAAGGCCCAGGCGCCCGCCGTCGAGCCGCCCTCGGCCATAAACCGCTGTTCAAAGCTGTGTTCCGGTTTGTAAGCTGAAATAATCAAGTCCTGTTTAACCGCGCTCGTAGTGGTTGTTTGTTTGAACGTGCCCTGCTGTTTATCCAGCGTGCGCACATCGGCCACCACAAAGCCAGCCCGTTGCAGGGCTTCCTGAATGGCCGTCCAGACGGAATTTTGGGAATTGTGGAATTCAACCGTCATCCAATGTCCTGGCTTCAGCAAACGATAAAACTCTGAGAAAGCCTGTTCCATTAAGGCCTGGTATTCAGATAATCCCTTATTTTGTGTGTTGTTTATGATGGCTTCGGGGTTATTATTGGTGTAGACCCCTAACCAGGTTTCCCAAAGGAAGTTGAGTTCAGAATACATCAAATTACCGCCAAACGGCGGGTCGACAAAAATATAATCGAAGTAGCCATCAGAACATAAGACATTATGGCTAGATACCGTGTTGGTTAAAACCCCAAAGGTTTTTTCTCTGGCAAATGTATCTGCAAGTTTTGTGAGTTTTCGGTATAGAAATGAGATTGCATCTATCTCGCGAATGGTTGATGCAACATATAAGGTTCCAGATAACTTACTAGGGATGCCGCTTGCTCGTTCTCGATTAAGCTTTGATGACCCCTCAGTAATGCCAGTCACCCCCCACATAAGATTACGTGCATATGGCGATGAATCAATGGCATGGCAGGCAGCCGCCAATACCCATAAGTTCCGCCGAGTGTAAAAATGGTGTATATGCGTAAGCCCATGGCTAATTTTGGGTTGTTGGGTGTTAAAACCCATCGGTAAAGTACCTAGTGGAACTGGATAGGGAATATCCTTCTCTGTAATTTTACTGATTAATTCCAGATCTGCTGCATCAGGGTGCTTTTCTTTACGTACATTACCCACTCTATAATTAATCCACACCGGCTTTTGGCGTGCCTGGCGAATTGTCTGCTTTAATTCCCTGTCATAGAGGGTTTCCCAAATACGCTCGGCTTTTTGTGCACCACTATTTTTGCCTGGCGATTTACTCAACAATGTAGCACATGTTGGGCAGTTCCAGCTTTCGTGAATCTCCCCCTCCTTCTGATCTACGGCTACATCCCAAAATGCCATCTCCGCGCCGCACTGCGGACAAATATAGATGTCCGACCAGACGGTGTAATTAATCCGGCCCTTCACCCGGTGCGGGTCATCGCAGTGCGGGTGCCAGGTTTCGTACATCCAGCCGCATTCCTGCTCCACCTCGGCCAATACCCGGCGGGCTTCGCGCTCAAAGGCGTGCGCATCTACCGGGGTGTTGTAATTATAGGCAATAAAAGTTGCCGCGGGCGAAAGATCCACCAGTACGGCCTTGCGCGCCCCCAGCCGGGAAATCGGCTTGCCGCCTTCGTCTAAAATCACGCCGTCGGCCCGCACCGTGTACCCCAGGGCTTCCACCGTTTTTTTATCGCCGCAGAGCTGGGCCGCCACGCCGGTCATGCCGGTGCCGCAAAAGCCGTCAAACACAATATCGCCGGGGTCGGTATAGTGCAAAATATAGCGCATAATCGCCTTGTGCGGCACTTTGGTATGGTAAGAATGGGCGTTATAAATCGGGTCGTTTTTGCCTTCAGAAACATCGGTCGCAAACGGCTCGCGGTGGTAACGGGCGCTTTCGGTGGGCAGCCCCAGGGCGCGGCGTGTTTCAATCCGCTCGGCCTGCCATTCTGTTAAAACCTCATCCAAAAAGGGGTTGGGGCAGGCCGTGTAATACGGCGGGTCAGAAAGCGCCAAAATCGCCTCATCGCTGCCCTTTGGAAACCCCGGCAGGGCCCGCAGGGCGGGGTCTTTCAGCGCCTCGGCCAACCGGCGGCGGTATTCGGCGCGCTGTTCGGGCGTCAGGGTTGGGGCTTTGGCTTCTTCACTTAAAAGCTCAGCCTGGTCGGGGTTGTTTTTGCGCGGCATGGGGCCTCCAGGGGGTTACCAGTCAATTTGGATGCGGGTCTTGCGGCGGTCTTTGCCGCTGAGCGCCTTTTGCAGGTAAGTGCGAATGCGTTCTTCCAACTCATCGGGCGTGCAGGGCATGCCGGGGCGGGTCAGCGCCAGCAGGAACTGGCTGGAATCAAGCGTCAATTTTTCCAGGCCCTGCAGTGTGTCCGACAGGCCGTTGAGCAAGGCCTCGGTTATCCGCTCGGGCAGGGCGCCTTCCTGCAAAAAGGTTTCAACCGCCTGGCGTTCTTTGGGCCCCAGCATGGGCAGGTTGGCGCGGGCCTCGGGGGTTTGCAGGTTGTCCAGCAGCGCCTGCACCCATTGGCCTGCCAGGGTCTCAAACTGAACTTCAACATTTTCCAGGCGGTTCAGTGCGGGCGTCGATTCTGTTTCGGCCGTTGGCGAATAGCCGCAGTGTGGGCAGACCGGGCTCTGGCGCAGTTCGGTCAATTGCAGGCCGGGGCAGGTCCTAATGTCTCCCAAAACACCGAGCAGGCGTTCCAACTGCTGCTCGGGCAGCAGCGCTAACTGGCTCAGCGCGCGCAGGCGCGTCCAGCGGGGGTCTGCGGTCAATCGGCGTTTGCGGTCATCCGATGCACGATCCAACCGTGACCGGTTGTGCAGTTCCAGGTATGCGGCGGCAAACTCAGCCTGCAGCGTTTCCAGCCGCCCTCGCAGTTGTCCACCGGCCCCGGCAGCCTTCCGGCGAGCCGGGTCACGCAGCAGGGCCAGCAGTTCCTGGCGGGCAGCTTCGGTCTGCTCCTGCCAGGCATGGCCTCGGGGCAGCAGCGCCTGGGCCTGATAGATGTATTCCAGCGCGGGCTGCAAGGGCCGCAGCAGGTCAAAAATCGCGGCCAAATCGCCAATCCGTTCCCGGGCTTTGAAGGCCGCCCGGATTTCTCCGACCCCCAAAGAGAGATTGCTGAGACGCATGGGGGCATTCAAATTTCGCAGTGTGTTCAGGAACTGGCGAAAATCTTCAAGCTCGCTGCGGGCGGCCTGTTGTTCGGCCGGTGGCAGCACCATCTCCCGCCAGAAGCGCGGTCCCTCGCGCAGGCTCTCAATCATCCGTACCGTGGCGTCCAGCTCAACCTCCAGCCGCTGCTGTAACTGCTCCACTGCCGGGCCTAATTTGCCCGCATCGTTCAACGCATCGGGGTTCAGCTCCAACCGCTCAAACAACTCACGCAGCGCCTGTTGGGGCAGGGGTTTGGGTCGGCTGATGGAAGTGAATTTTGCCAGGGTTTCCATGCCCAGGCGCATGGCGTTATTCAGTTCGGTTTCACTCACCCGTACCCCGGGCAAGTTAATTTGGATGGCATTCTGGCGCGCCAGGGCCATCAACAGCACCAGCACCCACTCGGGTTCCAGGGCAAATTCTGGCATTCGTTCCGCCCCCGATTCGCCTTGCAGCAAATCGCCGCGGTTCAACACCTGCCCGGCCGGAAGCTCATTCATCCGCTTGAGCACATAGGCCGCGTAGGGGCTTTGCTCTACGGTCCAACGCAGGTGCCCCGATTCAAACCGCGCCAGTTGCAGCCCTTCCAGCACGGCCTGGGCCGGGCGGGGCACGGGCCCATCGGCAATGGCGCGCAGGGCGGCTTCGGCCGCCTGGCGGGCCGTCTCGGCGGTAAAGTCGGCGCCCTCAAAGCGCGGATAATTGGCATAAACCGCTTCAAAATGGGCCTTCAGCACTGCGCTGCCCAATCGAAATACCTGATCGCGGAAGGGCTGCTCCCGCAGCGTCAGGTGATAGCGCCCCACCGCTTCAGAGGCAGACATCTCTTCGTGCTGATAAATGAGCGTGTATCCTCGCAGCAGGTTCTCGCGCAGCCAGGTGGCAAGCTGGCGCTGGGCCGCCTCAGCCTTGCGGTCATACTGATCTTTATTGCTGCCCGATGAGCTGATGCTCATCTCTCTGGCCCCGGCATAGCGTTTCAGCATCGCATCAAAGACGGTGTCTCGATGCTGCAAAATGAAATAGACTTCATCCGCCGCATGGTTGACCGAATCTTTGCCGTTGCCATAGGGCGCCAAAAAGTGAAGATAAAAATCGCGCTCGGGGTGCGCCGTAGAGCGTTCATTGGGCGCTCCCAGGAAGATGTATCCCTGGCGGGTAATGCCGTGGCCGGGCCAGGGAATCTCGCGCTGCCAGATCCGGAATCCTGGCACATAGGGGCTATCGGTTAGCTCCAGCACCCGGGCCAAAATGTCAAAGTAGTAGCGATCCAGCACCACCGCATCCAGCCCAGAGGCTCGCAGGTCAATATTGGCATCGTAGTCAATATCTTTTTTCAGATCCAGGTAGTATTGGTCGTTTTCGGTGTTATGCGAAATAAACTGCCCGCTGACGGTACGCAGAATCTCTTTCAGCACCGAGCGGATTGTTTCCAACAGGAAGTCCGCATCCTCCTCGGGGATTTGCAGGTGCAGGCAAAGCCGATCGCGCAGTTCCAACGGCGTAATGCCAATGGGTGCATAAATATCGCCCAGAGTCAGCCGCTGCAGCGCCAGCGCATCAATGATGCGCAGCGCAGCCGGGGCATACCCCTTCATATCGGCGGCCTGGCGAATCCGTTCTTCCAACACCCAGGCTTTATCTTGCACGGCGCGCACCGCAGGAATGGTGCGGAAAACCGGGTCCTCGCTCAGCGTGCGCCAGTAAGCGTCAAACGCAATCAGGCCGGGTTGGGCAGTGGGCACGTCCTGGTCCAGCATGGCCGTCATTTGCAGACTGATGGCCTTCAGCAAGTCGCGGCGTTCACCGATAGTTACCTGCTCAAACATTTCCAGGTACGCCGGGTGCACCGGGAACATCTCAATATAGCTGTCCAGGTGCTCGGCCATGCCAGCATACAGGGGGGTGAAGTGGTCCAGATGGGTTCGGATCCAGCGGCGCTGTTGGTCCGTTTTAACCAGCAGGCGGTTAGCCACCACAAAGGCAATATCTTCGCGGGCAATGCTCACCTGGTCAAAGCGGGCGCGCACCCGGTGAATCGAGTCTGCCGCAAACTGGAATGATGGATTGTCAAAGAGCGCCTCTTGAATCCCGGCTACAAACCGCAGCGGGGTAATCTCGCAGGCCTCGCCAACTTCTCGCAGGAAATTCAAATCCATCACCATTTGGCGGTCATTGCGGGTGCGCAAAAAGTCCAGCAGCTCATCCAGCGCAATCAACAGACCCTGGCCGGGGAAGCGCTCGGTAAACTTTGCCATCATCTCCACCAGCAGTTGCTTATTGCTGGAGACCTCCGTCATGGGCGGAAAGTGGAAGGTCACCCCCATTTGGGCAAGCTGGATTTCCAGATTTCTGAAAATCACATCGCGCAAGTGCATCTCACTGGCGCCGGTTTCCTGCCGCACAATCTTGAACTTTCCGGCGATCGTTTTTAGTCCCTCAACAACAGCCGGGTGGTTAACCAGTTCAGCCAGATCTGGGTATTCTGCCGCGGCGCTAATCACCGACATCAAATGCGATTTACCCGTGCCGTAATTGCCCACAATGAACAAACCACGTCCACTGCGCTCACCCTGCATTCGCAGTGCGGGCAGCATGCGGTTGATAATCACATCGGCCATGCGATCTGAAATCACATAGGTCTTGATCAGATGGGCGGCCTGGCTCTTATCATTAGCCGTGTGGAGCTGGATCACCTCTGTGACCGGCTCAAATTGAATCAGTTCACGATATTTCAAAGCACCCTCTCTAACGTGTGGTTTTGGTCAACCGCTCAATAATCTCTGGCGGAGTTGTCGCATTGTAGAGCACCACCAAATGCGTACGGGCGCGTGAGCAGCCCACATACAGCACAATATCCAACTTGTGGGGTGATTTTTCGTCAACCTCTGTCAAAATCACCACCCGGCGCTCCAGGCCTTTGAAGCCATGTACGGTTGAGACTTGCACAGAATAAGGTCTGCTTGATCGGCTTTCTGTTAGTGTAAAGTTTCCAATAGCTTTTCCTGGTCTAAAGAACGTTCGTTCACTGCCTCGGGGAGTTAAAATCACAATATCCTCACAGGCAACTTGTTCTTTATCCACGAGGCGGCTAAGAACACTTGACAGTTGACGCTGCTGGTCGGCCTCATCTTTATAGACAATCAATTCGGGCGGCTGACCGTCAGGCCCCGGACATTCCAATTCTTGTGGAAGCGTGTGGAATTGAATAACCTTTTGATGGATCATTCGGGTATTTCGACAGTTAAGCGTCAAGGGAAATGCAGGTTCGTCTATCAACCCTGCGAAGTTCATGGTGCCCTCATATAGATTCTGGTTATCGTCATAGAAAATATAGAGATAACCATCGTCTTTTAATAACCCTGAAAGAGCGATCCAATAGCTTTCAATGAAATCCTGCCCCTCGTCAACAATGATCGCATCATAAATTTGCCCGATACGATTTGAGGCATGCATCAAAGCTTGTGGTAGAACACTGGTAAAGTAAGAGGGATTATCTGAATTATAGGGAGCAAGGTTGAAGCTAGTTTGTTTAGCTGCAAACACGCAAAGCCCATGAAAGTGGAGAACTTTAAGATTATCAGTACCCTCAAGTCTTGCGGAAAGATCTTCGGCTAACGCTTTATTGAAACATACTAGCAAGACGTTCATGCCCGCTTTAGCAAATCGCTGTGCTTTATGAACTGCCAGCATTGTCTTGCCGGAACCAGCGCAACCCTTTATAGCAGCTTTTTTGCGATCACCTAGAAAAGTAAGTAATCTGAACTGCTGCTCAGTTAGCTCAATCAATTTCTCATCTTGTCGTTCAATTTTAATACCCAGAGGCGTAGAGAGCTGAAAAGAATTAGCAAATAGGGCTTCTACGATTTTTAGAATTTCTTCTCCAGGTGCTCCAGACTCCAGGTTTTCACCAAAACAGTTCCTAAAAACACGCAGAATCGATTTCTCAATATTTGCCATGTCCGCGCTGTCCAGCATTGCTTCGCGGGGCAGATCTGATTTGATGCGCTGATCGGTAGGAACAAATGTGTCTGGAAAGCAAACAATATGCCCAACATTCAATCGTAAAAGAGGGTCATTCATCCGCTTTTTTAATTGATCCAATAAATTGTGATGACTTCTTGATGCCTGATCAAGAGGGCTATATTTGAGTTCTATTAAATCTCCCCCTAAGATGGGCCGGGAATACCACCGATCCATTGAGGCATCATAGTGGATCGTCCCCCCTTTAACTTCTATTACTAGAATACCCATTTGGGGATGTGTAATGATGAAATCCGCTTCACCTTCAAGCATTCCTCTCCGGGTTGGATCAGATATCCAATGTGTACTATAGTAAATTGTATAACTGTCCGGGAGGAGGCTTAATGCCCTATAGACATTACATTCGGCGCGACGCCCAGGGGTATCTAGAATGTCGCTCCGCAACCGATTAGGATACATTTTAGCCATATTAACCACCTTTGCGAAAAATGACTTTATTAATTATAACCCGGCATGTAACATTGGAACCTGATTATCAACATGAGATTATTGGACAAATCGACTGATTATTTTTAAACATCCAACAAAAGACTCTCAGCCGTTTCGATGACGCATCTTCTGCAATATGGCTTCAAGGTTTCAATCGCCGATTGAGATGCCCATTTTCAACCGGATTGGAGCACCATCTTGGTTGAACTGGAGGGTGAAACAGAGCCGGTTGAGATGAAAATCAACAAAGCTGCCTTTTGGGGCGAAACCTGCC
>Ga0116143_10002977_pt1 | contig 17584 bp, 11 predicted proteins | sample AD_UKC034_MetaG_FD_89745 | JGI IMG/M metagenome (GOLD analysis project Ga0116143, IMG submission 89745) | Active sludge microbial communities of municipal wastewater-treating anaerobic digesters from USA - AD_UKC034_MetaG | ecosystem: Engineered > Bioreactor > Anaerobic > Digestate | place: USA...
AACATCTAGGTACCACTGAGGATAGTTTTGTGCTCTTGGTGTAATTCCTTTCTCTGACATAATTCTGTATTCTACAACACTTTAATATTAATATACAATTCTTGGATCAAAACCCCAGAAGGATGATGCCTTAGCTAATGCACTATCAGGATGGTCTACAATCCACTTTTTAATATCCCCTTTATCCATAGCAATATCTCTTGCCTCAACCATTGCCTCTACACCAGCTTCAATTCCCCATGGATGACCTAAAACACCACCTCCTGCCTGTACAATGATATCTTCTCCTAGTCTAGTAATTGATTCCCCTATTGTCCCCGGATGTAAACCACCAGAAGCTGTATGCCAAACAGGTTTCATACCGTACCAATTCTGACCCAATGTCATATCTTCATCAGGGGTAATATCCGCTTGAAGAGCTTGCTGAATTAACTTTGGCTCATTGTAATTCTCCATCTTAGTCTTAGGTGCACCCCCATGAAGCGAATCTACGCCCAATAGACGCATGATTTTAGCAACAACCACCATAGACATAGAAAAGTCTAATATCTCTCCCCCATTGTGGACACCAGGCCCTGATTCCCTATCCAAAAGACCGTGCATAGCCCTATGTGCATGTATAGCTAAACCTGGGTTATGTTTCCTCATAGTTTGAACAGCAGTAAAGCCTGTTACCACAACATCCATCATCATCCATCTACCCCCATATTTCTTAATCATATCCGCCCTATCAAGCATAATATCCATATCAGAGTGTGTAGTGTTACAGAAATACATCTTCCTCTTACCACTCTTCTTTTCAACCTCTCTTTGTACCTCGTGTACCAACTTACATCTATCCTCAAACTTATTAAAATACAAACTAGTTAAGTTCTCATCATCTTTAATACCCTGAAATTCACCATTGGCAGCAGTAAACAACCTTTTAGCAAGATACGCTTGTTCTTTAGCAGTCCTCCCTATCTTTGGCTTAGGCACAGTACACATTAAAGGCCCTCTCTCAATCTGCATAAACTCTCTAACACCATCAATACCAAACTGTGGACCAGGAAAACTCTTAACTAAACTTTTAGGAAATCTAATATCTATCAATCTAAAAGCTTTTAACATCTTCATACTATCGATATTCCCAGCGACACCAGCTAATATACCAGCCATATTACCTGGCTCAAATATCTCTTTTCTATACGCTATCTTAAATGTATTCTTCCTAGCATCTAAATCGTATGCTACGGCTTTTAATTTGTCTGCCAACTTAGTACCAGAGTGTTTACCCTCGTCTACTTTCGTCCATGTACCAGTAGAACTCTCAGCAGCACAGCTCCCTGCTGCTTCATCAAATTTATCCTCAGGGATTCCATCAGCCAACTCTATATCTAATTCTGTAATTAGATAGTCTTCATCAGGATTTTTTGGTTTCCATCCCTTAGGTGCAACATAATCAAACTGAACAGCCATGAGCAGTAAATATTTAATTTAGGTAGTATAATTGTAGGATATGATAGAACAATTTGCAAAGAAACATAATTTACCTAAGTACAGAGTAGATCAATTTAATCAAAAGTATTACAAAGAGTACATTTCTTCGTTTGATGAACTAACTACATGGCCCAAGGATTTAAGAGAGATTCTTAAACATGAGATACCCTTCTCTAAATTAGCATTCCAATCTCTTAATTCCTCGAATGACGGTAATACCCAAAAGGTTCTTTTTAAAACAGAGGTCGGTAATTATGTAGAAAGCGTGTTAATGAAGGAGAAAGAAAGAAATACAGTGTGTGTAAGCTGTATGAGTGGATGCCCTGTAGGATGTATATTTTGTGCTACTGGTCAGATGGGTTTAAATGAGTCACTAGACTCTCAACAGATATTGGATCAAATCCTCTACTTTGCAAGAGAATTGAAACAAAAAAATGACAAAATTACAAACATTGTATACATGGGTATGGGAGAGCCCTTACTCAATCTAGAAAATGTTTCACACTCTATTTTGGATATTACTGATAAAGATAAATTGGCATTTTCTAAAAGGCGTGTAACAGTGTCAACTTCTGGTTATGTACAATATTTAAGGTCCTTTATCAACAAAAACCTAGGTGTGAAGCTAGCTATTAGCCTACACTCCCCTAACCAGAAGCTCAGAGATTTTTTAATGCCCAATGTCTCAAAGAGTAATACTATAAATGATTTGTTTAAAGTATTAGATCAATATGTTGAAAAAACTAATAAGAGAGTTACTTTTGAATATGTACTACTCAGAGATATTAATGACTCTGTAGATAACGCAAAGGAACTAGCTAACTTATTAAAAGGTCGATTATGCTTTGTTAATTTAATAAATTACAATGAAAATGAGTGTTTACCTTTTAAGAAATCAAAAAATACCCCTCTCTTTAAAAAAATATTAGAGGAAAGAGGTATAACCTGCACTATTAGAAAATCACTTGGAGAAGATATTAAAGGTGCTTGTGGGCAATTATCAGCTGTAGATAGCTAGTGCTAATACGATTTAAAAACCCTTTTAATAAAGAAAACCCCCATTGCTGGGGGTTTAACTTTCTAACAAAAATAGTTAGCGGTTACAAGTACCATCACCTCCCATTCTACCCTGTCCATTTCCTCTTCCCTGACCTTGACCAAGTCCTAACTCTTCTCTAATCTCCTGCGCACCTTCCAGATCTCCTTGCTCTGCTAGCTCATGTGCCTCTACAAAAGCTGGAAAATCCTCCTCAGAGATTTTATCTACAACACCAGGCCTTCTTCCATCCTGTGTCATAAGTGCAACCCATGCATCATAATCTTTTGTTTCAAAGATTTTTTCCATCTCTGCTTCTCTTTCTGCAGTATGGTTTGGACCAACTTGGGTATAATCACCTCTGTAAGCATCAGCATCCTTAGTAGTAAAAGCAATCACTCCTAGTAATGCAACTGCAAGAGTACCTAATACAATAAGTTTAGTTTTCATAAACATTGTATTAATAAATTAAATAATGGAGAGTTTAAATATACTCTTTTAACCTCTCTAATATGTATTACGCATTTAGTGATATCTTTGTTGCATGTGTCTTCCTTTACCTTCCCAAGGAAGTATATCTGTTGCATTAAAAACGCTTTCATCTTCAATGCTTCCCCTTACTTTGACCCTTTCTCCAATATCTAAACTTACCAACCCCCGAATATATGCATTTGAGTAATCTATACTCCACTTCTTACCCTCTAAATCTTCAAGAGTTAACATATTTGATTCAATAGAAAGGATTTCTCCAGCAAGATATCCTTCTACTGGTCTGCTCCATACTGTATACCTGGGATCTGTACTCTCTTCATATGATGGAATACTTTCTGCAAAGAATGTATTTAATCTTTCTGATACACCTATTTTACTAAGAAGTGTTCCAAGAATTATTATTAATAGTATATTAATCAGAAATATCTTAAATATTGAGTATCTATACCCATCTTTTGTATATTTCAGATTAATATATCCAACAAATATAAATATTAAAGTTAAAAGAATCCATATAACTGGAATAGCTAATATGAATATCTGAATTAAATCATTTACCGAAAGTATTAAGTTTAATACATCACTTAATTCAAAAAGGTACATAGATATTGCGAAACCAATTGAACCAAACAGTATATTAAGGACAAAAAGAAACCATACAAAAGAATCTCTGATTACAAAAGACCATCTGCCTATCGGTTTTATACTCTCTCTTTCTATTTTCTCTAATATCTCCTTAGATATTCTTGCCATATCTTTGTACTAATACTTTAAATTTCTTCTTCCCCCTATTAATTAAAGATGACACATTACCAATAGATATGTGTAATATATCAGATATCTCATTATACTCCATATCTTCAAAATATCTTAAAATGAGAGGTTCACGATACTTTGGTTCTAACATTTTAAGAATCTTTCTGACCTCTTTCTTTCTTAACTCTACTAAAAAGTTATCCTCTATGCTCTCATCTGATGGTAAGGTATCAAATATATCCATATCGTTACTACTTTCTATACTTCTCTTTTGCTTTCTTAAAAAAGATATAGCTTCATTGTGTGCTATTCTATATATCCAGCTAGAGAAAGAGTACTTACTATCGTACCCATTAATATTTTTATACGCTTTAATAAAGACCTCTTGCAAAATATCCTCTGCATCCTCTTTAGATATATACAGTATCCTTTGAATATATCTGAGTAATCTTTTTTCATATCTATCAATGATATATCTATAAGAATTAAAATCCTTAATAGTCATATTCACTATTTCTTTATCTGATAAAATCTGTATTTTCTTCTCATCAAGACCTCTTTTCATTGTATAAACATGAAGTAAGATATATCGGGGTGACTCGACTTGAACGAGCGACCTCTACGTCCCGAACGTAGCGTTCTAGCCATCTGAACTACACCCCGCTTTTCTTTTTATTGATAATATACTCTCTGATGAGACCCAATATTACTAATGTAGAGTCATCTAAACCCCCTAGTAACGGTAAAACATCCGGTATTAGATCTGTAGGTATAAATATGTATATTATGGCTAATACAAATAGCCAGTATCTTTTAAAAAAGTCTTTCAATATTTAGGAAATAATAATTTACATCTTATCAACAACCTTAATACCCAATACATTTAATCCCTCTTTCACTGTTAATGCGGTGCAGTAAACAACCCTTAACAGGAATTCTCTATTCTCAGAATCCAATACCCTTACATTCTGATAAAACGAATTAAATGTTTGACCCAAATCGAACAGATATGTGCAAAGTGTACTCGGAGAGTAATTTAAAGCAGAGGATAGCACAATATCCTTGTACCTGCTAATCTGCCTTAAAAGCTCTTTAGTATAAACATCCAGCTCGGATATGTCTGAACAGTCATTACTAACCTCTACATCTTTAAGTATAGATCTACACCTAGCGTATACATACTGAAGATATGGACCAGTATCACCATCAAAGCTAGTGGCCTTATCAAAATCAAAGATAACATCCTTACCAACAGATACCTTAATAAATGCATATTTAATTGCCCCAATTGCAACAATCTCACTGACATCAAGTATCTCATCCTCTTTCCATTTACCAGATGCTCTCATTGTTTCGTCTACTTTCTTTTTTGTTTCATCTAAGAGCCACTCTCCTTCAAGAATCTTACCCTTCCTACTAGACATCTTCTCTGCACCAGGAAGCTTAACCATACCATGTGGGAAGTGTTTGTATCTATTAGCAGCTTCAGGTAGCAATTGCGAAAGAGCATCAAAAACCACTTTAAAATAAGAGGTCTGCTCCTCTGCTGTAATGATTACAGACTCATCAAAAGAAAGCTCTTCAAATTTTTTGAAAGCCAAAGCTAAATCTTTTGCCTCATATGTAGGCAACCCATCACTATTGATAAATACTCTGGTGTGTAAACCTTTTTTCTCATCTCCTTGATATATAGCCGCACCATCACTACTCTTAAAGATATCCTTACCATTACCATCCATATTGTCCTTAACAATGTTTAGACCACTATCACACATTTCACTTTCTAAGTAGTGTTTATCAAACTTTGTATATGTTCTTTCGAATATCGTATCAAAGTAATCTAAACACCACTTCTTACTATCCATATACATATTCTTAAGATTTTCATTTTCAAAAGAATCAAAACTATCTTTCTTCTCCAATGAATGTACATACAAAGAGAAGATGTAATAGTTGATATCCTTTATCTCTTTAATAGCTAACTCATCCTTTTCATCATCATACATTTTAAAACCAAACATATATGCATCACCCAAATACCTTACCCTATCAACCAAAGGTCTACTTTTTAAATCATTAAATGATATACCATTATCCTTTAACATTCTCAGCAAACCCCACAATGTTTTTGCAACATGCAAACCTACATCACCCTGATAGTTAGCCCTAGTAACTGAAGCCCCTAAAGCCTCTACAAGCCGTGCAAATGACTCTCCTACCATATTTGTATATAGATGACCAATATGAAAGATTTTAAAAGGGTTAGGATCACTATACTCAATTACATACCTTTTTCCTTTTTTAACATCAATATTGAAATATTCTTTGTTTTCATTTACCTCATCTAACATCTTTAAAAGATATGAATTAGAGAGGAAGAAATTAATAAAGCCGGGATTAGCAACCTCTACCCTCTCTATATCCTCATCCTTCCCAAATCTTTTAACAATATCATTAGCTAATTCCATTGGATTAGAGCTCATCTTTTTAGATAGTTGCATTGCAATATTTGATGTTAAATCTCCATACTTCCTATCTAATGGTATTTCAACTGATACAAAATCGGTATCAATACCAAGCTCTTTTGATATTTCTATTAGTCTTTTTGATACCCTATCTTTAATCTCTATCATATGTTTTAGTATACATTAAATTGCACTCGGAAGGAGTTGAACCCTCAACCCTCGGTTCCGAAGACCGATGCTCTATCCAATTGAGCTACGAGTGCACACTAGATTATACCTCATTTCAAAGGATTTCTCTTTAAATCAAAATGTGTCTACGAGAAGGGAAAATATTTTGCATGATTAATCATAAAAATGTACTTGGACAGAATCGAACTGTCAACCTTTGGTTCCGCAAACCAATGCTCTATCCAATTGAGCTACAAGTACATATTTATTAATTTTATCACAATTACTCTACTTTATCTGTATATTTCCCTGCTCATAGGTAATCAAATATTGAACATTCCTGTTTAAGAAATTCTTCAGTGTTTCACTACTTGGATGACCAAAGGAATTGTCTCTCCCAACAGAGCAAATTGCTAATGATGGGGATATCGTATTTAAGAATGTTTCACTATTTGATGAATCTGAACAGTGATGTCCTGCTTTCAGTACATCATAATTACCCAAGACTAGATTCTGTTTAATTATAACCTCCTCTACATCAGACTCTATATCCCCCATTAGTAAAAATCTTTTATTAAGGTATTCAAACTCTAAAACCAAGGAATCGTTATTTAGGTCATTGTTATATGACTTCACACATTTATCTTCACTCTCTTTTAATATTGGCCATACTACTTTTATACTCAAATCCCCCAAACTTATAGTGTCACCCCCACCTATCTCTTTCGCATTTGGATACCTTTGTAATAGCAACTTATAGTTATCATTTTCGTAGCATACAGGATAGTAAAGTATCTCCCCAACATCATACCTTTCTAATACACTTAATAAACCAACAAGATGATCGTTGTGCGGATGTGTTAATACAACATACTCTATCTTCCTATCATATATTGGAACATATTTTGGAAGCTGATATAGAATTGAGCTGTCAGGACCTCCATCTATCAATATCTGTAACTTATCATTTTGAATTAAGGTTGCATCGCCCTGGCCTACATCTAAGAATACAACCTTGTCCTCATACTTCACAGCGAGAAGATACACAACCCCAATAATTAACCATATTAAACTACTTAATACTTTTCCATTCATATCTTTTTGGAGAGTAAAAGATAATAGTTATTTGATGATACAGGATATTTGTACAAACAGAAAAGGAAAAGAAATAAATATATACCAATAGCAAATACATATTTATTAACCTCTAGTTCTACCATATTAATATTAGAGGTCATTAATACAAAGTATTTAAAGATACTTAATTGTATATATGGAACTATAAAAAGTATTTTAAGATTAAAGAAAATATTTAAAAATGTAATACCTAAACCCCAGAAAATAGTTTGACTAATTATAGGAAGTATTAATATGTTAGAAATTAGAGAAATAGCAGATACCTTACCAAAGAAGATGATAGATATTGGTAAAGTAAATAAAATACATACTACGGTTGGTAAGATAGAGTCTTTTACAAAATTAGATTGAATGCTTTCAAAACACTTAGGAAGAAAGATTAATCCTGTAACAGAAGCAAATGAGAAAAGAAATCCTACATCATATATCAAGAAAGGGTTAAGTAATATTAAAACAGTCACACATAGTATTAAACTACCCCCTCTATTACTCTCTCTACCAAAAAGATTTGCAAACAGAGTAATACTACTCATTGTAGAGGCACGAATCAACGAAGATGATAATCCAGAGAATATCGAAAATATCCATATACAAAGTATTTTAAGAAAAGTTGATAACTTTCCTACCCTCTTTTTCATTACAGTATCAATTCCCTGAGCTACTAACGCTACATTGTATCCAGATGCCGCTATTACATGCGATACCCCAGAGCCGTTCAGAGCATCATTAAAATCCTTTTTAAAGACCCTTTTACTTCCAAACATAATTCCAATTAAAAGAGATGCCTCTGGTTCTGATAAAGATCTCTCTACCACTCTTTCTAATCTATATCTACTTTCAAGAAATATATTACCAATCTCTTTACATTCATATTTTTCAACATCAACTATTGAGTAAACACCCTTCCGAAATAGGTACCGCTTGTAATCAAAGTCTTCAAAACTCTTAGGTTGCACAATATTCCCATATATTTTACATCTTTGACCTACATGTAAAACAGGATATGAATTGAATCGTATAAGGGAGTTACCCATGCTCTTCCCTTTTGAATGAAACAAGTAGGTGTTACTCTTCTCTTGAGAGAGTATAGTACCCAATATTGAGACCTTTTTATCTGTGAAACCTAAGACTTTTTCCATACTTTCTGTTATATTTTCACTTTTCAACAAAATCATGGATGTAACCATAAACAGCGATATTAGAAATGTTTTTAACATTGTTTTAAAAAGATGAACACGGCAAAATGCCCAATATGAAACAATGAAGAAAAAATTAAAAGTCAGTAAGGGTAGAAATATTCTAAAAATTAAGTTTACATCTATACCTTCTTTTTCAAATACAACCTTCTCTATTCCATTTGCCCCAGAAATGCTAAGTATGATAATTGTAAAACAGTATATAAGAAGCTTGTAATCATTGAAAAACAGTAACAAGGCAACATATCTCTCTTTAAACTTGCTTAAAGACATATACTCTCTTTAAATTTGTTAAATGTGGATTCTCCAATACCACTAACATTTAACAAATCTTCTAATACTTCATAGGGTCTACCATCTATAATCTTTTGGGCTGTAGAGGGCCCTACACCATCTAGAGAGTCTAATTCCTCTAAGGTTGCAGTATTTATACTAATACATATCTCACTGTCTTCCTGTTCCTCTTCTTGCTCTGTGTCTGGTATTGTTATATCAACAATCTCTTTAGGTAAACTGAAAGCTAAAATAGAACAATCATAATCTTTTTCAAAGGGTATATATATCTTGGAATTATCTAGCATTACTGTTGCCAAATTAATTTTCATTGAAATATATTTAAAACCAGCATCAGTGGTAAAACCTTTCGCTTTTTTAACAGCATCTATTACTGATGCACCCTTTTCAAAGCAGTAAACTCCAGGATTAATTACTGCCCCATTTATATCGACCAATACCGGACATAGATCAACCTCTTCTTCCACCTCTTCTGTTTTTTCTGCAAGAACCTCCTCTTTTGGCTCTACTTTAATCTCTTCTACAACAGTTTCACTATTTAGTTTGGATATTAAAGAAAATATATCTATATCTTGATAATGTATTAAAAACATATGGGATAGAAAGCCGGTGATAAACACAAAAAATAGTATGGATATGTTTTTTAGCTTTGCTGAACTCTGCATATAACTATTTTATACCGAGAAAATGAAACATATCTTAACCCAGCTGTCTTATAGTGTTAATCTTCGTTTATCTGTATTGATTTAATTATGATGTCATTAATCGGCTTATAGTTATCATCAACTTCAACTTTTCCTATAGAATCTAATACTGCAAAACCCGATGTTACTTTTCCAACTACGGGATACTGATTATCAAGTTCCTCTTTAGAAGAGTTGCTCAAAACAATGAAAAACTGAGATGAGTTAGCCATTCCAACATCGTAATCTTTAAAACTAATCATATTCTCCTTCTTCACACTATATCCTGGATCCCCGCTTCCATCCCCTTTTGCATCACCGGTTTGAACAACAAAGTTCTGTACTACTTTATAAAAAGTAAGACCATCGTAATATCTTTCACCCATTAAGAAAAGCAAACTATTAACATTCTCTGGAGCCATATCCTCATACAAATCTACTGTAATATCACCATATATGGTAGATATAACAATACTATAATCATACTCTTCCTCTAATACATACTCTGGAGTACTGTATGTCTTCTTCTCATTCAGAATTCCCGTTGCTGGAGAGTACAAACCTGATTTAAGTACAACAGCAATTAATACCAACAGAAGAAGAAGTGCTACTGCTAGTAAAAGGAACTTCTTACTCTCTCCTAAAGAATCTTTAATGCTCATAGCTGTATTTTAACATATTAATTACTCCACCAAAAACCTTGTTTCTCTCCATCATTAAACCACTGCCCATGTCTCATTATTTGCTCCATACTTGGTCCCCCTTCCTCATAATCTACTGTTATACTCGATATATATGGTGACAAACCGTATTTAGATGTAGTAAATATTACTCTGTATTTTAAGTACTTTTCTCCTTCAAGTAGGTATGAAGTACCGTTAAGCTCAACTCCCGAAAAGATTGATATACCTCTTATGTCTATCCCCTTATGTGAGATATTTAGATATTTTTGTAATACATTTGAATCTAGTATATCTTTAACAGGAATATATTCACTCTGCCATTTAAGAACTTTTGCAGATTTACTAAACCCTTGTACTGGTAGACTCCCACCCTCTAACCAATTGTTTACTTCTACAGCACCTGTATCTTGATCTAAGTAAGATACTACTCCCTCTACTACAAATTCTCCTTCTTTTATTACAATATTGTCCCCTATATTAAGATTTACAATATGATTAACTGCACCAAAATCCATTTCAGATATTGAAAACTGTGTATCATCAATATCTAATATCTGTTGATCATTCTGAAGTGAAGCTATAAAGATAGGTTTTAGAGTATAACTTCTGTCCTCTATATGTGCATATTCGACTATCTCTTCACTGTTTTTGGACTCTAGAGACACCCTTACATTCTCAATATCTCCATCAGACATATTCGGTGTACTACTACATCCACTACCTATACTGTAAGTACCTGATACAAAGGAAAGAATATTTTCTGTTTGATAAATATTTCCGTTAAAGAAAATTTTGCTACCATCACCCTCGATAGATACCGCTATGTGGTTCTTTATACCTAATTCATACATATCGTCTGTTTCTAATTGCATCAATGGATTTGTAAGTACTACTCTCCCTTTATCATTAATATATAGCTCTACCCCCCCTAAGGAGAGTAAACAGCTGTTATTCACACTGGTGGGTATAAACTGAAGATCTATATATTTAATCGCTTCAGGGGTACCTACTAAGCCCTCTAAATCAGTAAGGGATATTAAACTTTCATCACCAATACCATTCCCGAATCTACTATCTCCTAATACAATATTACCCTCCTGTTCTAAAAGAAAATCCAACGATATTAATTCATAATTACTCAAATCATCCCCTTCTAAAGATATATCCGTATAACCATCTCCTTGTATTGGTATAGGTAAATACTTTTTACTACTATCCCACTCACCCCAGGTACTCCCATCAGTACTCTTTGCTAACTGAAGATATATATCTCCATATCCAGAGTTAGATGATATCTCATTTCTTGCAAGAACTCTTTCATAAACTCGTACGCTATCTATATACCCATTACCAATAAATGTAAGTGTATCTAAGATACTTTGCTTAAATATTATGTCTTCTATATTATATTCAAACTCATCTATATATATGCTTGCCTGGTTACTTGATACATTAAATACTATCGTAATATATTGCCAGTTATTAAATCTAACAGGTATTTCAGATATATATTCATTACCTTCTGTATCTTTAAAAACATATCTACTATCTTTTACTCCCAAACTACCTAACTGTGATGTAAATATACTCTGTTCATTTGCAAGATATCTTCGATATGACCAGAACTCTAAAGATATATATTGTGATTGATTAGAGTTAATACTTAATACCTTATTAATATTATCTCCAAGATACAAAGCCCCATCCCCCCATTTAACTTTATCTGCTAATATATCGTTGAAATCGTTTCTAAATATTAAACCAAGCTCTGAGAATGGTGTCTCTCCAGAGCCTGTTGATTCCCCATATCCTTGCCAAGAGATATTTCTAAGAGTACTGTTCTCATTTAATTCAACAATACTAGAGGTATATGTTCCAGATTTCTGACTATCCCTATTAATTCCTATTGTTAAGTTTTGATTAAACCCAGTTCTATCATAACTACCTTGGTCAAAAGTTAAATCACTATCATGTATTATGCTTGGGTCTATTCGTATTGGAAAAACTCTTTCTTTACTTAGTAGCCACTCTGGGTCTAAGATTATTTCGTACAGATACTCCCCACTATCGGTTTGTGATATATTTGAAACTACATTACTAGTTTTGTACCCCAATGCATCTACTGCAAACTCAGGAAGAAAATGGGCAAGGTAATTACTTTTACTGTCGATAATATAATAGGTACCACTTGGGTACTCAGAGCTACTACCTATACTCCTTTTTAAACTTAGACCCTCATCAAGCTGTATTTTAAATAGAAACCTATTTACTGGAGCACTACACTCTCCTTGCTCACACTCCTTTGTATACTCTGGTAGCTCATTTAATACTATCTCCTCTTTTAATCCCTTTCCTTCAATAACCTGATACTCTATGTCTACCCCTTGGTATATATTCTTAGATATAACAGTGTCTTTAGAGATACCCTCTTCTTGCCCTCCTATTTCCCTTCCAATAGATACTAACTCAAACCCCCTATTTAACTCTTTCTTACTTGATGTCTCAACATCTTTCTCATTTAAAACACCCTGCAAATTTGTATCATATGATACATCTATTAGAGATATCTCAATACCTTTCTTTCTCTCTTTAATACCTAATTTATATACTATCTTCTTCCATATACTCTCTTTACTTTCTTCAAATGGGTTTTTGTATGATGATACTGTTTCAAATCGAACATACTGTCCATTTACAAAATCTATTCCAAATTTAGGGTTAATATTTTTAAAATACCCTTCAGATGCTTGTACTATCTGATCATTCCCTCTATTTAAAGAGTTAATAAATATGTATATCCCTATTAAAGAGATACTGATTAATACAAAGTAAATTACAAAACGAATAGCTTTTCTCATACGACCTAAAGTCCTCTGTTATAGTTTAAGGTAATATCACCTACTCTAACGAAGTAATCAAAACTTGAGCTTACAGATATTCTCAATGTGCATGTACTTCCTGCATCGTTACAATCATTTATATCTATACCCTTTATACTCATTCTTTGCCATGTAGAAGGCATAGCACTTATACCATCCGTAGCTTGTGCATCTACCCCACTTCCTCCCATTAGATACATATCCACCTTATTATCAATCAAAGATCCAGAATTTTCTGTCATAAAGTCAAGATATATAGCATCTTCCTTCCAACTTACAAAGTCATCTGGAAGAGTAACTCTTACTAAAATATCGTAATCTTGAGGAGTATCTTTATCAGATACCCATTCATAGTAGTTTCTAAATGTTCCAGAACTCTGTTCTGCATCTGATGTCATAGCTCCATAGTTATCACTTCCATCAGCATAAAGTATGGCTCCTGGATACTCTGGAGAGAGAACGCTTTGAGAACTTAGATTCCCAAGTGGCAACCATGTACTACCATCGTTACTAAACTCTAAAACTTTCTTCTCTACATTAAATCTAATAGCTCCCTCTCCATCTACACCACTTCCTATTCTAATAGTCCCCTTAGCATATATATCATTCCACCTATTGATACTATCTCCCATATTTGAATTAATATTAGAAGATATTAGATCCCCATTCACCTTTAATCCCGTTTCCTCTATAGCGAAGATATCACTTACTCCGAAGAGTACTCCTGAGAATTCAAACTCCTTTAGACCTAATCTATCTCCCTCTACTCTACTAATAGGTGTTGATATCCAATTACTATTTTGAGAGTCTAATGATACTTTAACATTGTTCCCATTTGCTTCTCCAATATATACCTCAAGATATTTTGTTCCATTGTCTGTATTTATTCTTGCTTTAGATATATCGTATCCTCCAGATGTAAAGTTAGAAACAACATTTATATTTTCTGTTCCATTTGTTGTATCAACAGAAAGTATAAGGTTCTGAGAACTTCCTATACTACTATTATTAATCTTAATCTTACTGTAATCATCCTCCCCATCTAATTTTGCTACTTTATACCAACCTGAATCATTAATACTTACAGATGGTGTAGATTCATATGCGAATGGATCAAAGTATATTAGATTTACAAACATTAATATCTTCTCTTTCCCTGATTCGGGACTCCAATCCTCCAATGCTTTACCTACTACTATGCCCTTTCTAATGGCTTTCTGACCCATACCATCATTTCCAGAGGATGTAATGTAATCACCTGCTTTAATAGGCTGAGAGTCTGGATCTATTCGAACAGGTACTCTACCACTAAGAGCCACTCTTGCAGTCCCCATATCTCCTTCATAATCGTATGTACTTGCACCAAGGGTCATATTTGGTGATGTTGATACTACCCCAATAGCATTTTTATCATTTTGAACCCTTGTTATTCCAATAAACGGCAGTGCTCCTCCAACTGTAGAAACAATTGTTCCTGGTTGAATCTCTTCAGATTCAGCTACTGGATAGTTTTCGGCAATGTCAGCACCACTTACAGAATCATACTCATTAATTGAAGGTATAGAAACACTTTCTTGAGCAACTGTAGTAATAGGGTCATCCTGCCATACTCTAAAGTAATCTACAGCAGTATAAATACTGGTTGTACCAGTTACATTAGTTTTTATCGATCCACCCAATCTTGTACCTGTTGGAATATTAGTTGAGGAATTACCACAGTAAGATAAGCTAATTCCATCAGAAATATCCGCATCCATATAAAAATCTACTGAGGTTGTACTATTAACTTTAATAAAGAAGATAACAGTTTTCCCTGCTGTAACCGTACCACAAGATGATACTGTCGTACATGTACTCGATGAGCAAGTCTTTCCTACCCAAGTAGTACCTCCAGCACTACCATTTGTAAAGAATATTCCATTCGGGAAATCTGATGTAGTGGCAGTATATGCGCTACTTAATCCTGCCCAAGCTTGTATATCACTAATGCTTGTATCTATTCTCATTTTTATCATAGTATTTGGAAGATTACTTACTGAAAAGAGCAAGTTGGAAGCTGTAAGCGAACTTCCAGTGTACAGCAATCCGTATCCAGTAGACCCAGTATCATTGCTTAACCATATTGTATCTTCATAACCAGCTTGTCCCTCCCTAATTCTATAAGTAGCACCTTCATCAAATGACCAGCCCTTAGTGTCACCTGCACATGAGGCAGTATCCACCGTATAACCTGCTGGATTAGAATTGATAAACTCCTCTCCATAATAACTATCAAATTGCATTTGTCCTCTTTTAGCTAGAATAAAACCATTTACTTCTAATTTTTCTGCTGGGGATGTAACTCCTATACCAACATTACCCTGGCTAACATACAGCTGACCTCTTAATCTCATTGCACCATTTACATCTAATAATTGGGTTGGATCTACTAATCCTATTCCTACTTTACCAGTCATATCTACTACAACTGGAGTTGTATCTGTATATGTTCCATCATCATTTACTCTTAAAGCTAGTGCTCCTGTCCCCTCTTGTGATGTTGTAATATTTAATACTGTTCCACTACCTAATGCTGTTGTTCCTAGTAATCCTAACTTAAGAGCACTACCATCTACATCTGCATCTGCATTCGTATACTCTATTTTTGCTAAATCTCCTGTCCATGCTGCCGCAGGAGCTCCTGTGGCTGATATACTTAGTAGTCCTCCTGTTGTTAGTGCTGTTGAAGTTGACGAAAGGGTTGTTAATGTCCCTGTTGTTAGTGCATTTCCAACTACATTTAACCCTATTCCTGTTGCTGTTGCTGTTACTACATTTACTAGATTACCTGTATGAGCTGCACTACCATTTACATATACTAATCCATTTGTTAATGCTCCTGTTGTACTACTTACTACCTTTAATCCACTACCTGAGGTTAGTGAGTTAGAAGTAACATTCAACCCTACTCCTGTGGCTGTTGCTGTTACTACATTAACTAAGTTACCTGTATGAGCTGCACTACCATTTACATATACCAAACCATTAGTTAAAGCTCCTGTTGTACTACTTGTTATCTTAAGTCCATTACCTGTTCCATTGATTCCATTAGCTGTTACTGCTAAGAGTGATCCTGCTCCTGTTGTTAGAGACCCTGATACATCTACCATGTTACCTGTTAGTCCTGTGGTTGCTGTATTAGATACTTTTAATACTGCTCCCGATGTAAGAGTTGTTGTTGAAGAAAGATTAAGTAATGTACCTGTTGTTAGTGATGTTGAAGATATACTAAATGCATTGGTTGTTGATACTGAGTTAAATTCAAATGCAGTTACTTTATCTGTCATTGAGAATGTTTTGTCTAATGTTGGATTCCCTATCTCATCCCATCTCTGATCGTCTGTACCCGTATTATCTGCGGCCCACGATAGAGCACCCGCTGTTGTTGATGAAAGTATATAACCATTTGTCCCTGGGTATGTGGCTGGTAATGTATATATACTGTTTGATGTTGTTGTACTACTAGCTTGGAATCCTGAATAGTGACTACCATCAGCATCACGAAATGTTATATTGTTATTAGGAAAAATACCTATTGAACCTGAAAGAACTTCTCCTACTACAGTTGTTCCATTATAAGCTAGGTATACCTGACCCGTTCCATCTCCAGGATATATAAAAACATCGCCACTTGAACCTTCTGGCCCCCCGGCCCCTGAAACTAATGTAAGATGTCCGCCTAATTCAAATCCAGACCCACCCGAAGAACTTCCTGCTTTAATGGTCAAACTGTTCCCATCACTTGTATTATTGGCAATTGATATTAATCTATTTGCACCTGAACTAAATAATACATCCCCAGAAATTTCTAATTTGGCACCTGGGGAAGCCGTTCCTATTCCTACATTCCCACTAGCATCAATTATGAATGGTGTTGTATCTCCAGACACATCATCTACTCTAAAGGATGCTGCATTACCATAGTTTTTTACAAATAATGGTATTGCTGTAGAATTTGCTACTGTTGCTGCTGAGAGTATTACAGGTGTACCTGTAGCTGTAGATGCACTACTCTCTCCAAAGGTAAATGCTACTCTATCTGCTGTAGTTAAAGCCCAATTCCATATCTGTGCTCCATTATCTCCACTACCTATTGTATTAGTTGTTGTAGCTGCTGTTATTGCTGATAAAGCAGAACTACCTGTAGCTACTGTTGTCCAGCTTGTATTACCACTTCCATCTGTTGTTAATACTTGTTGATTATCTCCATCATTTGCTGGAAGAGTTAATGTCCAGGTACCTGCGTCAGATAATGTGTCTATTGTTACAAGTCCTGA
>Ga0116143_10002986_pt1 | contig 17549 bp, 20 predicted proteins | sample AD_UKC034_MetaG_FD_89745 | JGI IMG/M metagenome (GOLD analysis project Ga0116143, IMG submission 89745) | Active sludge microbial communities of municipal wastewater-treating anaerobic digesters from USA - AD_UKC034_MetaG | ecosystem: Engineered > Bioreactor > Anaerobic > Digestate | place: USA...
CGGGATTTTCCTATTTTACCCCGGCGGCCCAGGTGGCGCCCCATACCTATGTTACCATTACCGGCGGGGCCATCGGGCAGGGGTTGCCCTGCGCCACCGGGGCCGCCCTGGCCTGTCCCGACCGGCGGGTGATCGCTTTCCAGGCCGACGGCAGCGCCATGTACACCCTCCAGGCCCTCTGGACCCAGGCCCGGGAATCCCTGAATGTCACCACCCTGATCTGCGCCAACCGGGGCTACCAGATCCTCCAGGTCGAGATGCTCCGGGCGGGTTATTTGTCGCCGGGCCCCGGGGCGCTGTACCTGACCGAACTGGGGAAACCCTGCCTGGACTGGGTGCAGATCAGCCGGGGAATGGGCGTACCGGCCGTCGCGGTGGCAACGGCGGAGGATCTTGCCCGGGAACTGTCCGCCGCCCTGGCCTCCCCCGGCCCCCGCCTCATCGAGATGGTCCTGTAGGACATGACCACGTATAGGCTTGCACCGAAAATCAGGCGCGGGGACATTGTATATGGATCGGCGGCATGCCTTTTGAACAATCGGTATGTCATTTAGGCGCATCGCTCGTCAGGCAGGCAATCCCCGCCTCCGCGGGGACAAGTTTGAGGCGCTTTTCGGGCAAACCTATGCGTCACGCCTCTTGCGGTTTCTGCAGAAGACGTTGAATCCCGAAAGTCGCCATGTGGAGAGCATTTTCACCATCCCTTCACTTGTTTTACCCTTATTCAGCACCATCCGGAACACCTTGTGCCGGAAGATGGCCTCCAGCTTTTTTAGCTCCCGGGGCGGGGCCATCCGGAACATGCCTCTGCTGCCGCAGAAACATCCGTCGGTGGCGATGATGTGGCAGTGCGGATTGAAGCATAGGAAGTCTCCGAAAGTCTGTATGGAGATGGCGGCGCCGGGAGTGGGTTCCTTCTCGGGCACCGCTTCCCGGAGAAATATCTTCAGCGATTCCCAATACCGATGGATCACCTGTTCGATATAGGGCTGCCAGAAACCGTATTGCCGTGAAAAATGGTCGTCATAAATGTCCGACCGCCTATCTGCTCTACCTGTCACTGGAGCGGGGAGGGAAAGACATCATCAAGCTGAACATTTCAAAGCCGCAGCTTGCCAATCTTCTGGGCACGGGGCCGGAGCCCTTACCCCGCGCCTTTGGGAACATGAAAAGCCGCAAGCTTGTCGCGGAAGAAGGAGCCGATATCAGGCTGATCAAACGCGGCCTGTTGTAAGGGCTTGCCGAGAGCGGCAAAGGCGCCCGATGAGACAATCTCGCGGTTACATCCCGGCAGACAATGCAAATTCGAGTATTCTAAAAGGAAGCTCCCGCCGCCCGATTGGCGGCGGCAATGGACTGATGGGCCGTATCGATGGAGCGGCCAAGGGTGTTGAGCGCTTGGTCGGGATTATGGAATCCCATGCTGTTTTCGGCGGTTACAATGTCTCAAATTGGCCGACTTGCAGGTTATACAGGCGTCGGGGCTGGCCGGCGCGACCCTTTTTGTTTTCTTCAGATCCTGGATGGCATAGGGATGGCCGCGTTCTTCCGTATAGTCCGTGCTGAATGCCATACACTTGAAACGGAGGAATGCCTGGAAGACGATAAATCAAAAAACTTGACATATCCTTTATTGTTGAATATTAAACTGTTGAGACTTAAACACAACGAGAGGAAACCATGAAATCCGAAGATCGCATGATCTATCTTTTATCTACAGCCAGGCAGGCATTGATAGACCATACAAACAAATCACTTCTAAAGGCCGGAATTAAGACGACCATCGCCCAAGCCGGAGTTCTATTTCTTCTTATTCAGCGGGACATGCGGAATATGTCCGAATTCGGCCAAGTCTTTGGAATCGACAAATCCGCCGTGACTTACCTGATCGACAAACTGGAGAAAAACGGCTTAGTAGAGCGCAATGTTCAGGAGGGAAATCGCCGGGCCTTTTTAATTCACATAACCCCGACGGGGATAAAAGAGGCAAAAAAAGCGGGGGAAATCGTCAGCGGCATCAATCAAGAAATAACAACGAGTTTCGATTCCCGGGAAATAGAAGCCTATAAAAAAGTTTTGAATGGCATAATTGAGAAATTCAGACCCCCTAAATGAGAGAGAAATGTAAACAAGCCTGACGCAGCTTATGGGGGACGTTTGTCATATAAAATAAAATTGGAGCGCTCATGGAAACCTTTACCGCATATGAAATCAATTTCCTGTCACCCGCCGAGGGCGAAAAACTGAAAAAACCATGAGTAATTACTGAGGTATAAACCAGATGCACGAACTCCCCGTAACCGAGAGCATCCTCCGGATTGTACTCCGGCACGCCGAGGAAGCGAAAGCAGGCAAAGTCATCGGCATCAGCCTGAGGATCGGGGAGATGACCGATGTCATCGACGAGTGGCTTAAGCGCTATTTCGATTACCTGAGCAAGGGAACCCTTGCCGAGGGCGCTAAACTGCGCGTCGAGAGGATGCCCGTGATCTTCCGTTGCGAGGTCTGCGGGGAAACATTCCCAGTCAAGATCCGGGAGATCAAGGATGTCGTCTGCCCTGCCTGCGGGGGAGAAAAGGCGATATTCGTTTCCGGCCGGGAATTCTTTATCAAAGAAATTGAGGTGATCTGATGTCCGAGGTGCGACTAATTGAGATCAAAGAAGAGATCCTTGTTGACAACGACAAGGTCGCCGAAAAAATCCGCAAGCAGCTTTGGTCAAGGCAGGTCTTCATGCTCAACCTCATGTCTTCGCCGGGCGCCGGAAAGACAAGCCTGATCATCGCAACCCTGCGCAGTCTTAATGAATCCATGCGGGCCGGCGTCATCGAGGGGGACATTGATTCCATGGTTGATGCGGAGAAAGTGGCGCGGGAAGGCATACCTGCCGTACAGCTCCGGACGGGCGGGGCCTGTCACCTCGACGCCGTCATGGTTGAACTGGCCCTGCGGGAGATGGATCTCTCCGCCCTCGATCTCATCATAATCGAGAACGTCGGCAATCTCGTCTGTCCCGCCGAGTTCGACACAGGCGCCATGAGGAAGGTCATGATCCTGAGCGTCCCCGAGGGTGACGACAAGCCCCTCAAGTACCCCCTGATGTTCACTGTCTGTGACGTCCTGGTGGTCAACAAGACAGACTACCTGAAGCTTTCCGACTTCGACATGAAGACCCTGAAGGAACGGGTTTTAAAGCTGAATCCGCAGATAAAGATATTTGAGGTCTCCTGCAAGACGGGGGAGGGCATGGCTGCCTGGACGCAATGGCTCCGGGCAGAGATTGAGACATTTAAAAAAATGACAGAGGAGGAAGACCATGGACGTGTATGAAAAATTACGGGAGATCCTCGATGCGCACCCCACGGGAGCGCCCCCCTCGCCGGTATTTGACAAGATCTTGAGAATACTCTTCACCCCCCCGGAGGCGGAACTTCTGACCCACATGAATTTTTCACCCAAACCGGTGGAGACTATTGCCGCTGCTGCGGGGGCGCCCGTTGCGGAGGCCGATCGCATGCTGGGCGCCCTGGCCGATAAGGTTCTCGTCTTTGGCCGGGAAAAGAACGGGAAGCGCTCCTATGGTCTGCTGCCTGCCATCCCGGGACTTTTCGAATACCCCTTCATGCGGGGAGAGATGACGCCGGAACTGGTGCACCTGGGCAAACTATGGGAGGATTACCATCGGGACGGCCTCGGCGAATCTTTTGCCGGAAGCCCCACCCCCGTGACACGCGTCGTTCCCGTCGAAAAATCCGTCGCCGCGCCCCTCCAGGTCCATCCCTACGAGGAGGTCAAGAAGCTCATCGACAGTGTGGACTTCATCAGTCTCGGCCAGTGCGCCTGCCGGGTGACCCTCAAACGCTGTGACAAGCCGACGGAGACGTGCCTCTTCTTCGACGCTCCGGCCCGGTTCCTCGTAGAGAAGAAATACGCCCGGCAGATCACCCGCGACGAGGCGTATGCCGTCCTTGAGCGCGCGGAAGCGGAGGGACTGGTTCACACCAGCACGAACACGGCCGACCGGGTCGGTTTCATCTGTAACTGCTGCCGCTGCTGCTGCATTATTTTACGGGGTCTGACGGAACTCAATCTTCCCCATGCCTTTGCGCCGAGTGGTTTTCAGGCGGAAGTGCAGGCGGATGTGTGCATCGGCTGCGGCCTCTGCGCCGATGACCGCTGCCCCGTCGGCGCCATCGGGATGAAAGACGACCTTGCCGTTGTCGAAACCGTAAAGTGCATCGGCTGCGGCCTCTGCGTAACGGCCTGTCCCGTGGAGGCCATCTCCCTGGTCAGGCGGACCGCAGCGCCGGAGATTCCGGCCACCAACCAGGAGATGCTCGGGAAACTCCTGACGGAAAAGGGCAAGATAGAGCGGTTCACAAAGCTCATGAAGTCCTGAGGGAGCCGTCATGCTGTCGCCGGAGCTGGCCGCGCTGACCGTTACCGCCGCTTCCCTGGGGTTTTTCCATACCCTCCTGGGGCCGGATCACTATCTGCCCTTTGTCGTCATGGCCCGGGCAAGGCGGTGGTCCCAGGCCCGAACCGCTTGGATCACGCTGTTCTGCGGGCTTGGCCACATCGGCAGCTCTGTTGTGTTGGGGCTCGCCGGCATCACCCTCGGTATGGCCGTGACGAGCCTGGAGGGGATAGAGGCCCTCCGGGGCGACCTCGCGGCCTGGGCACTCATCGCTTGCGGACTCGTATATTTCGCCTGGGGCCTCAAGAAAGCCTACAGATATCGCCCACATGAGCATAGTCATTTCCACGAGAACGGTACGGCGCACACCCACCGGCATATCCACGGGACGGATCACGCCCACGTTCACGGCGATAACAGCAGAATCACCCCCTGGGTTCTCTTCATCATCTTTGTTCTCGGTCCCTGTGAGCCCCTGCTTCCTGTTCTCATGTATCCGGCGGCAAAGGAAAGCCTTGCGGGTATGTTGTGGGTGACGGGCGTCTTTGGCACGGTCACTATCCTGACCATGATGGGAATCGTTCTATTCTCGCTAAGGGGGATAAGCCTGATTCCGCTCAAGGGAATCGAGAGATACACGCACGCCCTGGCAGGGGGGACGATCTGCTTGTGTGGGATCGCCATTCAATATCTGGGGGTTTGAGACGGCGGAGAACTCAGATGGGAAAATTCAGATAGGGTACGGCATCGTCGTTTCCCGTCGTCTGCCTTTTTCCCCGTGAGACATTGCTGTAATGGCCGTTATACCTTACTATCTGCTCGCCTTTTCGTTCCGGGGACACGTTGCGATCCCTGGCGGGCTTCCGCAACACGTCCCCGATGAGGAGCGCATGGCGGCCAGCCATTCCAGCGCAGGAAAAACCTTGAACTCCACCACGCGCTTCTGATGTCAGGATGGGCAAAAATGGCGGCGCTTGCAGGAAAAGGCCGGCAAATACTCATGGCCGCAGTCATGACATTTGACACGTGCAAAGCCGTTGTGCGGATCGCCGCAGTCGAGATACCGATGGATCACCTGTTCGACATAGGGCCGCCAGAAACCGTATTGCCGTGAAAAATGATCGTCATAAATGCCGATGAATGTTTCAACGCAATCCTCATATCTGCAATGAACTCTTATGAGTGCCTCAAAAAATGACGGTCAAGGCACAATAAATAAACATTGTGGAAATGACGCCTGCGCAACCCCTTCCCTGTCCTTCGGCGGTCGGGTAATACATGCCGAGGATGTTCATGAGGCCTTTCTCGCTGCCATGAGATTTGTTTACGCCCGGATCGTAAGCACGGAGAAGGCAATGCAATCAACGGCGACCACGCAAAATGATTCCTGGCGGCTGCGTCTGAGGGTGTCGTCGGAAAAACGCGAAGGGAGGATGAACAATGTCAGTAATTTATTCACGTATTGCCATTGTCACCGGAGCCACCTCCGGTATCGGCGAGGCTGTGGTGAGAAGATTCGCCGCCGCGCAGGAGCGTTTTCTTACAACGTTCTTCAATAAAAAAGCTATATTTTATAAAAGCTTTCTTCATTTCAGGCTGCGGAGATTTAGTTGGATGGTGCCATTGCCAAACAGATTGCCTTTTGACGAGATGGAGCAAAAGAAGATTGGGAAGGTGCCCGGCAGCTTGTGAATACGGGACGTAACAGACATGCCATCTTCTTTGCCCATCTGGCCCTTTAAAAAATACTCGAGGCACTCACATATAAGCAGTCCCAGGATATAGCGCCCAGGATTCATAACCCCGGCTTCGACAGCGGTAGGTAAGCGCAATTGAAATTGTTGTGTAAAAATGTGGACATAAGTCATGCTCGATTTTTAGGCGTGTGCCTACAGATTCAGGGGGTCATTTGGATGTGCCTGATCCGTTGCGGTGGTGATATTTTAAGTTGTTTCAAGATGTTCGACTGTTCATGGGTCGGTTCGGTGGTCTGGAACACCCGGCCATCTTTTGAAAAGAATTCTCCAAGATGAAGGCGGTCCATTTGGGCTCTTATCCTGTCCCATGTCATGTTGGTTTTCCTCTCGGCAATCCTCACCAAAAGGAGCGCCAGGAAACAGAGAAACACATGCGCCTGAATCCGTTCATCCTTACGGTGATAGACAGGTCTCAGATCCAGAGTCGTTTTCAGGGTCCGGAAAGCCCGTTCCACTTCCATCAGTTGCTTGTAACCCAAAGCCACATCCTCAGGAGTCAGTGTATCGTCGCTGGTGGAGATGATATACTTCCCGTCCAAATGGGCCTCTGCTTTGATCTTGCCCTTGTCGATCTTGATCGCACCGGTTTTCAGCTGCTTCAGGAACCCCCCCATCGTTCGGTGAGACAGAAGGGCACAGACATTTTTCTTGTGACATTGCCCCTTTTGTTCCTTGATGGACTTAAGGGCTTCGTCAATCTTTTTGAGAGTATTCTCACGGGTGGCCTTATCCTTCCTGGCTTCATCCGGATTATGAACCAGAATAAACCGGCGGCGGCGCTCACCATCGCCGACAATCACTTCCTTGATCTCCATGTTCTCCCGTATGGCGGTAAACCTTCCCCGCTTGGCCAGAACCTCCTTGTGGACATCCTGGTTGTCCCGGAGTTTTTCTCCAATAATATAATGTCCGCCGGCCTTCTGAAGGATCAGTCGGTTATCTTCCGAGCTCATTCCCCCGTCCATGACCCAGATGCAGCGGCCCAGTTTCCATCCGAGGAGATCATTTTTGACCGTCTCCACCGTCTTCATGTCCGAGGTGTTCCCAGGCATGGTCCAACACTTGACCGGGATGCCTTCTTTCGTCACCGCCAGGCCAATCACAACCTGGGGGAGATCCTTCCGGTGATCCTTGGAATGACCATACCGCCGCAGTCCCGCTTCATCCTCTTCATCCATCTCGAAGTAGGTGCTGGTCGTATCGAAAAATATCAGATCAACCTCCAGGTTCAAAAGATCAGCCACGGCAAAGAAGACCTCTTTGTGAATGATCTCAAGGTACTCCAGAAGAACATCCATCGCCCGGTACAGATGTTGAAGTTCGATAGGTTCTGGATTCCCCAAGGCCACATCTTCTCTGACCCATTCCTCAGCGCCTCTTTTGGAATCCGGAGCCAAAGCGTGATTGGCCACCATGGCGAAGGTCGCCCACTCCACAGGCGACGTAAACGACCGATCCTTAATGCATTGAGAAAGAGCCTCGGGTATTCCCAACTGTTCCCAAAGGGCACGCAAAAGATAGGCACCCCCCATGGGGTAGCTCCTGATAAAGCGAAGCGGCGTGTCACCATCTGCCGCCCCTTGAATTTGCAAAGCTTCCTCGGGAGAGAGAAAGCGGGAGAGGCTCTTGGTCAGTCGCCTGATCACATCAACATCCAGGGTGTCGGCACGCCCGAAACTGTAAAGAACATCCGCCCGGGGTTGCCCGGTTTGAGGATCACGAACATTATGGGCCAACTGGACATAGGTCGTGGTGGATCCGCCTTTATTCTTCCGAGAAATTGTTCTTACGTACATGCCTACTCAAATAACACATACTACCAATCATGTCAAGAACTATTATATAATTCGCATGCCTACATGTTTTCCAGTTTCTCGGAGACCCGACCACGAAATTTCAATAACTTACGCCTTTCCAAAGGCCAAAATGTGCCTACTGCTGTCGAACGTCGGCTTAATGATCAAAATATTAAAATCGATTCTGGTCCTGGTGGATTAACTTCTCTATTAGGTCATTAAACGACTGACAGTTAGATTTACATAATAGCAATGGACACTTCATTTTGAGAGGAGCATGGACTAAGTTACTCATTAAATCCAAGCCTTTAGTGAATCAACGTAGTTGATGAGCAGAGAGGTTTTGTTGTAACCAGAAAGTGGTGGGTATTTGATATGGATGGTTACAACAGGTCATCCCATGCAAGATATCGTTGTGAGTATCATTTTATTTGGGTTCCTAAATATCGTTGATATTGGTACATCTCGAACCTCCTGTTACTCATGTCAGTTCCTCCCAGCGTCGTATTGCCGAGAGTATACTGAAGTTGATCACATGGTCCGAGACCTTTTTTAAACCCTCTTATGAAAAATCCTCCACCCATCGGGTGGCGCCATTACGGCGATCACCAACCGGCTCCATTGCGGCGATCACCAACCGGTCCCATTACGGCGATCATGAAGTGGACTCATTGCGCCGATCACGGATTGGCTCTATAGCGCCGATCAGTAACAGCACTGGACGGTATTCGATGCGAACAGAACATAACATTGCTTCCAAACTGGTTCCAGTATGCAACCTGTTCAAAGGAATAAAATGGATGAAACCACTGAAAAAGAAACGATCATAATTGCCATGTTACGGTTTTTTGAGAATATCATGAGTTCCGACCCTTCTGAACATGTAGGTGTCTCCATTAATCTGGAAGGTCAGGCGATAGCCGCTGGTAATCCTTATTTCCCAGACGGATGGATGGCCTTCCATCTTCTTCATGCGGAGCGAGGGATGCTTGGGGTTTTCCAACAGATACTCTATCTGTTTATCGATCTGCCGCTGCAGATGTTCGGGAAGATCATGATAATCCCGAATAAAGGGTTTCGTGAAGGCTATCTTCATTTTTTCTTCAGGGCCGTGAGGGCATCAACCAACGTTTCGAAAGGCCCGGCAATTTCGCCGTCGGCAATGGCCTTATCCGCCTCTTGTTCCCGCGCTTGCCATTCCTTGGTCCAGAACCATTCCTGGTCTTTGGCCACCAGTTTTTGGGGGATCAGGACAATGGTATTGTCTTGGACACGGGTGTCGAGGAATTCGCCGACTTCCAGGTTAAGGGAAGTGAAGACCTCTTTGGGGATGGTGATCTGATGTTTCGGACCGATTCTTACCGCGGGCATATGCTTACCTCCTTACTTTCGTACTCTAAGCACTACACAACTCCGGGAAAATTGCAAGCCCTTTGGTTTGGCCGATGACAAATATTTTGGTCGGGTTTAAAAATCTGATGCTTTTAATAGTCATGTTCCTTGGTTTGACTTGTTTCGTTTCATTTGTTCATGCTGATGAGAAGAATGTCTGGAAGGCCTATCAAACCTCTCTCTTTTCCGGAAGCTACATCTACAACTACAAGATCGAACTGCCGCCGGGAACCCACGGCCTTACACCGCAGTTGTCCATCTCCTACAACAGCTTCCTGTCAGCTATATCCAGACCAATGCGGATGGTTCCCTCGCCCTGTTTCTTGACGGGGCGGGACACGACCTGATTCATGTAGCATCCGACGGCCGCTACCATACGAAAATCGAGACCATTCTGAAGATTGAAAAGAAGACCGGCGCGGCAAACGATCATGGGGCCTACTGGACGATTCATGATACAAGTGGAACGGAATACAGTTTTGGCTTCAACCGCGATTCCGAAAACATTCTCCATACGAGCGACTCCTTCGTGACGCCTTAGGTGTGGCGCTGGCGCCTCGACCGGATCAAAGGCCGGAACGGCAACTGCATCTACTTTACCTATTCCGAGGATCCGACGACAAATGACATCGGGGCCGTATATCCGAGCCGGATCGAATACAACACGGAAAAGAAGCGCCGGGTGGAGTTTATCCTTGAAGACACGGACCGGCCGGATATGTCGGTCGTGGTCGATCAGGGGGCGGAGATAAGAGAGGCCCGAAGGCTGGCGGAGATCAGGGTCTTCGTCGACAGTCAACTGGTCAAAAGACTGGTGCTTCAGTATGTCCTTAATACATCCACCGACACCTCCCTGCTTGCTGCCCTTACTAAGTACGGCAGTGACGGGGTGACCTCCCTGCCGTCGGAACGGTTTCAATACACGGCATTCGACGACGGAACAAAGACCGATCTTCTGACCAGAGTCACCGGGACTTTAGGTAACACGACCACGATCAATTACCTTCCCTCTTCCTCAGCCGCCAACACCGCTCTGCCGGAGAATTACTGGCTGCTCGGCTCCATCGAACAGGCCAACGGCATGACCGGGCCACACGCCCTTACCGCCTTTTCGGCCCTGGCGTATGGAGACGGGTTTTACGATCAAGCCTCCCGGGAGTTCCGGGGATCAGGTACCTTAGGATTGCTCCTTGATGCCAAGCGATCATGGCTTATCATGACCACGCATAGCTGTAACAAAGGAGGAAGATTTCAACCATCCCCGTGGCGGACGTCAATCATTCCGCCTCGTTAAATTTTCTGATTATCTGTGAGCGGCTCGTTTTCTGTTTGCATAAGGACAAACAGACGATTAAGCAGCCAAATGCACTTTTCCATCATCACGGTCAGGTCCAGGAGGCATCCTTTCTCCTTTGCCGAACCGAGTTTGTCGCTGTCCATATAGGCCTTGCGCAACTGTTCCAGCGTTGGGCCGCTGCGGGAACTGAGGGCCAGGAGGAGCCGTACCTGCTCGGGATCGTTAGTTTTTACCGTATCGGCGGCATAATTCAAAAGAAAGTCCATCGCTTCCACGCAAACGTCCGTGATCTCCACCAGAGATGGATACCTTCCGGCCCGTCGGATGATTTTCAGGCCGGAGACGGTACTTTCGGCGAGTTGATCAATCAGCGCCTGGCGGGTCTGAAAATAGGCGTGATTCCTGGCTGTCTGTTGGGGCATCCGCATGGTTGCCGCCCTGGACAGTGAAGCCCCTACCTCGCCCGCCAGGGTCTGGAATGCGGCATAACGGGCGTCCAGGCCGATACCCGCATACTCCGTTCTAACCGTAGCAACAAATGCCGCAATGTGTTCCAATGCCCGCGCCTGTTCCAGACGGATCAGTTCCAGGACCGTGTCCGGGTCCTCCGGCTTGAATTCCGATAGATATTTTGGATGTGACAGGTCCTCTTCCTCCGAGGGCGGGAGAGATCTTGCCAGCCAGCGAGTCAGCGGTCCATTTATGGCGATAAAAAAGATTGCCGAGGTCATATTGAACAACAGGAACACCCATGCCGCCTGATCGTCCAGGTCGGGAAGGAACGAATTCAACAAGGCCATCACCAGCGGCACATGTAAACAGGTCTCTATGTAATAGAGCAGAATAAATACCACTGACCCGAAGATATTGAAAATATTGACAAAACGTACTAGCTGCCGCGCGGTGCCGCGAAACGCCTGCCCGATAATCGCCTTGAACATGGTTGAACCGATCGCCGCGCCATACATGGTCAGGAAGGCCTGCGGACCAGTCAGGATGCCTTCCCTCGCCAGGCCTATCGCCACCAGCGCCACGGCTGTTGAGGACTCGACGATGAATCCCAGCACGATGCCGGCCATGATCGACAGGAAGGAGTATTTTCGGCTGAATTCCATTACCCCGGCAAACCAGGCCTCCTGCTGCAACGGCTTGACCCCGGCCACCATCATTTCAATGCCGAAGAAAATCAGCCCCAGCCCCAGACCGATGAGAAAATATGTTCGGTATCGTTCGTCTTTTGTCAGATACATGGCGATCCCGCACAGGCCGACCAGGAACATGACCCCAACGGTAATATCCAGTGAGACGATCAGGACGAGGGCACAGTTTCCGACGCTGAATCCATTCAGGATCGTGATCGCCTGTGAGACCGAGAGCATCCCGGAACTGATCAGGCTGGCCAGGATTACCAGCGCGGCCATGGTGCTCTGCATCACCGCCCCGGAACCCAAGCCGAAGGCCAGGGTGCGCGCCCGGGATGAGACAAACCGGGTTGCCAGCATCCGGAACTGCCTGCTCCCCAATTGCTTGAGGGCGGATGAGAACATCTGCACGCCGGTGAACATCAAACCCAGGCCCAGCAGAATTTTACCGACGACAACGATCATGATTATTCATAAATTTTAAGCTAATGGCCTTTGAGATTGTCTCTCTGCCGGAGGAAAAGGGCGGTGAATCGCCTCTGTCTGGGCGGGGGCGGCCGGGATTTTTTACAGGTAGGCGTCGATGCCCACCCGCTCCAGGTTGGCGAGCTTGTCGATGAGAAAGGCGATGTCCTCTTTCTTGGAGATGATGCCGCCGTGCTGAGGGGCGATGACGTCTATGTCCAGGGGTCGGATCTGGTCCATTGCATATTTCAGTGCCTTGCCGGAGGGCATGATCCGCCGGTGAAAGGAGAGGATGTCCGGCAGAGGACAATAGGTCCGCCGGTTCGGGCAGTTTTGGTAATCCCGGCATGTGTAGCAGCCGGGGGAGAGATTTATGTAGAGGTCCCAGGTTTTTGAAAAGCTGCCGAAAAGATCACTGGTGAAGAGTACTTTCGTTTTTGTATCGTAGGTCATGAAACTGCCGGCGTTGTGGCAGAAAGGGGTCCGGATGAACCGGAGCTTACGGCTGTTGAAGGTATAGCCTCTTTCAGAAAAGTTCACGGTTTTCAACAGCGGGTGATTCTCCTTGCCGAGATAGTAGGTGAGAAACACCCGGTCCAGGGGGTCGGAGAAGATCTTCAGGGCCGGATTGTCGATAATATCGACGAGATTGGGCATGGAGCCGCACAGGTCGGGATCGTAGTGGTGATAGATCAGGGCCGTGATCTGCCCCGGTTGCAGGCCCGCCTGGAGGATCTTCATCATCACCACGGCGAAATCGGGGCGGCTGCCGCCGTCGATGAGGACCGCCTGATCTCCCTCCACGAGCAGATAGGGATTGCAGTGGAGGTTCGTTTTTTCTTCGTGGAATCCCACCCAGAAAATCCCGTCGGCCACGGGGATGGGCCGGTCGTATTGATAGGAACGGTTCATGGGACGTTTCCTTTCCTGGCGGCGGCGAAATAGGCCGGCATGTCCGCCTTGTTTTTCAGGGCTATTTCCCCCCGGGGCTCGAAATCGAAGAGATTTTTTGCCGCCAGGTAGGTGGCGTGGGAGACGTTCACCCGCCCTTTGAGGCCCGAAGATTCGAACCGGGCGGCGATGTTGACGTCGTCGCCGAAGACGTCGAACTGCATCCTCTCCTTGCCGACGACGCCCGCCATGACCCGACCGGTGTGAATCCCCGCCCGCATCTGCACGGCATGATCGTGGCGCCGGTTGAAATCGTGCAGAAATTTCAGGATCTCCAGGGCCGCCCGGATTGCCTGGGCGGCATGGTCGGCATAGACCGCCGGGGCCCCGAAGACGACCATATAGGCGTCGCCGATGGTCTTGATCTTGGTTCCCCGGCAACGGGCGATAAGATCGTCGAAACCCTGGAAGAGTTCGTCGATGAGATCGATGAGGGCCTCGCCGGTCATCCTTTCGGCCAGGCCCGTGAAGCCGGCGATGTCGAGAAAGAGGATGGTGCAGTCGAAGGGGCGTGGGGCGTAATGGCCCTGGTATTTGATCTCCTCGGCCACGGGGGCGGGCAGGGTGTTCCGGAGCAGGTCGGTGACCCGTTTTTCCAGCGCGACGTATTTCCCGATCAACTCCTTCAGGAGGCGCCGTTGCAGGCGGGAATCCCCAAGGGAGGCCTGCGATTCGAGAAAATTTAGGGTCAGCGGATCGGCGGCGGCCCGGTCCTGGTCATCGATACGGCAGATGTCGCCGATCTTTTGCTTCTTCAAATGCCCTTTTCCTCCCGTCGGCAGGTAAAGTATCGCCGGCCGTGACTCCGGAGCGTCTCGATCCCGCCGGCGTTATCGCTCCGGGAGCCCTCCATGTCCAGCCTTAAAATTGACGACTTTTTACGAGTTTATCAAAATTCCATGTGGGCAAGTTGCCAGGTAAGGCCGTGCCGCCTCAGGATGAAACGCACCGCCTCCCCTTCTTCTCCCGCCGCCGGCATGGTGACGGAGAATTCGGAGGGAGAGGTGTAAGCGAATTCGGCGTGGCGCAGGAAGGCCATGAACAGAGACCGGGCGGACGGCCGGTCCGGGTCGCCGGCCGGGGCCAGGGAGGCCAGACGCTCTTTCATGTAAGCGGCCAGTCCTTCCGGGGTGATCAGGTCGTCCACGGCCCGATCCACCATCCGGGCGACCAGGGAATCGCGGAGGTCCCGGGTGGCCGCCGGCGGGTTGTCCGCCGGGTCGCCGAGGATCTTGGCGGCCAGATAGCGCTTGAGATTTTCCCTGATTTCCGAAAAATCGACCAAGCCGGCGAGCTTTTCAACATCCTGATTCTCGAATGCCGCCATGATCCGGTAGATCGCCACATAGGGCAGGCTGTACAGCGCCCCCGCTCCCAGGGACAAGAGGACGCAGCCGGTGATCACTATCGCCTTCTTCTTCACGGTCATTACTCCCAGCCGATGACTTCGTAGCCTTTTTCCCCCAGGCAGCGGTTGACGAAACTTTTATAAACGGCGCTCGGTTCCGAGGCCTTGATCACCCCGGTAACCAGACCGGCGGCGGCCCCCGCCGCGGCCCCCACGCCCAGATCCGACCCGAAGCTGCCCCGGACCGCGCCGATGGCCCCGCCGACCACCGCCCCGCCGGCCCCGCCGATGGCCGTATCCTTGGCGACCGTCTTGGCGGCGTCGGATTTCACGTAGGTGTCCGCCCGCTGCCGGCAGTCGTCAACATCCCGATCCGCCTGGTCCCGGCCGACCTTGTTCAGGTGGGCGTTGGGGTACAGGACCGGACTCCAGGCACAGCCGCCGAGGAGCAAAATTAATCCCGCTAACAAGCAAAAAAATGTTTTCATTTTCGATGATCCTCTTCGATGATCCTCTGTTGTCAGATACGGGCCTTTATCCCGTCCGGGTTTCCTTTTCCAGCACCGCCCCGAAGAAACCGTCGGTGCCGTGACGGTGGGGGAAGGTGCGTAAGTATCCGTCACCGTCCAGGAGTTCCGGCGCCGGTGTCTCCGCAGGTATGGGATGAAAATCCCGCCGTTGTTCGAGAAAATGCCTTACCACGTCCTCGTTTTCCTCGGCCATGATGCTGCAGGTGCTGTAAACGAGCCGTCCACCGGGTTTTACGTAGTCCCCGGCCCGGGCCAGCAATCTTTTCTGCAGGGCGGCGTGGCGCGCCAACCAGCCGGGCGCCAGGCGCCACTTGATCTCGGGGCAACGCCGCAGTGTTCCCAGCCCCGAGCAGGGGACGTCCAGGAGGACCCGGTCGCAGGAACCCGGCGGGACCTCCATGAGAGGGCGGGTGGCGTCGGCAGCGACGGTGGAGATGACGCCGATGCCAAGGCGGGCCGCCAAAACATGCAACTGCTTGAATTTATTAGCAAGCAGCTCCACGGCGATGATCCGGCCCCGGTTGTCCATCAGTTCCGCCAGATGGGTTGCCTTCCCGCCGATCCCGGCGCAGAGATCCAGGATCGTCTCCCCGGCGACGGGATGGACCAGCCGGGCGATGAACTGAGATGCCTCGTCCTGGATCTGGAAGTCTCCCCGCAGGTAGGAGATGGTATCCCGGAGGAGTCTGTCGGCGGATCGGACCACCAGTCCTTCCGGGGCATAGCGGGTTTTCTCCGCAACGACTCCTTCTCCGGCCAATGTTTCTATAACCTTTTCCCCGGAGGTTTGCAACCGGTTTACCCTCAGAATCGTCTCGGGAATGGTATTGTTGGCCCGGCAGAGGGCCAGGGTTTCCTCCTGGTCCCATTGTCGGAGCCACCGCTCCACGAGCCAGGGGGGGTGGGAGTGGAGGACGGAAACATAGCCTGGGAAATCCTCGCGGCGGTCCGGATAGGGCAGGCGGTCCCGGCGGCGCAGGACGCCCCTCAGGATCGCGTTGACAAGGGCCTCCCGGCCGGGGCAGGCAGCCCTGGCCAGGGCGACCGCTTCGTGGACGGCGGCGCGGGGAGGGATCCTTTCCGTAAAAAAGAGCTGATAGAGGGCGGTGCGGAGGATGTTCCGCAGGGACGCTTCCGCCGGGGCGAGGTTCTTGCGGAGAAACTGTGCCAGGACCCAGTCCAGGAAGCCCCGCATCCGCAGGGTTCCATAAACCAGTTCCGTGACCAGGGCCCGGTCCCGGGGATCTCCGTCCCGCCACCGGGAGAGACAGCGGTCGATAAGCGGCTCGGCGAAGGCCCCGGACGTGTCGATGCGGTTGAGGATCGAGACGGCGAGACGGCGGGGTTGCTGGGGAACCATGACGATCCTGCTTATCCTTTCCGTCCGCGGCGATGCTTACCCACAGAGGGACCGTTCGGGAAGGCGGAAGCCCCGCAAAAAATCGTGGATCGCCATGCGATTCTTGCCTTCCAGTTGCACGTCCTGGAGATAAACCCAACCGTTCCCCGCGGCCACGGGGAGGCCTTCCTTCGCCGCCGTTCCGACGGTTCCCGGCGCCGCTCCGGTGTCCCCGGGCCGCAGGGCGGCTCGATAGATCTTCAGCATCTTGCCGCCCAGAAAGGTATAGGCTCCCGGAGTGGAAGAGAGGCCCCGGATCAGATTCACGATGGTCCCGGCATCCCGACGCCAGTCGATGCAGCCGTCTTCCTTTTTAAGGCGGGGCGCGTAGGTGGCCTCCTCATGACGCTGTGGCGTCCGGACCGCCCGCCCCGCCGCCAGCAGGGTCACGGTTTCCAGGAGGAGCTCCGCCCCCAGCCGGGCCAGGCGGTCGTGAAGGAGGTCGCAGAGCTCTCCGGGCGCCACCGGCGTTTCCCTCTGCATGATGATGTCGCCCGTATCGACGCCGGCGTCCATCATCATGATCGTTACCCCCGTGGTCGTTTCCCCCCGGATCAGGGTCCAGTTGAGGGGCGCGGCGCCCCGGTACTTGGGCAGCAGGGATGGATGGACATTGATGCATCCCAGGGGCGGTCGTTCCAGGATCTCCGGGGGCAGGATCTGACCGAAGGCGGCGACCACCACCAGATCGGGATTGAGTCCCCGGAACAACTGGAGAAAAGACTCGTCCCGGACCCGCTCCGGCTGGAGGATCAGAAGCTCGTGGGCCGTGGCCAATTCCTTTGTCGGCGGCGGTTGCAGGCGCCGTCCTCTCCCTCGGGGTTTGTCCGGCTGGGTTATGACCCCCACGATGGGATACGCGGCCTCGATGAGGCGCCGCAGGGACGGAACGGCGAATTCCGGGGTTCCCATGAACAACAAGCGCGGTTTGGACATGATGAGCGGACCTCCCTTTTTGTGTCGGTAGCTTCTCCGGCGGTATTTATAGAAAATCGCTGCAAAGGGAAAGTAAAATCTTCCGGGGCGGTCACATGAAATATACCGGATCTACATCC
>Ga0116143_10002994_pt1 | contig 17519 bp, 15 predicted proteins | sample AD_UKC034_MetaG_FD_89745 | JGI IMG/M metagenome (GOLD analysis project Ga0116143, IMG submission 89745) | Active sludge microbial communities of municipal wastewater-treating anaerobic digesters from USA - AD_UKC034_MetaG | ecosystem: Engineered > Bioreactor > Anaerobic > Digestate | place: USA...
CACTCGTCACACTCAGCGTGCCCGCACTGCCCAACTCAATCGTTGTGGTCAGCCCGGCTGTCGTGGTCAGGACCACCGTCGGATCGCTATCCAATGTGATCGCCGTCGTCAGGGCAGAGGTCCCGACAATCGACACCGCACTGGCTGCACCCAGTTCAATCGCCGTGGTGAGAGCAGCGGAACTCGTAATCGACAGAGTGCTCGCTGCGGCTAAGGCCCCGGTCTCACCGATGGTGAGTTCATACCCAACCGCATTCACGCGGTTGTCTGCATCCACCACGTAGGCGTAGACCGTGCCACTCGTAAACGATCCGAGATTCAGCGTGCAGGTAATCGACGTATCGGACCAGGCCGAGGGAATCTGCACTTCAAGGACCGTGCTCGTGGCCAGCGTGGAGGCGTCCCCGATCATGACGCGAGCCCATGTATCGTCGATATAGAAATCATCCATGAAGACTTCCGTACCGTTCGCCAGGTCTTCATTCGTGTCGAAGTTGTCCCAGACGCGGAGACCGTTCCCCTGCCCGTACTCAGCGGTGAGGTTGGTGGCGAGGTAGTCCACAAGGTCTTGGTTCACCACCCCGTTGACTTTATGCTCCCAGGTTCCGTTCCCCCGAGTCGGGCTTGTAAAGTTCTCCGTGGCCTGTTTCCACCGCACTTCCTCCATCCGCCATACGTCCGGCGTCGGCTGGGAACCTTGAAATCGATTATCCTGCGTGGTGAATTCATCCGCGTGGGTGATTCCGTCCGAGAGGCTGGTGGCATAATCAATCGACGTGCCCACATCGTTCCAGAGACGGAAGTGTTTATAGTTCGGGACTGGATCACTCCAGTCCGACCACCGGCGCTTACAACACGCATAGAGTTTCGTGAACGTGTGAACCAGCTGGAAAGAGAATGATTGCACGCCAGAGGAGCGCGTCCCGACGACGTTGGCCCCTGAGACCCCGTACTGCGTCCCTCCGGTGTTCCGCGTAAGGTTCTGGTTGGCGTCCCAGGAGGTGATGTGCCCGAGCGACGAGGGGTTGATATCACTTTCAAAATCAGCCCAAATCAAGGGCTTGTTCGCATTCGTTCCGCCTTTCGCGCCGAAGTCTGCCCCGCTGATGGTGATGGTACTGCCATGTGTCACGGTGCCCGTGATGCTGGCAATCGTCACCGCCCCCTTGATGGCTGCCGTCGTCGTGATCACGAGCGTCACCGCCGAGGCCAGGGTCGCATCGCCCACCAAGTTTGCCGTGGTCGTCACGGCGACCGCAGACGCCCCAGCCATGGTGATCGCGGTGGTCAACGCCGCGCTAGTCGTCAGGGCTACACTGACACTCGACGCCAGTGTTGTCGCCGTATCTAGTGCGGCAGTCGTGGTGAGTGCCACCGCAGGTGTACTCGCCAACACAATCTCCGTGGTCAGGGCTCCGCCCACCGTCACGCTACTCGTAGACGTGGCGGCCATCTCAATCGCCGTCGTCAGCGCCGCTGTCGTCGAGAGCGCCACCGCTGGCGTGGAGGCCAAGGCTGATGTATCCCCCGCCGCCGTAATCCAGGAAGCCGATACCGCCGCCCAATCTGATGACGAGTCCCGCGTGCACGCCGGATCAAAGGTGCCGGACGCCGTATCTCGTCGAGACGCGACATAGGACCCACCCTCGAAATGCTCGTCCCATCCGCTCGCCGGAGTCTGCGTGCCCCCGGCGGTGAATCCGGCATGCAGAATAGACACGGCCCCCGCCGAGGTGGCCAATGATCCGGCGTCCACTGCCGTCCCCGTGCCGTTATCGGCAGACTCTGCATCCAACGTCAATTCGCCCGTCGGTGAATTCACCAAGAAGACCGACATGCGGCTAAAATTGAGCGCCGTCCCCATCAAGAGTTCGACCGTATGACTGGACCCCGGCGTCCCGATCTTCGCCCAATGAAGCTGGGCAAAATTCAAATTCACATCAGCCTCGCCGGTTAAGGCCTCAAAGGTCGAGCTTTTATTATCGGACGCCGTCAAGGTCGTATTGCCGGTATCACCGCCGAGCAGCACATGGGTGTAGCCGGTCGAATCCATGGTGTGCGTCATCGGGTTCGATCCACCGGATGACGTAATCGTAGTGACATACGTAATCGTCGGAGCCTCGTAGGCTCCGGCAGTCAGGTCTGCGGTCGTGGTGATCGCGGCGGTGGCTGCCCCGGCCAGCTCGATGGCGGTGGTCAACGCACTCGTCGTCGTCAGCGCGAGAGTCTGTGACGAGGCCATCGTGATGGCGGCGGTCAAGTCCGCCGACGACGTAATTGATACCGTCGCCGCCGAGGCCATCGTGATCGAGGTGGTCAGCGAGGCGGACGAGGTAAGTGTTAATGCTGTCGAGGTGGCCATCTGAATGGCGGTCGTCAACGCGGCTGACGAGGTGAGGGCCACCGCCGCCGCTGCGGCTAAGGTCGTATCGCCCGCCGCCTCTTTGAAGACCACCACCCCCGCAGCCCATGATGCTTCCGCTGTGGTCCAGCTAGCCGCATCAGTCGTGCCTGTGGCGACAATCCGATCAATGGCCGAATGCACAATACGATCGGCCCCGCTTTCGTCCTCTGCGATGAGCGTAAACGCCGCATCCTCCGTAATCGTGGGCGTCCCCCCATCCGCATCGCACATCGCGCCCACAAACAATGCCGCTCCCGCCGAGGTCGCGTCACCGGATGAGGGGTTCGTGGCACTCCCGGTGTCGGTGGCGGAGTCTTCCGTGCGTGTCCCGTCCCACGATCCGCCGTACTCACGCATAAATTGCGATCCGTAACAGCCAGACCCCGGATGCGTCACTTGCAGAGTGAGACTCCCTGAGGCCGTCACCTTGGCCGACCAGACGCCCACCACTTGTGAGGAGCCCGCCGACACCGAGAACGCAAGTACCGGCGTGTCGATCGTGGCTGTCCCCGCACTCTTCGTGAGATCCCCTGCGACGTAGAGGGTGCTATCACCGGAACGCCAACGCGCCGACGACACCACGACCAGACTCCCACTCGTCACGTTACTCGTGAACGCCTTGGAGAAATCGGTCACATTATCGAACTGTGCCGAATCTGTCTGAATCCGTGATGCCATCCTCGCCCAGCCCTCTTACGCAAACGTGAAGGTCAACGCATTCGCCGGGAAATTCGGAGCCGGGTCGCCATTGTTCACTGTCTTGCTCTGTGTCAACGCCCCGTAGATCAGGAGATTGCCGGAGGTCGTCGCATCGAACAGCCCTTGATGCGACACGGTTCCCCAGTTCGCCGTGGGCGACGGAAACGTCAGGACGGCAGCATTGTCCACGACGCCACCCGTGCCTGACGACGCACCGGAGGTGGACGCATGCGTCCCCCGCCAATTCGAGTCCGATGGATTGCGTTGCACTCGTGCATAGGAGCCGCCCGACACCTCGGTCCCCCCACCCGTTTCACCGGGCGCGGCGGTAAACAGCCCGACCGCCAACACTGACGGTTGCGAGTACGTCGTCGTACGGAAGAGGTGATCCGCCAGCTTGTTTTCCAAGAAGTCGGTCATCGCCGACCCAAACAGGAACGGCAGGAACAGGAGGCTCATCCACCCGTCGGTCCCCATGGTCGCCATGAATCCAACGAGCCCCGCCACCAGGAACGCCGCACTCACCAACGTCATGTCCTGCGTGGACTTCAGGTGGGTCACGCCGGTCGGAATTTTGCCCTTCATCCAGTTGGTCGCCCGCAGCACATCACCAGCCGAAAACGCCGACGGCCAATGTCGTGTATCTTCCCCGTATCGCACCACCAATAAGGCTTCAGCCCAACCCAACTCGTTCTCCCAGACCTTCACCCCACCAGGACATAAGAGCTTCATCTGTGCGACCCACTGTGCGATCGCCGCAGACGGCTCCATCTGCCGGGCATGCTCGGCATACACCGACCGACGCAGCGCCAGGAGGTTCTGTCTGGGCATATCTTCTTGTTCATCGATGCTCATGCCATACAACAAGTCTCGATTCGGATGCGTGCTCATAATCTCCCTCCCTTAACTGAACCGGTCGCCTGTGGCCACGCCCTCAATGGTCATAGCCAGTAAATCTAACTCGTCCAATCGATACCGCATATAGAATCCGTGTTTGCCGAGCCCATGAAACCCTGCGTCCCCTTGATGGCACTCACGACAGAGGGCAATGGCGAGATAATTTGAGGCCCGCTGTCCGACCCCCTGCCCCTCGCGTGGATGATGGACGCCCGCCGCCTGATATCCGCGTCCGAGATGTCGGCATAACACACACCCACCGCGCACCACCCGCGCCATCCACCGCGCTTCCTGCTCCGTGGCGGCCCGCTCACTTCTTTTTCTTGCTGGCTTTGGGGCTGGGGGCATTGGTCTCCTCAGTGCCCGTCTCGCCGACAGCATTCGGGTCCGCTGCTCCCGGGTCGCCTTCCGGCGAAAGCTCACTGGGGTCCTGAGCCACCGGAATATGAATCGGCCCACGGCCCTCAATCCCCACCACTTCATGACACGTTGGGTCATACTGCTCTTCCTCAATTCGCACCACGCCGTCAGGATTCCCGTCGCACGGGGCGCATTTCACGAGATAGATCGCCATACATTCCCTCCCTTACCGCGTTAAGTTCGACACCAAACAATCGAAGTAATCGACATCCAGCTGCTTATCGGATGTCGCATTATTTTCGACATACATCGACACACAGAGTCCGGTCCCCGCAGCGGGAATCGTCGTCGCAATCGTCACTTCCGTCCCACCGTTGCGCGTGAACCCAATCGTCGTCCCATCTACGCGGCGGATCCGAAAACGCTCCCAATCGCCCGCAACGACCGCGCCCAAGGTGCTCCGTGTCGTCGTCGAGCCATTCCCCGTGAAGGCGAACCAATCACTATCGGCAAACGCCTTCTCGACGCGAATCCCGGTCAACGCTGCCGGAGTGGCCGTCGTCCCTACTCCAATCGCTGCCCGCGCATTCGAGCCCGCCGTGCGAAGATTGACGATGAATTGGAGATCCCACGACATCTCCGACATGAACAGATTCAACGGCGTGGTCGAAGGCAGTTGAATAAATGCAGACGAATTCAGTGTTGCGCCCGTCGAGAGCCGTTTAATGCCTGGATGATCGACATCCCCGGAGGTCAACGTCGGAATCACCACGGACCCCGACCCGACCTGATTGCCAAACCACCCCAGCTCGCCGATCTCGCCCGCAAAGAGCGTCAGGCTCCCGCCGATAAACTCGTCTTTAATAAAGGATTGGTCCACTCCCATCGAGACGGCGTCCCCGGCTCCGATCGTGGACTGTGGATCAAATAGCGTGAGGGCAACGCTGCACTCATCGATGAGACACGACACCCGATAGATGCGGGTGGTCGCAAACGGACCTAACGACTCCGAGGGATTGCCAGACCAGACCCGGATGGTCTCGCCGACAGCCCCCGAACTACTAATGGGATTGATAAAGGCTTCGCCCGTCGTCACCGTCACAGTCAGGATGGACCCGACCGGCACGGTAAACGGTAACACTTCGCCGGTCCGCATGGGTCACCTCGCGTGTGAAGGGTTCGGCAGGGAGAACCGAAGCCCTCCCTGCCACGTACTCCGTCCCGACTCACACCCGATTAGCCAAGCAGGATCGCCGTATGTCGAGGGGCAATGGTCTTCACGCCCCACGCCACCGCCACTTCGTACTTGATCCGACGGTAGAGCCGATACAGGCTCACCTCAAAGGACAAGCCAGACACAGGATCCGTGATCGTGGTCCGGTCATCCGCACTGTCGCCCCCGTCCGGGAGTGCAGGCAGACGTGTCGCCAAGGCAATCGCCGAGCGGCTGAACGCCATGTTCCGTGCGCTCGTGGCCGACACTGTAATGGCTGTGGCCGAGGCCGGAATTGCTTTGCGCAACCCTGGCTCCTGCAACACCACCGTGCCACCATTCGAGACATCGGCATCACCGGTGACCACGACATACTTGGTCGTATCTCCGGCAAACGTAATGACATCACCCGCGAGAATCGTCCCCGTTCCGGCACTGGCCAACGTGATCGTGGTCGCCCCGATCGCATACCCCGTGGTATTCGTGGTCGCCCCGGCCCCGGTCCCTGCCGTAAACGTCTTGATGGCATTGCTCGTGTGGATGTCGAAGCCTTCCAACTGTCCAACAATGCCCCGTCGCAACAGATCCGACGTACCGGCTTCGTTCACTTTGAACAAGGCCGATTGCTTCCCGCCCAAATTCGCCTTGGCCACCGTGCCGAGCACCATCTGCAAATCACTCGTGGGAGCCCCGGCATCTTCCAACACTTTCTTCGTGAAGGAGATGTCCGACAAATCGCCTGCGGTGCCAAACGGGGCCGTTCCGGCTGTCCCATAGGCCGCTGACGAACTGAGATGCAGTGCGGCTAGATCGGCCTCGATCTCGTTGACCGCTGCCCGCATCGCCTGCGCGAACTGATCACGAAGCACATTGCCTTGCAGGCCTGTGCTGCCGACGGCGCGTTGTTCCTCGCCGCTCCAGCGCACCGGCCAATAGCGCGACTTACTGATGGTCATCGTGACGTTCCCGAACGTCGCATCCCCGTCATCGGGCGGGAGCTGTCCCGGTGTCACATCGGCTCCGGTGATGGCGGGAGCCGTAAAGATGTTGACGGTTTGATTCAACGCGGCGCGTTCGACCCCGGTATCACGGGTGACCGCCGGGATAAACCCGACCATCTCGCGGGACACGACATCCAGCGCTTCATACAAGAGGGGAATGAGGTTGCTAATTGTGTTTGCCATGACAACAGACTCCTTTTAAGGGTTGAATACTCAACACGCGAAAAGGTCTGTTGTATGGAAAGATCCAGCCCTTGCCAGACAGACAGCCCTTCGCAGCTAAACAACACACAATGGCGTTGTTCCCTGGAAGCAGCTTCCACCGGAAGATGCTGGACCTAATCGTGTCGGCCACCGGCCTTCACGACGGGAAGGTCCCCCGCACTACCCACTGACGCCGACAGGTCGTCGTCCTCCACCGGAGTTCGACAAGCCCCCCATTGTCCCGTGTAGCACAGGCTACGGATTCGGCATGTGCCGAACCCTACTAATCGACAATCTTACCGCCCGTTTTGATGTACTCCGCTTTCCCCACGACTGAGAGCCCGTCAAAGGCATCGCGCTTTAAGACTTTCTGATTTGCGCCGCCGTTGTTCCCGCTGCCGTTGTTATGGGCTCCCCCGCCAGACGAGGGCTTGACCAAATACGGGCGCTCTTTGGCGACTTCAGCGAGAAACTCCGTCAGTCCGACAGGCTCCCCATTCTTGCCGTACATCAACGAACCGTCCGGCTTCACCCGGACCACTTTTTCATCTCGATACTGAAACTCTTCCTTCACCTGGCGCTTGAGGAGATCGGCCACCCCGGACTGAAACCCGAACGCCGGGTTATCAATCGCCTTCGCCAGCTCCGTAAACAGAATGAACTGATTCTTCTCATCCTCGACGAGCTTGATCTTCCCTTCCAGCTCCGAGATCATTCGATCCTTGAGCGCCAGTTGCTCGCTATGCTCTGACTTCATGCGCTCCGTGCGTTGCGTGAAGAGGTCTTCGATCTTGCCTTCATCGATCAACTTTTGGTCTTGGAGCTGCTGGAGTTTATCGAGCGCCTCTTTCGCCTTCGTCGGATCAATGCCGCGATAGGCCTCCGCCTGTTCCTTCAGTTTCTTGAGCGCATTCTGCAACTCAATGTTATTCGCCCGAAACTCCTCCAGCTTGGTTTCGAGTTTCTTCCCATCTGGGAGTCCTTCGACATCGAGCTGAAAACTGCCGTCGTCTAATTTCTTGTAGAGTTTTTGTGTCGCTTCATCGAGACCATCGAGAGAGGGGAGAAGGGCCTTTAATGGCATACGTACAACTCCTTGCGCGTAGAAACACGTGTCTACTGCGGGAAGTCATACCGAAACTTGACCGCTAGAGTCAAGCCCTTTCAGTCGAAATCGATCGGCAAATCAGGGGCAATCCCCTTTTCTGCCATCTTGGCCAGATCGAGTTCCATGCGCTTCCGAAACGCCAACGCCTCATCGGACGTGAGGGTCGGAGGGAGGTTGAGCATGGCTTCCTTTTGAATCCGGCTCATTTGTCCCACGCTGAGCATCGTTACTCCTTTGCTTTTCGCACAAAGGCGTCCCACTTCGATTGATCGAGAATCGTCAGCCGATTCCGGTGGCCCTTGGCGATGATCACAGGACGATCTCCGGTATTATCCCACAGCGTAAACTCGTCGAAGAGCCCGCGCTCAATAGCCTTAGGAAACACCGCGCTCACATTCCGGTGGGTCTCTCGAATTCGGTCCTCTGGCACGGCCCGCCCGGTCCCTTGTGCCCGCGCATACGACCGCGAGACCGCCACATCCGTCGGGACCGTCACATAATGCGCGATGACCCGCTGTCCACTGGCCCGCATCAGCGCCACCTTGTCCATGAGCCCGTCGAGTGACCCGTCTCCCGTGCCATTCAATGTCACATTGAGGGAATTCTTACCCGCCAGGGAAAGGAACGACTTCGAGAGGAGGCTGGATTCTTCATGCACAAACGCAGCGGCCTGCAAATCGCCAGAGGCCACCAAGTCACGGTACTCCGGCAGTTTGCTCTTAATCACATCGGGATCAATGTACGCCTGATTCGTCGGCAACCGTAGCAGGCCTAAATCCCTCAAGGTGTCCTTGCCTGACGCTGGCCCACCGCCCAAGACGTACGCCACCGGACGCTTGACTGCGGACGCACTTTGAAACGTGTTGAACTCAATCGCCTTATGCAGCAGGGTCCGCTCTGGCGTGAACTGCTCCCCTTTCACCAGGAATCGTGTCAGCGTATCAATCCCGTCGGGTCGATGCGGTGGAAAGTCTGCCGTGGGAGCCGCTAGAGGCTTCTGGCGAAGTCGAGCTGCACTTGCAGACTCGGCCACCGATTCACGACTTCCTCTTCGCCGTGCGCCTCGATCATCCGTGCGAGCCAGAGCCGCTCGCTGAGCGTCATGCTTTGCCTGATCGTAGTCAGTGTAGTAGCGGCCTGACTGTGGGATATAGGCGGGGAATTTTCCAACCCGATTTTTGATCGACTCACGTGCGCCTCCTTGATAAGCCATAAACACTACGTCCGGGCGTCCATCACGCGCATAATTCCAATTCGGCGGCGCGAACGCATCGTTAAACTTCATCCGCCCCGTCACCGCATAGCCATACTGTGCATAGAGTTCCGGCAACACCCCATCAAACGCATCCAGTGTGCGGGCTCCCTGCTCAATCGCCTGCACAATGGCCACCTGACCTTGTCCCTTCACGCCGCCATGATTGAACAGATTCCCGAAGTCTCCTTGTGAATCCAGGAGATACCCCACCTTCCCGTCAACCGACAAATGCAGCTGCTTGTCTTGTAGCTCATCCTTGGAGAGCGGGGACATGAAGCTGTTATAGGGGTGTTCCTCCTCGCGGGCCAGAAAGAAGTCATCGACCGTGGCGGGCTGCAACGGAGCCGACGGCGGCACCACCGGACTCGCGGGCGGCACCGGCAACCCGCCGGTCGAATCATCGCCGGGCGGCAGGTTTTTCAATTGTGCCAGTGTGAGCGGATGTCCGCGCTGATCAATCAGATCTTTGAGCCCAATCTTGCCGGTTTTCCAGAGCCGATACTTCCCTGGCCCCAGCACCTCACGCTGAAAATCGTCATCCTTCGTCTTGAGCCACTGCTCATAGGTCAACGACTCGGCCACCTGGCCATCCATCGACGATTGTGTTCCTCGTGGAACGTCGCGTAATTCCTTCTGAATCTCCGCATCGAGGCCGGTCTGTCCCGTCAACTCCTCCCAACTTTTCAAGAGCGGCACCAGCGTCGATCGACAGTTACTCACCACGAAGCCATTACAGTTATAGCAACTCGATTCGGTTGTCGCGTCGAAGGCTTGCCCCACCCATTCTACATAATGTATGCTCTGGATCTTTAAGGGGAGGAAATGGGAGACCGACAAGCAGCGGCGCATGCCGCGAGAAGAGGGCAGACTGATTCCATCGCGACCAAGACTGCCCGCGCCATCACGCGACAGCATGCGCTGACGCATATCGGCCCGTGGGAATCCCGTCTTGCGGAATTGCTCGATGCCGCCGGAATCCCATACCAACAACAGACCGTTTGCGGGTTCTATAATCTGGACTTCACCTTGACACCACATCCCATCGCCGTGGAAGTCGTATCGGGTAATGGCACGTCGCGCACGAAGCTCTTGCGGGCCGAACGATTGAAATACATCCTCGACACGTGGCACTTGCTGGAAGTGCGGATGCTGGACGGGAAACGCCTCCTCGACCCGTCGGTCATAGATCAAATAATCGTCTTCCGTGAGCTGACTCGCACAGATCATTCCTCGCTGCGTAAGTATCGGGTGGTTGGGTCCGACGGTCACATTCTTGCCTTGCGCGGTTTTCACCAAAATCGCGGGGCCATGATAGTCAGCCCCTACCATTTCATCTAAGTGCCCATATGACATAAACGTCGTGCCATTCAGTACCGCATTCGGGTGCCACGGAGGCGCACCGGGAAACGCTTCGGTCGTATCCGAGCCCGGAAACGGATTCCCGTCGAGATCCCAGGCCGCTCCACTCCGCGCCATACAGATGTCACTCGTCCGATCATCCAAGGTCACCTGAGCCTGCACGCCGCTAATCACCTCACTGTTCTGGCGAAACGTCTGCATGCGTGCATCGTTCAAGATCGACTGCGCACTCGTGCGGACACGCATCTCTACCCGCCGACGCGCTGGATCCAGGATCCCGTCCTTATAATTCGCGGCCTTCGTGCCCCGCACTCGACGAATCATCTGCTCGGTCGTGTCTCCGGCTAAGATGCCTTGGCGCATCGCGGACATGAACGCTTGCGTGGTCGTACTGGCCTCCTGCGACCAGATCCGTCGCAATGGAGCACCGAGCACCGAGGTGTCTTTCAGGAGGGACTGGATGACGGCTTCCGGGGCACCCACCGTGAGCAGGTCCGTCTTAATCGCCGTATTCACGAGCGTGGGAGCCCGCTCCACTTCGAGGCGAGCCATCCCTTCCGCTTCTTTTCGATGGGTCCGGTAGATCTCTTGGTAGCCCGTCTTAATCGTCCGTTGGACAAACTTTAGCAGCGCCGTTTGACGGGCCTTCGTAAAGGTTTCCCCGGTTTGCGATTGGAGTTTTTTGATGATACGGGCTTCGATTGCCCGAAGTTCACTCAGGATGAGCTGGCGCTGATGGGCTTGAAGGCGCTGAAGATTAACATCATGGGACACGAACCGATCATACAATTGATCATTGACTGCCATGGCATCACTCAGGAAACCACCCGACGAGATCGCACGCGATCACCAGGCTCAGACTGACTGCCCCGCGCTTCCCTCATCGCCCTGTGCGCTCGACTGATCGTTCCCTTCGTCGTCGTCTCCCCCCTCCAGATCGATATCCGGCGTCTCCAGTTCAATCTGCGTCTTCTCGTCATCCGCCGTGATCCCAGGCCGGGTGATCTCGCCCTGCTGAAGGTTGTAGTACAACGTCTCGTAACTGATCCCGCCTGCTTGCCACGTTCGCACCAGCTCCGCAATTTCCGTCGGCGACAAGGGGAGGCCGAAAAAGTCTTTATTGAGCCCGACTTTCAGTTCGCTCTCCGGTGCTGACACCCCGACCCACTGGGCATGCCATTGGACGAGCATGGTCAACCCGATACTGATGGTCTCCGCAATAGAGGCCAGCATCGACGATTCCCCTGACCGACGAATCGCATGCGTCTCGGTGGCTTCCACTTGCGCCTTTTGCTCTTCCAGCATCCGCGCACCCAGCACGGCCATCTGACGCTCTTTGGAATCCGCTGCTTTCTCCAGGGCTTGCAGGCCTTGCCCGGTAAACTCCAGCATGCCCACCTTCGCGTCAGCGGCAGGAATCGCCCAGGCCGTTGACGACCCGATTCTCAGCGCCGTATCCTTCGCAATGCCGGTCACGTACGGCGTCGGCAGTGCCGTGAAGTGCCGCCCATGTTCGAGATCGGCACTCGTCATGTAGTGGGAATAATTCAGATCAATCATGTCGAGCAACGGCGGCTTGTCTGGTTCGACATCGAGATTCAGCGGATTGATAAACACAAAGGGGATATAGGGCAACGCCTCCCCTCGCACACGCGGGATTAGCTCCTCCACCAGCGTAAACTCCGACGACTCCCCGACCTGTCGATAGACGAAGACTTGGTAGACACCGCCCGTGAGTTGCAAGACGCGGTACTGTCGCGTCAGGGCACTCGTAAACTGATCGCCACCGGCCTCAACTTCTTCACGCAACACCACTAGGGTCAACACCTTCACGCCATTGAGGATCTGACAGCGCCAATTCGTGATTTGCTCCGGGGTGTACCGGACCCAGTACGGACGCGGCACCTCACCGGCGACCATCTGCGGGAGATCGAGCAACACCCCGACTCGTCCCACGGTCAACACTTCCTGGACGACCCGCGCCGTAAAGGCCGCCAAGGACTCGTTCGTGCCGGTCACATTGTCCATCTGTGCCTGCACCGCGTCCGGCCCTTCAAAGGTCGGAGGCTTTCGCATCACCGACCCTGTGAGCCCAAGGATCGTTCGCGCCGTCGCGCCGTACCAAGTGGCCCGCTTTACATACGCCTCATAGTCGTGCTGCTTCTGTCCCCCCAGGCGCGGTAAGTAGGTCTCCCCAGCCGCCTTGACGGCATCTGCCCCTTCAAACGCATCACGGCAGCGCCCCCACTGAGTCTGACGGGCAGGATAATTCCGATGCAGATCTGTCACAGGCATGGTGAGGGCCTCCCTCCAAGGTGAGCCACCGCAGCGTCAAAACGCATAGCATAGCGCGATACTCCGCGCAAGAAACTAATGGCCTTCCATTGGAATTTCGCCCGCGCCGAGAAAGAGCTGAAGCATATGGACCGCGTAGGAACACGTATCCACATAATCATCGTGTCCCGCTTCCGGGAACGTCAAGAGCTGGCCCTCGACCTCCCCTAACCAAGGCGCATGGGCCGGGTGATAAATGAGGCCATTCTTGTAGGCGTTGCCTGCCGGGATGAAACGCGACACCTTGTCCTTGTCCGCGTTGAGCTTGTGCCCCGGCAACCCACTCCGAATCATCGTCTGAAAGAGGGTGAGTTGATAGGCGGTGGATTCGACGCCGATGAGACTGGGCTTCCATGTCTGATTCATCTTCCAGATTAAATCTTGCTGATCGGGGCCTTCCATCCGCTCCCCCACCGTATCGAGCCATAACAAGACCCCCATTCGGCGAATGGCGGCCCACACCGACACCACCGTGAGATCCGCACTGGTTTTGGTGCTGGCCGCAAGATCGATCGTGAAAAAAATCGAACACTCCGCCTTGCTGATCCGTATGGTCTCGGTGGGCGTGTGCAGCAGATAGTACACCTGCTGATTGACGCTCTCACTCGTGAAGTAGCGCAGCCAGGATTTCTTACATAAGTTGCCCTCTAGCGGAGCGGGCCGCTGCTGGAGTTGCGAGGCGGTCCCCACCGGCCCCAGATCCTCTTTCAGTTTGTCGAGTTCCGCTCTCCCAAACTGCCCTTCCCATAACAGCTCTCCGGGCGTGGTGCGGGGGTCTTTGCTCCAATGATGCGTACACTGCTTGATGGGGCACTTCCCATCTTCATACTCAGCGGGCAGGCTCAGGTGATACCAGCCCCCCTTTTCCACGACCACTTGCGGCAAGTCTCGCTCATGCACTCGCTGTCCCATGATCAATCGCCGTCGCCGCTTCGGGTTATTGCTGCGGGTAGACATCACGTTATCCCACCAATCAATCACGCCTTCTCGTGCGAGCTTACTTTCGCGGTCATTCACATTATGGGCGTCATCGACGACAATGATGTCGCCTCCCTCGCCGGTATTCGATCCATCGACCGACGTAGCCAGCCGATACCCTCCCTGATCGTTTTCAAATTTGATCTTCTGATTTTGATCGGACAGGAGCGTAAACAGATGCCCCCATCGGGCTTGATACCACGGGGACTCGATGATCCGCCGAGTCTTCACACTGTCTCGAATCGACAATTTCTCTGCGTAGGAACTGAACAGAAGGCGCTCAGCAGGCGCACGAGTCCAGAGAAACGCGGGAAAGAACACGGCCACCGTCAGGGACTTCATGTGACGCGGGGGCATATTGATCACCAGATCGTTGATCTCGCACCGCCACAACGCTTCAAGATGCTCGCAGATCACATCGATGTGCCAGCCCCACACAAACCGGGTCGCCGGTTCGACGAGATGCCAGGCGAGCCGCACGAATTCACGCAGGCCTTCTCGCCGGACACTCTCCCGGTCGAACTCAATGTCGGAGATCTCGAAGACTTCAGGAAGGGAGCGTCTCACTCCGTGTCATCTTCTCTCGGAGTTGCTTGAACTGCTGCCACTCGTCTGCATTCAGTTTGGACAGGTCGTACTTCGTCGGGGTTGTGGGAGGCGGCAAGCCTTCATGGGTGAGAATTTCGCGCCGTGCCCAGCGTGAGGGATACCGCCGCTCCAGGAAGTCACGGGCAGCCCGGTAGTCCTGCGGAATCTGCGTCCGCCAAATCATGACGATTTGCGCTTCCGCTTGCTCCTCCGCCTCTAGCACGTCTTTCACGAGTTGGGCGTAGACGCCCTTTTTCTCTTTGGCCCCTCTGGCCATCCACTCATAAAACGAGGGACGGGAAACCCCGGCATACGCGCAGGCCGCAGACCGGTAGTTCCCGCACTTCAATGCGGTCAAGAGTTTCCCTTTGACCTTGTCATCGAGGAGAGAACGCCGTCCGCCGAACCGAGGGTGACGCGGCTGAAACATGCGCTCTTATAGCAAGACTTCCCTAGCTAGAACAAGACCTGGACCTGCGTAGGAATACGAGGGGTAGGATAATCCCGCACAATCTGGCCATCCAGTTCTATTCCAAGTTCCGTCCGCCAGCCTGCGGATTGCTTATGAAAAAAGGCCACACTGGCCGCGTGGCACTTGCGACGCATGCTCCGAGCCCAGTCCTTATTCTCCGCCCGATAGCCCGGCCCACTTTCTCCGCCGTAGATCACCCAATCAATCCCCGTCAGATCGAGCACGTCGAGCGGACCCAGCGCCGGTTCATACGAGACAAAGCGGACCACGGCTGGAATCCTGACGAGATGGGCGGCGCGATGGACCACGCGCTCATCTTCAATCGACGTGCCAAGCCACACATTCGGCCAGCCTTCAGACCCCCAGCTGGCTGGGAGGCAGGCCTGGATCCGCTCTGGACGTTTCGTCAGCAGTTGCCATTGCAGCCACGGAGTGTCCGCAATGAGTTCCCACAGGCGGGGCCGCGTCTGCTCCGCCACCGGATGCGCCTCGAACACATCGCAGAGCGACGCACAGAACACTCGGCGCGGGATGCCTTCCCGTTGGGCGCGGCGATTCCACTCCTTCACCTTCCCCCAATTACTCACACCGGTCACCTTCCGTGTGGTCGTGGACGGTGGCCCCCAGACCTGTAAGTTGAGCTTGTTGATCGTCAGCGTTTCCGCATAGCAATGCTCACACCCTGCCGACACTTTCACGCAGCCCATCCATGGGTTAAACGTGTGATCCGTCCACGCAATTGCCGTATCCTCTGCCACTGTTCGACCTCCTTGTCATTAACTGAAACGATCTAGGTACTATGGAGGGAGCGTCCGCAGATGTCAAGACTAATGTTGACCGGATACCTATACACAGGTTATCCCCATGTGGACCTCTACGACAGGGATACTGGGGCGGCGGCGGAAACGGATTGGAGACGGACCCCGATATACCGGGCCTTATCGCTCGGAAACGCCTCCTGAGCGTCGATCACCTGCCATCCGAGGGAGAGAGCCTGCCGAAGGCAATAATCGACCGAGAAATCATGGAGCTTGCCAAGAAGGCTCGCCCGAATCATCACCTTGCCGGTCTTGTGATGGGCCAATTTCGGCTCCAGCTTGGCCAGGCCGAGCACTTCCTTCACGACGGTCGCCATCATGCCACCCCCGCCCACCCGAACCAAGCCGACAGTCAAAAAGACCGTGATCGTGCCGGTCCCGGTGCGCAACAAGTGGAACCAGTGCCCCCACGGAGACCCGTAGGTATCCACATCGACCACGTCGGCAACCCACTGCCCGCTGGCCAGGATGCGCTCGGAATCAATCGCAATGCGCCCTTTCTTCGGTTTCTTATCGAGCCCCCAGTACGTTTGCACCGGAAATTCCCGCAACAAGGTCCCCCACAGCTTTCCGCTGCCCTGGCAACAATCCAAGACACGCGGGGGCACCTGGTGGTACTTCGTCAGAAAATAGCGCCGAAGCATGAGCTTAGGGGCAAGGTACTTATTATCCGTCTTTTTTGAGAGTCCCACACGACACCTCCACAATCGCCTCCGGCACCTCACTGAGGGCTTCGATCTGCGCCGTCACCTCCCCATACCGTGCCATCGGAATCCCGACGAGCACCCACACCATATCCGGCGGAGGCTGCTCAATCGGAACCTTCTTGAGGTGTGGCTTCAGGAGCCGCGCATCGACTTCGTCTTCACTAAACCCGGTGCCCATCAGCGCATCGGCCTCCCGGAGCTGGGCCAACACCTCATCCAGGATCGGATCGTCCCACCCGCCGTTTTCTTGGGCCTTGTTCAGGGCCAGCGCCGCCGCTTCCTCTTCCGCCTCCGGCACACTCACGTAATCCACCGGGACCGCCCACCCCGCTGCGGTCTCCTCGATGCCAATCGGCGGGGATTCGCCGTGTTGTTGCATCTTCTGTAGGACCTCGATGCGGCCATGGCCGGACAGCAGGTGCCCGGTCGTCTCGTTGATGATGATGCGCTGGAGGTAGCCAAAGCGCCGCAAGCTCGCCGTGATCGACTCCGGGTCATGCCCTTTGGCGTTGCGAGGCAACTTCACGACCTGCTCTAGACTGAGCATCTCCGCCCGAATCGGGATGACTGATGACGGACCCTTCATACGCCCTCCTCCTATGGCCCGGTCTGGTTAGTATGATCGGCGCGCTGAAAATGTGCCCGCACATCGAGATTGCGCATGACCGTAATATGAAGTAACTGCTTGGTCCATAAGGCAATTTTCGTCGCGTCTTGCAGATGGTTGGGTGGAATCATAAACGTGAGCTTGGCCCGGCCCTCTTCATCGGTACTGATGCTTTTGACGTATCCGACCACCGTATAGCCGTCGATCTCGTCGCTCATGCGCCCCCTTTCGCGCTACGCCTTCCGCTTCATCGCCAGTCGTTTCAGTCGCCTTTCAAGTCGGGTGATCGTCGCGGTCAGGAGGAGGTTTCGCTCAATGAGGTCAAGGATCTGGTTGGTTTGCCGTTGTAACTCGGCCTGCGCCTGTTGCAGTGCACCCGGCTCATCCTCGCTGGCAGGCTCCTGTGTGGCTGACACAACAAGGGCCGCTGGCCCATCCCGGAGCAAGCGGCCCTCATTATGGCATCCCCCCGGAGGATCGCCAGGGGACACACCCTCTTGGCGGAGGCCTGATTC
>Ga0116143_10002996_pt1 | contig 17508 bp, 10 predicted proteins | sample AD_UKC034_MetaG_FD_89745 | JGI IMG/M metagenome (GOLD analysis project Ga0116143, IMG submission 89745) | Active sludge microbial communities of municipal wastewater-treating anaerobic digesters from USA - AD_UKC034_MetaG | ecosystem: Engineered > Bioreactor > Anaerobic > Digestate | place: USA...
CCCGCATCCCTCTCTTACACTAACGGAGTTTTATTACTACCCCTTCTCACATATTCTCCCCATGTCAGGTTATCGGCGCCTTCTTTATTCTCTAATGCTTTTTCGATTGCATAGTTGGCCGATGTTTCCACCACCCAGTCAAAATTTTCCTGTCCTACACTGTGCAGGTCTGCATCAGGAGCAGGATTGCAGAAGTCGATGGCATAGGGCACCCCATCTCTTACAGCCAGTTCTACCGTATTAAAATCGTAACCCAGGTATTTATTGATACGAAGTACGATTTCAGTCATTTGCTGTAACCGTTCAGGCGAAGGGCTGAAATCTGCCACATAGCGAAGATGATGCGGGTTGCGGGGCTCGTATGACATGATGCGTACATATTTGCCACCAATGCAATAACAACGATAATATTCGGTAAACACAATTTCTTCCTGCAGCAACATGACCAGTTGGCCGGTTTCTGCATGCTTGGTAAAGAAATCTTCTGCACTGTTGAGTTTATAAACATGTTTCCATCCGCCGCCGGCAAAGGGTTTCATATAAGCAGGGAAACCCACATAATTGAAAATGGATTCCCAGTCGAGCGGGAAGGCCAGGTTGCTGAACGAATCATTGGAAGTATCATCCGGCAGATCTCTTGAGGGAATGATAGCCGTTTTTGGAACTGGCACATCCACTTTTGTCATCAGGCAGTTATTGAAGTATTTATCATCAGCACTCCACCAGAAAGGATTATTGATAACTGCAGTTCCGGTAACAGCCGCATTCTTCAGCCAGGTGCGGTAAAAAGGTACATCCTGTGAAATTCGATCGATGATCACTGCATAACCGCTATGCACTCCCTGCATGGCCTTGTCAATGCGAACTGGCTCAGCAATAATGCCGGGTACGTTTTTACTGTTTACTCTTGCAACAAATGCTTCAGGAAATGAACGTTCTTTTCCATGCAGAATTCCAATTTTCTTCATACGCTGGTTTTAATTGAGTGATTTAAAATGTAAGCCGTTCCGGGGCTTTGGATAAATGGGAAGCGGCTTCTCCAAATTTATTTTTTCGGCATCAAATAAACAAATTAACCGGGCTGTTTTATCGGACCTTTCCAGATTATTCACCCGCAACCCCGTTTATTATGAAATCCTTATTTTTGAAACCATGCAAAAGGCAGCAAAAGAATCCGTCATTCTTACTGAAAATGTTTACCTGGAGTCCCAATTCCTTCAACGGGAGGTTTGTATAGATTTCTTCTTTCCGGCTACTGTATCCACCGAAGAACCGGTAAGCCTCCTGCTCATCAATGACGGACAGGACATGGAAAAAATGAATTTTCACAAAATACTCGATAGGCTTTATTCAGAAAAAGAGATAGAGCCTTTATTATTTGTGGCCATTCATGCGGGCGAAGAACGTAAGATGGAGTATGGCACACAAAACCACCTGGATTATAAAGACCGGGGCGCCAAGGCACCATTGTACACTTCTTTTATTTTTGATGAGTTACTTCCTTTTATAAGACAGAAATATTCGATCAGTTCATTCAAGGAAAAGGCATTTGCCGGTTTTTCTTTGGGTGGGTTGAGTGCTCTTGATATTGTATGGAACCGGCCCGGGGAATTTACAAAAGCCGGTATATTCTCTGCATCACTCTGGTGGAGAAGTGTTGATCAGAATGATGAGTATTATGATGATGATAAGCACCGCATCATGCACCAGCAGATACGCAATGGCAAGTATGCGCCATGGTTAAAGTTCTTTTTGCAATGCGGTAATCTTGATGAGATAAAGGACCGGAACAAGAATGGCATTATTGACTCAATAGACGATACACTAGACCTGATAAAGGAACTGGAAACGAAAGGATATGACAGAGAAAGAGATATTTATTACCTGGAACTGGCCGATGGCCATCATGATGTATTTACATGGGGCAGGGCTATGCCGGTATTTTTGAAATGGGGCTGGGGAATCAAATAACTTTCCTGGATATATAGTATAAAAAAACCCTCGTTATAACGAGGGTTTTTTATTGAATGAAGTCTGTTGTGATTAATTGAACAGGTATCTTAAACCAAACTGTACAGAGTAAGTAGAAGCCACACTTACATTATCCCTGAAGGTATTGGTAATAATATTTCCCTGCGCATTTGCCAGGCGGAACTGAGGAACTACCGTACCACCGGGAACTAATGAGGTGGCATTGGTTGGAATAAGAATTGAACTTGCGTTGATAGACTTCAGCTTACCCCAGCTTGGGTTGATCATGTTACCAAAGTTGAAGATATCAAGAGTGAACTGGATAGTGTTCTTGTTCTTACCAACTTTAGCAAAAATATCCTGTATGAACTTCAGGTCAACCCTGTTTAACCATGGTATCTGTGCACCATTACGTTCAGCGTATTGACCACGGTGAGCTTTCAGGTATTTATCCTGCATAATATATGCTTCAAACAAGTTACGTTGTGCTGTTTGATCGTACACCACACCATTTACAGTTTGGCTGGCGAACTGCATTTGTTGTACCTGCGCCACTGTTGGAATGTAGATCAGGTCATTACCTGTAACACCGTCCCTGTTAAAGTCTGCGCCATATACATAAGAGAATCTTCCTGCAATACCACCATTATAGATCATAGAGATAGTGGTCGCCAGGTGTTTGAAGTATTCTTTGCGGTAAGAAACCAAACCAATTACTCTGTCTGGTAATACATAGTCCGTATAACCCATTGGAGAAGAGTTAGCACCATTTACCGTACTGGTTATCTGCCATGCGGAAAGTGGCTGGTCACCACTACCATCATGCAGGTTGCCTGCTAATGATTTTGTGTAAGCAACAGAAGCATAGAATCCTTTGCTGAATGGCTTTTCAATTTTAGCAGTTAATGAGAAATAATAACCTCTTGTACCATTTTTTATCAGAATCGGGTTGAATGCAGTTGTTCCGCCAACGGTAGGTACACCGGCTGAATTCAGTGTATTGATAAACCTTGTAGGTACAGTAGCACCATACATAGACCTGTTGTCGGGATAACCGGAAACATTCAATGCAGACCCGCTTTGCAGATTTGGATTGCTAAAGAAAGCTGTATTGAGGTCTTTGGTGAATAAAGCTTCAAGAGAAGCAACTAAGCCACCAGGCAATTTACCATCCATAGCCAAAGTTGATTTCCATGACTGAGGGAATTTGAAATCGGGATCCAGTGCTGTTACAGATTGGGGTACAAGGGTACCTGCAGCAGGAACAGTAGCAGGACGATAAGCAGCCGGATCAGGATTGAATGGGCCAGGTGTATTGGCCTGCCCGTTAAATGCCTGTGTGACCTGGATCATACCATTATCACCTGACTGGCTAACTATCCATACAAAAGGAATCCTGCCGCTGAATACTCCCGTTCCTCCACGGATTTGCAGGGAACGATCCCCATAAAGATCCCAGTTAAAGCCTATTCTCGGAGACCACATTAACCTAGTTTTTGGTAACAGGCCAGTGTTCATTTTGATGCCATCGGCAAAAGTCAGCCCTGCCACCAATGGGTTGGTTACTACCTGCGGAACATCAGGATAGCTAGGTCTGTCAACTCTCAGGCCTATAGTTAAACGGAAGTTTCTGTTCAATGATATTTCATCCTGTCCATAAAAAGCCAATTGAGCAAACTTAAATGAGGAGAATGCCGGCGCAAAATCCTTTGACAGAGAGTATGTAATGGCGAAATCTCGTGGTTTTACACGAAGCGCCGGGTTAGGGTTCAGTGCACTGGCAAAATCTGCCCAGGTATTAAAAACATAATAGCTGGTAGCAAAACGCTGGAAGCCATTAATGGTTTCGCTCAGGTCAAACTGTCCACCTACTGTCCAGTTATGTTTACCGGTGGTCCAGGTAAGATTATCAATTACTGAGTAAGTTTTCACTTTTCTCAGGTTACCAAAACTAAATGGCTCATATCCAAAAGAAGTATAAGGAGCAGAAGCAGATACACCTGTTGTGCTTAAGATGTCAACAAAAGGAAATGTCTGGCTGTCAGATTCACGGGAATCATTCTGGTATGTATAAGTACCACGGAGTGTGTTCGCAATTCTCCCCCATGTTGAATTCAATTCGGCGGCTAAAGAATAAAGATTAGCTCCCTGGAAATAATTTGAATTTTTGAACCACAGTGAGTTATTGTTTGTACGACCAAGGCCGGAAGAATAAGTAAAACCGGCTCCGGATGTAGAAGAACTTGGACCATTGGGTTCTCCACCTTCTACCTGGCTATAGCGAATATTGAACCTGTGTCTTGAGCTGATGTTCCAGTCAAGACGAAGTAAGTATTTTGTCCTTTCAATATTAGGAGTATAGCCATCGAATGGACCTGTCACATAGCCATAATTTGTCAGCAGGTAGTTGCTTATTGCGTTTAATGAATCAGCGGTAGGCCGGGCAATATTGGGAGAACTTCCAAAAGGTGCAGCTGCTGTAGCTGCTGAAAGTGTCTGAATTGTCTTTGGTTGTTTTTCTGTTTCATAATTAAAGAAGAAAAACAATTTATTCTTGATAATGGGGCCACCAATACGGAAACCATATTGCTTAAATTCTTCTGCTGGTCTTGTAAAGTAGGTTTTCTCCACCTTGCGGCCACGATGTTTTTCATTCCTGAAATAAGTATAGACTGAACCAGTGAAGGTGTTTGTTCCGGATCTTGTTACGGCATTGATAGCACTACCAATAAAACCTGTTTGGCGAATATCAAAGGGAGTAAGATTAACAGAAATCTCTTCCAATGCATCCAGGGATATTGGAGTGCCGCCTGCAGGAAGATTGCTGCCAATACCGAAACTGTTATTAAAGTCAGAGCCGTCTACTGTGAAGTTGTTTTGCCTGTAGTTGCCACCACCGATTGAGGCGCCATTTGATTGCGGGGTGGCACGGGTAAGATCGTTTATACTTCTGCTGATCGTGGGAAGCTGGTTGATCTGACGGATACCGATATTGGTAACCGAACCGGTTCTGCTGGCATTCAGCAGGGAACTTCTTCTGCCTGTAGTAATCACTACGTTCTCCAGGGAGGCTGTTGTTTTAGTTAAAAGGGGATTTAATAAGAATGACTCAGCCAGTTGCAGGTAAACATTTTCATGTTTATCTGCTTCGTGACCTACAAAACTTATTTCTATCAGGTAAGGGCCGCCTACCCGCATATTCTGAATAGAATACGTACCGCCTGCACGGGAAACAGTTGTGTATTTGGTTCCTGAAGGCAGGTGTGTGGCAACGATAGTTGCTCCTACAAGGGGCTCATCAGCGTTGTTTTTAACCGTACCATTAATGGCAGAGGTAGTTATCTGGGCAAAAAGCAAGGGACTGGCCGCAAGGGCTACTACAAACAATAAGACTATTCTCTTAAGCATAAAGATTGGTTTTCGGTTGCAAAGAAAGGGAATATTTCCAAATTAAATATAGGCAAATATTAACAAACTACTATTGAAATGTAACGCTTTAGAAAGACAAAAAGCTGCCGCTTTTCGCTGCCCTCATATGTTTAAAACTTACCGGCCGATTCTTTGTTCTATTTTTGCAAAAATTACAGTAATGTTTGATTCAATTGAGAGTGCTATAGAGGATATTAAGCAGGGCAAACTGGTGGTAGTTGTGGATGATGAGGACCGTGAAAATGAAGGTGATTTTGTAACTGCTGCACGGAATGTGACCCCCGAAGTAATCAATTTCATGAGCAAATATGGGCGGGGCCTCATTTGTGCCGCTTTGCCGGAGGAACGCTGTGATGAACTGGGACTTGAACTGATGGTTAATAATAATACCGCCCTGCATGAAACCGCATTTACCGTATCGGTAGACTTACTCGGTCATGGGTGTACTACCGGCATCTCGGCCCAGGACAGGGCCAAAACCATCCAGGCACTGATAGATCCTAAAATAACACCCTGCGATCTGGGTCGGCCGGGCCATATTTTTCCTTTGCGGGCCAAAAAGGGAGGAGTTCTTCGCAGGGCTGGCCACACAGAAGCGGCGGTTGACCTGGCTCGTCTTGCCGGATTTAGTCCCCCTATTGGCGGTGTATTGGTTGAAATAATGAATGAGGATGGAACTATGGCCCGGCTGCCGGAACTATTGGAAGTGGCCAAAAAGTTCGATTTTAAAATAATCACCATAAAAGACCTGATCGAATACCGGGTAAAATCTGATTCTCTTATAGAAGAAGTGGTACGGGTGGATATGCCTACACAATTTGGTGACTTTCAACTGGTGGCATTTAAAGAAAAGAATTCTTCTAATGAACACCTTGCTTTATTGAAAGGAACCTGGGAAAAAGATGAGCCGGTAATGGTCAGAGTTCATTCCTCCTGTTTCACGGGTGATATATTAGGATCATTGCGTTGTGATTGCGGTGAACAGTTGCATAAGGCAATGGAGATGGTGGAAGAGGAAGGTAGGGGAGCTATTTTATATATGAACCAGGAGGGAAGGGGGATTGGTCTTTTGAATAAATTAAAGGCTTACCGCTTGCAGGAGCAGGGAATGGATACCGTGGAAGCAAATCTTCATCTTGGATTCCAGATGGATCAGCGGGATTATGGTATAGGTGCACAAATATTAAGACATCTCGGAATTACCAGGCTCAGGCTAATGACAAATAATCCCAAAAAGAGAGTAGGGCTTATCGGGTATGGGCTAGAAATTGTTGAAAATATTCCGATCGAGGTCTGTCCTAATGAACATAATGAAAAATACCTCCGCACCAAAAGAGACAAGCTGGGGCATGAAATTCTGGACAAGAAATAAGAACTTATTTCACTTTATAATTGACCGGTTGATTTTTTTTCTGCCTCTGTTTTTTGTTCCGTTTCAGCAGGTTGCTGCACTTTTTTCTTTCTTCTGAAAAGATCGCCAAGCCTGTCAAAATCCTTTTTAAAAGAAATACTTGCGCCTGCCCTTCTTGCTCTTGCAGTAGAAGTATTGGAAGAATTGGTCAGGTAGTCTGTATTTTCCCGGTAAAAAAAGGAAGCCCTGATAGTGCCACTTTGGTTTATCAGCCATTCCATGGTTACATCAGGCAGCAATTGAATATTTTGCTGCAAACTTGATTGCGACTGACTTAATGGGGCATCAAATCCCACACCGGTCGAAATGATAAACCGGTTATTGAAGAATGAACGGCCAATGGAAAAGTTTACATTACTGCCAAGATTAAGTGCCGTTTTGTTGTCATTTACCAGGTTTCTGTTGTAAATAGATGTGTTCAGGTTGATATTGTATTTATCGCTTTTTAGCAGGTTCCCTAATAATTTATTTATCTGGTCGCTGAGTACACTCAGTAACATTCCTGATATTGTGCTTACTCCCAGTCCGCTGCCGCTTATTTCCCCGGCCAGTTCACTTGGCGCAAAACTGTTAAAAACGATAAGATAGGTAACCTGCCTGTTTATCTCATTGGGGTTTTTTTGCATCTGTTGCACAATTAAAGCAAGCTCAGGATCATTTGCTGCTACACTACTGCTTGGAAAATCGAGTGCGAAATTGATCGCCGGTTTAAAAAGTTTGTCTGTAAGGGAAGCTACTACGTATACATCTCCACGGGCATTGCCTATACCAGAAGTAAGGTTAAGAGAGTTTGCCAGGGGAGCAAAACTTACTTTCTCTGCCCTGTATACAGCTTCGAATTTTATATTAGCATCATATGGATTTCCATTCCATTCAATATAGTTTACGCTTCCTTTTCTTATTTCAAATGGTTTTTTAAAAAAGGACTGAAAAGTGAAAAGGTAGCTTCCCTCTTCAATATCAAAACGACCCCGCAAAGTAAGCGGCTCGGCTGTACCTGAACGGATATTGAGTGTGCCGGTTCCTTTTCCTTTTATCTCGTCACCGGTGAGTTCATCAAGCACCACTTTTACGGTAACCATTGGGTTGGCAGTCACTTCCACATCATATATAATGCTTGTTTCGTTTACTTTTACATCTGCTTCAGTCATTTCCCGTCCATACTTTCTTTCTACCAGGAAATCTGCAATACCTGTTTCCCTGCTTGAAGAAGAAGGTAAAGTGATAAAGCTGCTGTCTTTATCGGAAGCATTTGCATTAATAGTCATTACCATGTCAGATTGAGGCCCTCTCAATTGTAATATTCCGGTGCCTTTTACATTACCATAGAATTGTTTGTTGTCATGGTATGTTGTTCTTAGTAATTGCACGGGAAGATTAGGTGTTTCTCTGGTACCTGCTTCTCCCGGTTTTCTTGGTTTGCGGGTAGATATATCAAGATCATAGAACATGTTTTTGAATGACTCATGATCTATCCCGCCTGTTATATATATAGGATTGCCTGTTACTGTATCGGTAAGAACAATTCCATCGAGATCTATTTTTTCTTTTGTCAGTTTTATATCTGTGTCCTGTATTTTATAATAGCATTGTGTAAAGTTGACTCTGAGTCCTGCATCTTTTAATCTCCCTTTACCACTGACACCGAGGTTACTGAACTCACCGGTTATGTCAATGTCACCTGTCAGGTAGCCTTGCATGTCCGAGAATAAAGTGCCAAGAAAACGTTCTAATACCTTAATAGGGAATGTTTTTGCTTTTAATGAAATGATATTGTTTTTTGCTTTTTCCGGGTCACCAAAGAAAAGATGAAGGTTATAGGCAAGACTATTTTCTTCGTTTACGGTATTGCCATTTATTTTTAGTTCTTTGGTCTTGTTGTCATAGGCTGCGGTTGCTTTTAGCTCGCCTATAGAATCATTATCAAGACGTAATAATTTTGTCTGTATATCATCAGAGGTGATCTTCATGTGTCCGCCAGGATCCTCAACAAGGATATTCCCCGATAAAAGACCTTCCAGCCTGTTTTTTGGAAGAAAGAAGGGTGCAAAGTCATTCAGGTTGATATTGGTTAATTGTACTTTTAAATCACTCCAGTTGCCAATATCGGATGGTCTTGTTTTTAATAATATTTTTTGTACACCTTCTGATAATACCAGTTCTCCCTGCGTTGGGTTATTCTTTCTGAATATCAATTCTCCTGTTTCATCAATCGTCCACAATTTTCCGTTTATGGTAAAGGACGAAGGATCTACTTCAATCTTCACTCCATCATTGTACGTAAGTACCAGGGCATTCAGGTTGGCTCTTTCTACTGCCTGGTTTGATCCTGCATGTATTGATACTTTTGAGGAATCATTACGGGCACTTACCCTGATGTCTGCGAATGGTATACTGAGGCTGTCATTAATTCTTACATTATTTGTTTTGCCTACCAGCAACAGGCTGTCGAAATTTCCGGTAGCTACAATCTTTGCATTATCAAAATTGTATTGTCCGTAATGCAGCTGCGGAATATCAGCAGTGAAGTTCAATTCGTTTTTTGAGAGATTAAGAGTTCCCTCAAAATGACTGTTATCGAGCCCGGTTATTCCTGGTACAAATATTTTGACATATTCGTCAACATAGTAAGTGTAAATATCAAACCTGATGTCCTGTTTGCGGGGCTGTTTTTTCGGAGGCTTAATATAAGCCGGATAATACCTGTTCAGAAAATAAGTAAAGGCATCAGGCAGGTCTTTAATACTAAAATCGCCTGTTACCGAAGCAGTGAATTCGTTAGATACTGCAGTTAGTTTTTTTACACTATCAATATTGCTTGATGAAACGATCAATGAGTCAAAAGGCAGGCGGATACCATCCTTGCTTAATTCAGCATCAGTTATCCTGGCATCACCCAGGAAATTATCAATGGTACTCCCTGTAAAATTGAAGTTTAGTTTTCCGCTGAATTCGATACTGTCTTTTGTAAGGTACAGGCTTTTCAGATTGGCTTTGGTTACATCGGCCAGCAGGTTGAAGCGGGGAGTTTTGCTATTAAAATCAATAATCCCGTTAAGGTCAATTTTTACGTTATCGTCTTTAATGCTGGCTGCCCCCTCGAATAGTTTTTTGTCCAGTCGTCCTTTTACAGTTACATTATTATAACGGTAGTTTTTGTATTCTGCATAGTTTATGATGCCATCCACCAGTGTATTCCTGGTCTTTTCGCTGAAGCCTTTGCCTTTCACTGTTCCGTTAAGCGATACAACACCGATATTTTTATCTCCCAAAAATTCTCCCAGTCTGAAATTATCGGTGGCGATGGTACCAGAATAAACGGGATCCTGCCCCTTGGGAAGTTTCATATTCAGGTCACTTCTTACTGTTCCCAGGTTTGTCTGAATGTTCCCGTACGTTACAAAATCACTGATGAAGCCGGTAAAACTTCCTTTGAAAACTACATATTGTATTTTCTTAAGATCAGGATTATTGATCTTACGTACAGCAGGTACTATTTGCACTGCATCATTGTATGTGGTTCTGAAATCATTGGCTTTAAAATCAATAAAGGTCTGGTTGATATCGGGCAGGCCTGTTAATGTAATGTCTCCGTTAAGAACCGTGCTATTGCCTGCTTCAACCACCATTTCTCTGCCCACGAGGTCGTCAATAGTACCCCTGACCTTTCCTTTTAGCCTGATTTCTTTTTTCCAGGTCTTCAGGGATGGAGCAAAGAAAGCAATGTCATCACTATCGATATAGGAATCATCAAAGGTGGCAGCCAATTTTACTTTGTGAATAAAGTCACCCAGGTCACTCATATCGTTGTATGACATTGAAAAGAAATGACGGATATTGCTTTTATTAATACTAAGATCCAGATTATTAAACGCCATTCCCTGTGGTGTCATTTTCATATCGGCAGACAGGTTCTTTACCTCCAATCCGCTTCGTTCTTTAGCTGTCAGTTTTAGTTTGGCAAAAACCGTATCGCCAATGAAAGTCGAATTGTTCAGGTTGGCATTGATATCGGTAAAAAGTATATGTTGCCCGTCAAAATGTGCATAGGCTTGCCGGTTAGTTTCCTTATCTGTACTGAATGTTCCATTAATGATCTTCAGATCGGCGATCTTAAAAATGGTTTTTCCTTTATTCCAGGCAGCAGTTGAATCAGCTTCTCTGGCACTTTTTGATGAAGCGGAGGCTGGTTTTAATTTTGCATAGCTGTGCAAGGCCACTACCGGGTCTTTAATGAGCAAAGAATTGATCTCGTATTTATTCCCCGATAACGTAAGATTATTGGCATCAAGATTCAATGCACCCACTTTCACCGTCATATCTTCACCCAGCCAGGCATCTTTTTTAATAAAAATTACATTTCTCAGCTCTGCTTTTTTCAGGTTGAGTGTTACGCCACTTTTTTTCTTTGTGGTTGTATCGCTTGAGGAAGAAGAGAAATAATCGAAAATGAATTGTTGCCGCCATATCGAATCACTGCGTTGAAATTTTACAATAGCATTGTCGAGACCAATGTATTTTAATTCTATGTTTTTTTTGAAAAAGAACCAATCGGTGATTTTTACTTTGAGATTTCCGGCATATAGTAAGGTGTCTCCTTTCCGGTCTTCAATAAGTACTCCTTCCAGGTGCATCCGGTTAAACAACGAAAAATCAACATGATTGATGGATATTTTGGTTTGCAGGTCTTTAGAGAGCCGGCTGGTCACCTGCCTGGCTATCCAATTTTGGCCGAAGGGTGTCTGAATGAAAATATATACAGCCACGATAAGCAGCAGTAAGCCCAGGAAGAACCACTTCAGTATTTTTTTAAACCGCTTCAGGCTCAGCTATTTAGTGTAAAAGTAAGTAATCGCTTCCTTAAGGCAAATTCAATACCAATAATAAGGATAAAGCAGGCCGGGAGAAGTACAAACGGGAGAATGCCTAAATTGCCTGAAAAATTTACAATGAGAACGATCATCCTGCTGCTGTCGCTTTTTATTCTTAACAAAAGTTTTGCGCAGCTGAGCGAGAATAAATTAAGCGATAAGTATGTGTTGGTAATTCACGGTGGGGCAGGAACGATATTAAAAAGCCAAATGAGCCCCGAAAGGGAAAAAGCCTATCAGCTGGCACTGGAAAAGGCTTTGCAAACAGGAAACGATATTCTTAAGAAAGGAGGTACTGCATTGGATGCAGTAGAGGCATGTGTCCGCAGTATGGAAGACAACCCCCTTTTTAATGCCGGCAAAGGAGCCGTATTTACTAATGAAGGGAAGAATGAACTGGACGCTGCTATTATGAATGGAAAAACATTGGAAGCCGGATCTGTTGCAGGAGTTACAACCATACGTAACCCGATCACGGCAGCAAGAGCGGTGATGGAAAAAAGTCCCCATGTGATGATGACGGGAGCCGGTGCTGAAAAATTTGCCCGGCAACAGGGCCTTGAAATTGTGGATCCTTCTTATTTCTATACAGAAGCAAGATGGAAGGGATTGCAAAGAGCAAAACAAGAAGATTCTTTAAAAATGAAATCAGACCATGCAGATACAGCAAGGAAAAGTATGCTAAAACAGTTGGAGAATAGAGATTACAAATACGGAACCGTTGGCGCTGTTGCATTAGACCGGTATGGTAACCTTGCTGCCGCCACCAGTACAGGTGGAATGACAAATAAGAAATTCGGCAGGATAGGTGATGCGCCGATTATCGGGGCCGGTACTTATGCCAATAACAATACGGTTGCTATCAGTGGCACCGGCTGGGGAGAATATTTTATACGACTTGTAATGGCTAAAAGTATCAGCGATATGATGGAATTTGGCAAAATGAAACTTAAAGCTGCTGCTGATGAAATGATAATGAAAAGACTGCCGGCTTTAGGAGGTGATGGAGGGTTGATTGCTGTGGATAGAGAAGGAAATATAGCAATGCCGTTCTGTACAGAAGGAATGTACCGCGGCTTTATTAAAAGCAACGGAGAAAAAGTAATTAAGATTTATAAGGAATAAATTAATTACCCACTCTTATATTTTAAACCCAACTGTTAGTACTGCATTGCCACCTGTCTGTTTCAAACCGGCACCTGAATAGGGGCTATTTTGTAAACGGTATGCGAAATGCACATCCTTTCCCATTGTGTGTACATAAGTGAGATCAATGAACATACCCTTATTCCTGTAACCTAAACCACCGGTAAGCTGGAAGCGGCTTCCCTTTTCACCGGCAATATCTTTATAAGGATTGCCATAGTATGCCATCCCCAGCCGGGCCATTATAGTTGTAAATTTTAACTCACCACCGGCACGGAAATTAAATGTGCCTTTATAGGCATTATCTATTGCTTTGTTAAGTGATTTGAAATAGTCTTTGGTAGTTTGACTATTATCTCCTTCAGGATCGGTTGTGTAAGAAGAGGCTTTATAATTTACATATTCTATATCAGCTGTTAAAAACCCTTTTTGCTTTCTTACATCTTCAATTTCACGCAATACGTAAGAGCCGCTGGCCATAATACGGTACGGAGTAAACATCCAGTAGGCGAATTCAGCGTCTTCTCCGCCGGTAAATACATAAGAATCCTGTGTTTGTGTACCCTGGTAGTTTTCTGTGTTAGTAGTTACAGATGCATTGTATTTATCAGTAAGTCTGTAAAAGGTGGGAGTATGTACAGCCAATCCTAATCTTACATACTCAACCGGTTTATAGATCACACCTAATTTCAGATTTATACCTGTGCCTTTAGTAATAAGGTTTTCAGTAATGGAAGCATAGTCAAACTTATTGTCGGTATTCGCAGTAGCATCAGCTTCGGTAAAGGTTGATTCCCTGTCGTATTTTAAGAAGGGCACTCCCAGAGTGAACCCAAAATAGAATTTATCTCTTTGTGCGCCTGCAAAGGCAAGGGCCAGTTCTGTGATCCCGCCTCTGCTGGTTATTATATTTTCCTGTAATAAACCTGTTGCTATCGGTGCCCTGGTCTGGAATTGATAATTACCTGAAGAACCTCCTGCTATCGTATCAATCCAGTAAGTGTTAAAGGCGAGACTGGTACCAAAAGGATAATTTTCCGCTACACTATTTGCATCACGGTCATTACTTATCTCTTCGAGAAATTTGTTGGAGTAAGAATTCTGATTATTAGCACCACGGTAAGTAACATTGCTGTTGAAACTGGCTGTTCTGTTAATAGCGAGGGCAAATGCAGAATTATGTCGTCTTCCCCGGTTATCCTTTTCTGACCCTGAACCAATTACTAAACCAGTGGTACCAAAAGAAAAATTATTTCTTTTTTCTTTTTCTGTGCGGCCGTAATAAGTGGCTTTATTATTTAAGAAATTATAGCCGGGTGTAAGTACGAAATCACCTGTTTTGTAAAAACCAAGACCTGCAGGATTTACATAAGCAGCTGAAAGATCACCACCCAATGAGGTCATTGCTCCTCCTACTGCCTGCTGTCTTGCTGTTCCGGATGAAGTATACCATGAATACCGCAGTGCATCGGCGGGTTCCTGCGAAAAAAGTGAAAAGGCTGGTATCAGGAGGGCGGCTGTAAATAATATTTTCTTCATGTTTTCTTGAATTACAGGTAGAGAATGATAGGCTCAGTAGTACTGAACAAATTTTATCTGATTGCTGGTAACTGACAGTTATAATAATTAAAATCTTCTAACAGGTGCACTTCCGCCGCTGCTGCCAGATGATGACGAACCGGAGCTTGAACTACCGGAGGAAGAATTGCTGTTTGAATTACTATTGCTGGAGGAATTGTTGCTGCTTCTGAAAATATCCCTCAGCACATTACCAGAATTGTTATTTGATCTGTTACTGTTACGTGGCTGGGAATAAGTGTTGCTGTTTGAGCCCGAAGCATTACCCGGCATACCATATTTCGGATTTCTGTAAGTTGTATTTTTTACAGTCGCTGATGTATTGTTATTGTATGTATTCAGGTTGAAAGTTCTAGGCTTATTGTAAGTTGTTTTTGTATTGATGAAAACTGTACTGTGACAATAAGGGTTATAAAAGTAATTCCAGGTATTATAGGGATTATAATATGAGCCGTAATAATAATTATGACCAAAGCCCCAGCGTTCGAAGTAATACCAGTCGTTCAGGTCATTCCAGCGATAACGGTTTCTTACTTTCATCCGCAGATACCGGTCTTCATAGTAATCTTCTTCATAGCGGTAGCGACGATCATCTTCTCTCTCAGTTCTTACATATTCATCTTGCGGACGTTCGGGAGAATAGTACACATCGTCGGGTGTCTGCCCGGTTTTATATGCTGTGGTACAACTGCTGATTACGAGGACAAGTACTGCCAGGAGTAAAATAGGTGATTTCATGGCAAATGGTTTATCGGGTTAAAGTTGAAGTTACTACTTTTGTGCGACTTTGAACGGTACACAATCGTTTGCACTTTAATACACTGCAAAGATTTAACCAATCCGTGAATTATTGCATACCAGCCTGTTAAATTAGATTTAAAGGTTGGATTGCGGATTAAACTAATATAAATGAGTAAAGAGATCACTTCCAGGGCAGCTGATTATTCTCAATGGTATAATGACCTGGTAATAAAAGGAGAGTTGGCGGATTATTCTGCAGTCCGGGGTTGTATGGTTATTAAACCTTATGGGTTTGCTCTTTGGGAGAATATGCGGGATACACTGGATCGGATGTTTAAAGATACCGGGCATGTTAATGCTTATTTCCCCTTGTTTGTACCCAAGAGTTTATTTGAAGCAGAAGAAAAAAATGCTGAAGGTTTCGCAAAAGAATGTGCTATTGTTACTCATTACCGGTTAAAGACCGATCCTGATAAAAAAGGCAAGCTGATTGTGGACCCTGAGGCAAAATTGGAAGAAGAGTTAATTATACGGCCAACGAGTGAAGCTATCATCTGGAATACTTATAAAGGATGGATACAGTCATACCGTGATCTTCCTTTATTGATCAATCAATGGGCCAATGTAGTTCGTTGGGAAATGCGAACAAGGTTGTTTTTGCGCACCGCTGAATTTCTGTGGCAGGAGGGGCATACAGCCCATGCAACAAAGGAGGAGGCGCTGGAGGAAACGGTTAAAATGCTGGATGTCTACGCAGACTTTGCCGAAAACTGGATGGCTCTTCCTGTTATTAAGGGGGTTAAAACAGCCAATGAACGTTTTGCCGGGGCAGAAGATACCTATTGTATAGAAGCATTAATGCAGGATGGAAAAGCATTGCAGGCAGGAACATCTCATTTCCTGGGTCAGAATTTTGCTAAAGCCTTTGATGTTAAGTTCAGTGATAAAGAAAATAAGCTGGAATATGTATGGGCAACCAGTTGGGGAGTAAGTACAAGGCTGATAGGGGCATTGGTGATGGCACATAGCGATGACCAGGGATTGATATTACCACCCAAAATAGCGCCGCTGCAGGTGGTTATTGTGCCCATTTATAAAGGAGATGAGCAAAAAGCTGCTATTGATAAAAAGGTACACGAAATTATTAAAGATCTGAAGGCATCAGGTATACGGGTGAAATATGATAATAGTGATAATGCAAGACCGGGCTGGAAATTTGCAGAGTATGAAATGAAGGGGGTACCGGTAAGGCTGGCTATCGGCGCAAGAGACCTGGAAAAAAATGTGGTTGAAATTGCCCGCCGGGATACAAAGGAAAAAAATGTGGTCAGTCTTGATGGAGTAGCACAGTATGTAAATGTGCTGCTGGGAGATATTCAGCAAAATATGTTCAATAAAGCAAAAGCTTACAGGGATGAACATATTACCAGGGCTAATAACTGGGATGAATTTGAAAAACTATTGGATGAAAAAGGAGGCTTTATAGCTGCCCATTGGGATGGTACCGCTGAAACAGAAGAGGCGATCAAGGAAAAAACAAAAGCAACGATCCGTTGTATTCCCCTGGATAACCAGCAGGAAGAGGGAAAATGTATATTGACAGGTAATCCTTCTTCTCAAAGAGTTTTGTTTGCAAGGGCTTATTAGATTGTAGCATTTTTTACTCCGGGTATATATCATAAAAAGATTTGCGGTATACTGCCCGGAGTTTTATATTTATACAAATCAAAACCAACCAACCATGGAACAAAATCAGGACAATTCATTATTTGGGCTCAATGTAGACACCACCAGCAGAGCTCATCTTAAAGAGACAGCGGGCTGGGCTAAGTTTTTAGCCATTGTAGGAATGATTATGTGTGTGTTAATGGCGATTGGCGGATTCGTATTTGCTTTTTACCTGTCTAAATCAATGGCTGAATTAGAAGATGGATTCAGCAGTTACAGAAATTCCGCAGATTCAACCACTATGGGAGTAACCATGGGGATCACTTACCTGCTCTTTGCGGTAATTTACTTTTTCCCCTGCCTGTTCACTCTCCGGTTTGCCAATCATACCAAGAATGCTCTTAATGCAAATGACCAGGCATCGCTGAATGAGGGATTAAAAAACCTGAAGGTAGCTTTCCGGTATATGGGTATCTTAACTGTTATAGCGCTGGCGTTCATCATCATCGCTTTTCTCCTCGGCGGTTTTGCGGCTATTATGACTACGTAATTTTTAAATGTAAGAATACGAAGGGGCTGTCCAAAAAGGGGCAGCCTTTTTCAGTTTTTGAAGGTGGTTTATTCACATTTGGACTGTATAAATAGAGATTGCAAAAGGCTAATTAGTTTTTAAAATTTGTTGTACAAAATATA
>Ga0116143_10003009_pt1 | contig 17446 bp, 9 predicted proteins | sample AD_UKC034_MetaG_FD_89745 | JGI IMG/M metagenome (GOLD analysis project Ga0116143, IMG submission 89745) | Active sludge microbial communities of municipal wastewater-treating anaerobic digesters from USA - AD_UKC034_MetaG | ecosystem: Engineered > Bioreactor > Anaerobic > Digestate | place: USA...
CATGGATGTGGACGCGGACCGGGGTTCTGACTCGCTCACGGAATATTTGGACATTCCCTTCACGGTTGTGGATGACGATATCAATCCGCCGTTCTTTGACTATCTCACATGGAACGGCGGCACATCGCTGGATACGAATCAGGCGCTCGCCGGAGATATTTCCGTGACCGCGCGTGTGAACGACATCCAGAGCGGTATTGCGTTTGAAACGGCGCCGCCCTATATCCTGGTCCTTGACACGGAAGGCAATGTGGCGGCATCAAACGTGTTCAATGTCGGATCACTGGTGGACGGAGATGCCAGGAATTCCAACACGGTTGTGACCGCCATGCTGGATGTTGGGGCGCTGGGCTGCGGAACCTACACAGCCCATGTGATCATAGTTGACGCCGACGTGGACCGTCTGGACGACCGGCTGACGGCGACCAATTCGGTAACGCTTGACATGGCCGGCAACAGTGTGCCCGTGACCAATCAGTATATCACTGCAGCGGGGATCAAACTGGAGACACTGGCGGGTGAAGTGACTGACGGAATGATCAACACCGGCGGATGGGACATGGCGGTGCTGCTGTCGCATCCGTTCTCCCCGATTCTTCTGGATGCTCCGGATGATCCGCAGTATCAGGTGCTTTCGGCGGCCACCAACTGGCTGTGGAGCGGTTCGTGGACTAATGGAACGTCCGTCAGTACGAACTTCTACGCCACGAACACCGTGCAGGAACTGGATCCCGGCAACTATGATCTGATTGACACAGGAATATATCAGGTGGTCTGGTGGGCGGTAAGCGAAGATGCCTGCGATCCGGGCATGATGGGTACCAACCAGATGCTGGTGGTGGATGACGATATCGTGCCACCGGAGTGGACGGATCCTGAAGTCTTCATGACCAACAACGGCGTGGAGTACAGCGGGGGCTGGACGAACGTGAACGACTTCACGATTGTATGGTCCGAGGCGAGCGATGCCGACACCGGATTTGAATACAGGAGGGTTCTTAATACTGACCCGACGACCAACACGGCAATGGGGGTCAGCCTTGGGACCAACAACACGCTGCATATCACGGATGCCGCGCTGGGCCAGACCACGAACTGGATCTATGCGGTGGATACTGACGATGACCGTCCCAATGACCGGCTGAAAGCCGTCAATACGAATTTTGTCACGCGGTTTGACAATGTCGCGCCTGATGCACTGTACTTTGATTCCGCCAAACAGGGTCCTGATGCCTCATCGGAAATTGCGCTCTCGTGGACCGCGCTTACAAGCGCCGGCGGACAGGATGCTTATACCAACCCTCTGTCTCCATGGGCGTCGTATCGGATATTCTATGAAATCGAGGCGGATCCCTCAACCAATTCGCCATACTATGATGTCGCGGAATATGCGAATCTTGGAGATATGGAAACCGCTTCGGTCATTCTTTCGAACCTCGCGTTTGGCGCGGAGTATCATCTGAATATCGCGGGTGTGGATGAGGCCGGAAACGTTGGCGAGTTGCAATCGCCGTCCACGGTGACTCTGCTTGCGTTTAATATGACGCAGGCGGTGACCCGTGTGAATACCACTTCGCTGGTGAATGCGGCTCACTTGTCATGGACGGCCACCAACGAAAACGGAATTATCCAGCGCGCGGTGGACTTGATCTATGTGGATGCGGCCAGTTTCACGGATGTGCTGAGCAATCAGTGGCAGCATGCGACGACGATCACCAATGACACCTGGGCGATGGAAGACAGTCTCAACATCCCGTCGGGCAAAACGCGCTTCTACCGCGCGGCCATCGGAAACAGCTGGATGACCAACCGCAATCCTCGAGCCGCGAGCAAGGAAGTCTGGGGTGTCAGGCCGGTGACTCTGTATCCCGGACAGAACTGGGTCGCGCTGCATGGACAGCCGATCAACAATACGGTCATCGACCTTATTGGGACGAATCTGCCGGCCGGCAGCGGGCCCACTTCACCTGATGCGACCAAGATAACCTGGTACGCCAGAACCGCCCAGAGCTCTCCGCCCTGGTGGGTTGCCACGCAGCAGGTTGCCCTTGTGAATGACGGGGGCAACTATTCCTGGGCGGTGACCGAGGGCGGCGCAACATGGGGCAACGGCGTGGCCCTGCCGCTTCATGAGGCCTTTGTCATAGAGATTCCGACCAACAAATCACCCCAGACGATTTATCTCGTAGGGCAGGTCCCGACGAATACGCTGACACAGACGATACAGTCTGCGGCGTCTTCGACTACCAAGGGTCGCAACCTGATCAGCCTGAATCTGCCGAAGGCCATGCATCCTTCCGAGATGGGCCTGCTCACATCCGGTTTCAAGGGCGGGCTTGCGCCAGCCCTCTCTGATCAGTTGTGGAAGTATGACCGGGCAAACCAGAAGGCTCCGTATGCCGTGTGGTATCGGACCACGGACGGCACATGGCGCATGACGCATCCGATTCCCTTCCCGCCGGTGCCGACCAACTATTTCAGCCCGGATGACGGAATAGTTATATGGATACAGAATTCCACCAACAACAACTGGAATCTGACCCAGCCGCTGCCGTACACAGAGCCGAGCATCCGCATGAATCCGTAAATCCGGGACCCGTTGGCTGACGGATTGTCCGCCGGCGGGCCTGTGCCCGCCGGAGCGGCTGATCCGCGCAGGCGGCGCATAAGCGGCATCACTGAAGACATTCAGCAAGGGCTCCCTGTGTAGGGGGCGATTGTTTTTCTGGTTTGCGTTGCCGGTTGGCGCCTGATAAGGATAGGCCCATGACAATGATGAGAAAACGCAAAACCGGCCCGTTGAGATACATTGCCTTGTGGCAGGGCCTCTGCTTCATGCTCCTGATCTGCCTGGTATGGGCCAAGGAGACGCTTGCGCTGTACGGCGTGAATGCCGCCGGTTTTGACTCGGCCAGCGCGGGCATTCTGACGGCGGCCATAGCCGTTGTGGGATTCATCACCATTGCCCACACTTATATTCAGGAGCAGAAGGTGCTGAAAGGACTGCTGGTGGTCTGCTCTTACTGCGGGAAAATACGGCTCAATGACCAGGCATGGGAACGGCTTGATTTTTACGTTCAGGACAGAACGCTGGCCGAGTTTTCACACGGGGTGTGTCCGGACTGCATGAAGAAGGCGATGCAGTCCGAACTCGGATCTTCGGCCAGTATGCCGCCGCGGAATTGAGCCATAGATGGAGAACAATGTATGACGATACAGGATTGCGGCATGCTGCTGGGCGGCGATCAGGATCTGCTGAGGAAGAACCACGAGCAGTTTCTGGCGCAGCCGGTGGATTTGGATTTGAGCGGCGAAGTTTATGTCCCGTTCGGCGAGTTCCAGCGGACGATCAGCACTCCGGTGGAAGTCCGCGGCCCGGGAACCTTTTTCGGGAAAGCCACGCGCACGATACGTTTCGAACCCACTGACAAAGAAGGCTGGTGGGTTCGGAGGTCTGACCTGCCAGACTGCCTCCCGACGGAGGTGTCGATCCGCAATGTCTGGACGACGGGTGAGGTGGTCAGCAATATCGTCCTGAGAAGCGGATCGCCCCACAATTATGTGCGCATGGTGGAGCATATCATTGCCCTCAAGGCCGGTCTGGGAATTGACAATCTCTGCGTGGTGCTGGATTCCGGGGATCCGCCGATTTTCAATCGCGGGAGCCTGGATCTGGTTGAGGCGCTCGAGAAGGCCTGTATCACGAACACTTCGGCCCGGGCCCGTTATGTCACAGTGAAGGAGCCAGTGGCTCTTGTGGCTCCGCACGGAGGATTTCTTCTGCTTGCGCCGTGTCCGGGCGGCCCGCCAAGACTTGATCTGGATGTGGCAATTGCGTTTCCGAATGCCATTGGACAGCAGCGCATCCGTCTTCCGGTGACCTATGACCATTTCCGCAAAGGCGCGGAAGCGCGCACAAACACGACGGCCGCAAAGAAAATCTGGTGCCAGACCATTGGTAAAATATTTGCGGATGTACGCAACCTGGGCTACACGGAGGAGAATGTTCTGGTGGCCGGACGGCACCGCTATGTCAACGAGCCGCATCTGCTGCATGGGGACAAGTCGCTTGAGGCCGCCTGGCACAGGGCCTGCCTTGATCTGATGGCGGCGGTTTCCCTGATTGATGCCGGACGTTTTGTCGGACGCATCACCTCGTACAAGGCGGGCCATGCGCTGGATGTCCAGATGATCACCCGGCTTTATTTAAACGACCTCCTGACCGAATATGAAGGCTGACCGCCGTTGGAGCTGTGTGTGAGCGTGAATGTTCCCAGGCGTTTATGGTTCTGGATTCTGGCGGCTGCCTTTGCGTGGGCGATGTTCTTCTGGGTCACGCATGTGCCGTATCGCCCGGACAGGCTCTTCCGCGCGATTCCGGCCAATTCCGCGTGGATCAGTGTCCATGACGGACTGGCCGCCCGCTGGGCCGGCCTTTCCGGAAATCCGCTCATTATGACAGTGCTCAATGCGTGCGGCATTGATCTCGAAACACAGGCCATGCTGGCGGCAGATAAGGACTTCCAGTACTGGTTTCGGCGCCTGGCTCCGGATCGCGCGGTCACGGCCTTTGTTCCCTCTTTTTCCCGTCAGGGGCAGCAGGCATGGGTGGTCGCCAGCTGGCTGGGGGGGGACAGTCAGCGGCTGCGCTGGCTGCTCACCTGGACCGGGCAGCACCCGTGCCGGCGTGAGGGCCGCCATCAGGGCCGCATTCTTTGGGCTCTGGATACCGGGGATGGACGGACTCCGTTTCGTTTTGCTCTCGTTGAGGGTGGGGTGATTGGGGTACTCTGCGATGATCCGGCCGCGCTGCGGGCGCTGCTGGATATGTATGACGGCCGGCTCCCCAGCGCGGCTTCTGTAATTGAAGCTTTTATGGGGAACTCCATGTCTCTGTCGCCATCTGCCCGGGATTTCGGCCTCTTTAACGCGGGGGCCTTGCCCATGAGCTTTGCACTGGATAATGTCACGCCGGATGGCCTGACTCTTTCCATGGCTGCACCCCTCCCGCTTCAGGTTCCCGCGGACTGGCTGGAGGAGGGGCAGTACGATGAGCTGGTCCGGGTGATCGGGGATGTCCCACTGGCGGCGCTGCTCGTGTCGCGGCAGGCGCTGCTGTCCGCGCTGGAGCATCCTCTTGCGGCCTTGCCCGCATCTGCCGCTCGCTACTGGATAAGCAGGATGGACGGAGAGTCACTGATGCTGTCTGTACTGGGAGGGGAGTACAGCGGGCGTATCAGGGGGATCAAGTGGCCCGCCCTGCTGGCTGGTGTGCCGATCGGGGAAGCCGCGGAAGCCCGTGAAGTTATGCAGCCGCTCCTGGATGACTTAAACCGGACTTATCAGTGGGGGCTTATTCTCCACGAGATTCCTCAGGGGGATCAGCCGGCCATATATATCATCGAAAGCACGGCGGGGAATGCCTATGGGAAGCTCAATCTGCAGGAGCAAATGGCCTGCACGGTTCGAGGCGGATGGCTGCTGCTGGCCAGCAATTCGGGAACACTGATGAAGATTTGCGGCCGCTACAGCCGGGGAGAGCAGGGCGCATCAGCAGGCTGGATCCGGCCGGTGCCGGGGGATGCGGCGCTCTGCCGCCTGGATCTGGCCGGGGGTGGGAAAATAGTGAAGCTGGCCCTGGGCGCTTATTCGCTCAAGCTTCTTTTCAGTGATCCGGACGGCACACAGGAGGAGCGTCAGCGCATCAATGAGTACAAGGCATGGATCGACATGCTGGCTCCGTTTGGCCAGCTGCGGGCCCGTGTTTATTCGGATAATGAACAAGCGATTCTGAAGCTGCACATGGGGACGGGATCCGGCATCTCTGACAACTGAGACCCCTGAAACTCAAGGCTGAGGGATGATATCAAGGCGCGTGAAACGTACGCGACGGGAATCGGTGATTTCAGAAATTTTCCAGCGGAATTCCCGATTTTCATGACGAATTCCAACAATTCCGCCCTCTTCAACCAGGCGATTATTGATAGTGGCCATTTTCTTGTCGCCCACGACAGCAACCCCCGCGATTCTCAGTTTCTTCTGGAGAGTGTTCCACAATTCTTCATCCGCGGCGAGATCGGCCTGCTCTTCCTCTATTGCCTTGGTTTCTTCCTCCCGTTTTTCTGAACGGGGCGAGTATCCCACAGGCCAGAATGGATCACGAAGACCTTCATGCTGAACCACAAGGCTCTGGCCGTTGCCGGCTGTTTCTGAATCAGACCCTTCCACTACGGCCGGGGGCGGGGTGTCTGACGGCATTTCTGGTCCCTGCGCGGCTGAAATCATGGTTGAAATCAGGAGAAGCATAAACGGGCAGAACAGGATTTTCATTCCAAACCCCTCAATATTTACTACGAACACCATTCACTTTCACAGGCGTTAACATAACCCAGAAACTGAATGGAGAAAAGCATTTTCCTGAGCAACGTCGCCTGACCGGGCTCTGAACAGCTGCCGGAGACAGGCCCCAAGCGCCTGTTTTGTGCCGATTTCCTGCTTTCGACGCCACTAAGAACAGGGGGCGGCGTGAACGACCTTAGGCATATGGCTCCAGTTCGTGGTTTGTCTGACAGCAGAAATCTGAAATAAAACCTTTTAATCGTATAGGTTTAGAGGTATTTTTCTGACTCAAGATACAGAATTGGACTGGGTTATAAAGTGGGGTCATGCGGTTTTCAAGGCGTATGAGAAAAGTTATTAACAGGCGCCGTTTTCTGTGGTAATCTGGGTTTTGAATATTTGAGAAGAGAACCAAAGCAGGCCGCTTCCGTGCAGGCGGCATGTTTGGGTATTTTGTGCTGTGGCTTTGAGGTGAAGTGTGCCCGCTGCTGAAAAAAAAGAAGCGAAAAGCAAGAGAAAACAGCTTCCCGAAGTGGTCGCGCTCGATATGGCAGGCAGCGGCCTGAAGATGGTTCACGCCCGCTATGGGAAAGACGGCTTTTCCGTGATGAAAATAGGAGAACTGTCGGCCCCGCCGCCGCCAGCCGAGGGCGAGGAAGTGGCCAGACTGATTCTTCCCAAGGAGTGGACCACCTATTATGCGGCGCTGCTGACCACAGGATCTGATGCGGTCATCCGTTATGTGACCTTGCCGGGACATCATCCCGAGACTGACAATTTGGCGGCGCAAGTCCGAGAGCACATGGGCATAGAAGATGGATACCGGGTAGGCTACGTTCATATCAAGCATCCCAATGTGAAGACCGAAACCCGCCTGCTGGCCGCGGCGCTGAAGGAAGAGGAGGCGCAGCAGATGATGGACCGATTTGCTTCCGGTCAGCCTGCGCCCTGTTCTCTGGAGATCTCAAGTCTCGCGGCGCTGAATGCGTTTTCAGAGTTCGGGCCGCTGAAGAACCATCCGGATGACGCCGTCGGATTCATAGATGCGGGTGCCCAGACCACGTTGATGGCATTTTTCAACCGCGGGGCTCTCTCCATTGTTCGCAAGTTCAACATGGGGGGAGATTACCTGGTCGAGCATATTCAGAAGGAGATGGGCGTTGATAGTGAGGTGGCGCGCAATATTGTGTGTGACGGATCCTTTGACATTTCCAGGTCCGTAAGCGCCGTTCTGGGCCCGTTCCTGAGGCAGCTTTCTATCTCCAAGGATTTCATTGAGCGTCGCGAGAATTGCCAGCTTGCCGCAATTTATCTCTCGGGCGGCATGAGTCTGTGCGGCGACTGGAGCAGAGATATCGCGCAGGCGGCGGGGGTGACGGTTCAGCTTTGGAATCCCCTGGAGGACGTGACCCTGGAGGAAGGCGCTGTTCCCGAGGAATTGGTCGGGCAGGAGCCGCGGTTTGCCGCCGCGCTGGGCGCCGCATGGGGAGTGTTTCAGCAATCATGAGTCTCCGCATAAATTTGATCAAACCCGGGGAGTTGCGTCATTCCGGCGCCGTTCGGAGAAGTTTCCTGGTTCAGATCGCGGTTGCCGTGGTGGTTTGCATTCTGGTACTGGGCGCGCTGTTTGTCGTCATTGAGGCACGCAGCACGGACCGGGAACTCCAGAAGCTCAAGGCCGGCCTTCGGGAAGTTGAGAAAACCTACAATGAAATCAAGGAGGTCCAGCAGAATCTGGCATATAACAATCAGGTTCTGGATGAGCTCAGTACGTGGACCCGTTCCAGAATTCTCTGGCATGAGGGCCTGATGGACGTGCAGGCCCTAGTGCCCCAGGATGTTCGATTTACAGCATTTGAAGTCAGCAGCACCCTTTCCCTGCTGGATCAGAAAGCCCCGTCTTCTCCCGATGCGGCCGCCCCCAAGGTGCCCCCGCCGCCTGTTCCGATCCGCACATATCGGCTTTATCTTGCCGGCAAAGTCACACATGAGCTGGCCAACAGAGTGGTGGTGGGGTTTGTTGAGCATCTTCGCCGCGAGGACAGGCTGGGTCCGCTGTTTCAGTCTGTCAAGCTTCAGCGCATGGATAAAAACACGGAGCAGGGTGCGCTGGCCAATGAACATTTGTTTGCAGTGGAAGCCCTGAGTCATCCGCGGCAGATGTTGAAAGAAAAAGCGCCATGAAATTCGAGGAACTGAACAAGGAACAGAAGCAGAAGGTTGTGCTGGTCATCATGGGCGCCGCAGCCCTGCTGTATGTGCTGTATCAGTTTGTTGTGATGCCGGGAATCTCCCGAATGGGGAAAGCCAAGGACGAGCTGGAAATCCTGCAGGCGGAAATGGAAAAGATCGGACATGCGCTTTCCAGCGGCACGCGGCTGCGCACGGACCTCGAAAAGTCCGTGGAAGACCTGAAGATCAGCAGCACTAGATATATTGTTCCGGCCGACAATCCTCTGGCCTGGGCCATCGAGCGTGTCTATGAGTGCGCGGATCCGCTGCAGGTTGAAATAGAGTCCGTGTCACCACTGATGAGCACTGTCCCGTGGGAGCGCTCGGCAGCGGCTGCACGGCTGTTCAATCCCTATACCGTCAAGGTGGTCACCCGCTGCGGATATTTCACCCTGACGGAGCTGATTCGGCTGCTGGAAACTTCCAATCCGTATGTATGCGTGTCAGATCTGCGTATCAAGGGCACAACGGACCTCATGAAGCATGATGTCGAGTTTATGCTGTCATGGCCCAAGTGGGCCGATGAAAAGAGTGGAGAGAAGATTCGGGGTCTGGACGGGAAGCCTGTACTCGGGTCGTCGGCGGGTATTTAATGTTTGAAAAAGGATGTCCTGTTATGTGTGACAAAAACAAGATCAAGGAGCCGGGAATGAAAATATTCTCCTTTGCAGTAGCCGTGCTGGCTGTGGTGATAATGGCGGTTAGTCCCTGCCGGGCGCAAACCGCGGCTGACGATGCCGCGTCGCTGGATGAAGCCCTGCTGGATGAGATTCTGCAGGATGCCGAACCCCTGCAGGAAGAGCAGCTCATGACCGAAGAGGACATGGACGCTCTTCTTGACGAGGCCGGACTTGTTGATGAGGAAGTCCCGTCCGGAGAAGTGCCCGTCGGGGAGGATATCCCCGCCGCACAGCCGGCGAATGAACTGTCCACGGATGCACAGCTCACAGAAGAAATTCCGGCGGAAGAGGAACCAGTTGAAGAAGCTCCCATGACCGGTTTGGGGTCAGAAGAGGTGAACATTGAGACCGAGTTGATCGAGCTCGGACTGGATGATGCCCTCTCCGGCACTGTCGACATGGGGGAGGAGACAACAGATCTGATCACCATATCCCTGGATGATGTCCCTGTTCAGGATGTGGTGCGGATGTTTGCGCGAATTTCCGGCGCCAACATTGTAGCGGGAACAAATCTCGTGGGAAATGTCACGGTTAATCTGCAGGATGTTGAATGGCAGCCGGCACTTCGCGTCATCCTTGACTCCGTTGGTCTTTCCATGGTGGAAAAAACAGACGGGATCTACAGCATTCTATCACGCAGCGACCTTGCGGCTGAACCGGTCACCACAGAGACTATTTTCCTCAATTATACCACGGTCACCAATATCATCCCGGTCATCCGGAGCATGATGGTGTCCTCCAATGCGTCGGTTTCGGGTTTCCCTTCGGCGAATGCAGTCATTATTCAGGAGACGGTGGAGCGCATGGGGCCCATCAAGGAAACAATTCGGCGGATCGACCGGCCCCGCTCCCAGGTTTTCATCGAGGCAAAATTCGTTGAGCTCAACGACGAGGCCATCAAGGATATCGGCATCAACTGGCAGGTGCTGGAGGGCTACAAGATGGGCGTCAGCGGCCTGCGTTGGGATTATCAGGAGGATCGTGACAAGCTCGACCGGCGCAGCGACACAATGACTCAGCACGACACCCGTTCGCAGGTTGATATCCTTGCGCGGGGTTACGACATGTACGGGGCGCAGCTGCAGGACGAGGAAATTACATTTGAGGAAATTCCCGGAACTGATCCTCCCGCCTATGCTTCTTTCACGGAAATAACACCCACCCGGACGCGGACAGATACCATCGATATTGGTCGCGACATTCGCCAGGAGATGGAGGACACCTTTGAAAAAGCGGTCAGCGATGTGCGCACCGCGGTTTTCACTGCGGATGAGTTTGCGCTGACACTCAGTGCCCTGAAACAGAATGCGGGGGTGCAGGTGGTATCCAATCCGAAAATCCTGGTGGCCAGCGGCGAGACCGCATCCATTCATGTAGGGGTCCGCGAACCGAACGTGCGCGCTGTTCCGCAGGGCGACAGCGGGGACCGCTATGCCTACGAGCTTGATACCACCAACCCGTTCATAGATATCGGCGTTAAGGTTGATGTAACCCCGGTGGTAAACACCGAGAGCAACATTGCTGTCCGGATCACGCCGGAATTAAGCCAGTCTCTGGCTCCGCTCCAGTTTGCGGGTGGACTGACATTCCCCCGCATCCAGAGCCGCCGGGTGGTCACCGACTTCAGCCTTGAAAGCGGTCGCACCGTGGCGATCGGAGGCCTGATCCAGACTGGCGATCAGGAGCAGGTCAAAAAGGTTCCGCTGCTGGGCGACATCCCCCTGATTGGAAAGTACCTCTTCCGTCACACACATACCGAAAAAATGCAGGATGAGGTTATTATCTTCGTGACGGTGAGCATGGCCAAGGCCGATGAGATACGCGAAGAGAGCGGCATTCCCGTTGAGGGCCGTCTGATTCACAAGCACATGATCATGAAGCGCAATGCGCTTCGGGAGTTTTAACGCGATCCGGGGAATATGAAGGAGTTCATGACAATGAAAACACGTATATCGAAATACACGATCCTGGCAGCTCTGTTTCTTGGCGGCATCGCGTTCTTTGTAACAGGATGCGACAGCGAGGACAGTCCGGACAACGGCGGGCTTGACAACTATTTCAAGAACAATCCGTATGTGTCCGATCCGCGAATTGAGCGCGACAGCTATCTGACGGTAACTCCGTCGCTGGCCAATGTAGGGGAAGTGGGGCAGCAGGTGCTGTTTCGTGTGTCGGGCGGGTCCGGAGGCTACACATGGGATGTTTCTTATCCCGGCCGCGGCACCATTCAGGGTGAACCTGCTTCCAGCGACGCGATATATACGGTTCGCAGTGTTGCGGACAACGAGGTTATTGTATATGACTCCGTTGGGCATGCCGGTATTGCCTTTATATCCGCCGCCGCCGCCAGCAGTTCCGCTTTGGCCATGACGGCCAGCAGTACGCAACTCAATGTGGACGGGGCTAAATGTGTGCTGACCGCTGTGGGCGGCGTTCCCCCATATGCCTGGGCCGTTGACGATGTGGCACGGGGCAATGTAAGTGCCAATGCAGGAAACAGTGTGATTTATACGCGCTTTAATGCGGGAGACAACGCGGTGTCCCTGACAGACAGCGCTGGCACGGTTTTATATATTGTAATTCAGCAGCCATAACTGGCTGATTACGGGTATATTGATGCTGAAGGGCATGGTGCACAAAACGCACCTGTCCTCGGCTGTTTGAATGTGCAGAGATGATTTTGTAATGGATAATGTTTGGAAAAAACTGCCTGTGCGGCGGACTGGGGGTTCAGCAATGAAACTCATGTTAAATCATCCTTTTCTTCGTGCCTTCCCGATTCTCATTGCTGTATGGCTGGCCGCCTGCCCGGCCGGCTATGCGACCTATATTTCAGGAAACGTCCTTGTCCGGTCCACCTGGGCCGATGATGATGCCAACTTCAATCCGCCGGGGGACGGGGACAGCACCGGCGATCTGCTCATTGGTCTCTGGAATGCCAAGGGCGGTGCGGAAGGCCCGCCGTTCACGGTTTCCAACCTGCTCATTGGAGCAGCCATGCCGTTTGCATCGGGTGTTTCCTATAACTTCACCCTGACGGATCCCGTGACGGGCACGCTCATCAGCGACACCTACATTGTGATCGCCTGGGTGGATGCCAACCAGAACGGAGCATATGATTTTGGCGAACCTCGCAACATCCCCGTGTCCATTTCGGTCTTCAATCCGTCCATTGGAAACACCATTACGGTGGTCGATGACTCGGACGAGGACAGCATGCCTGACTGGTGGGAGGCTCACTGGTTCGCGGATGCCGTCAAGCCTATGGCGCAGCAGGCGTTTGAAGATCCCGACGGCGACGGATTGAGCAATTTGCAGGAATACAATATCAGCACACTGCTGCCTGTGATGAAATACCTCAATCCGGCGAACTGGGATTCCGACGGCGACGGAATGGACGACAAGTGGGAATACACCTATTACTTCCAGGCGGACGCGGTAGGTCTCAATCCCACGATTTCCAATCGTTTTGAGGATGTGGACGGCGACGGGCTTTCAAGCTGGCAGGAATACTGCGGCATTGACGGCGATCCGCTGATGGTCCCGGACGGCTATGTGGACGGGGTGTACGTTGGAAAGCGGGGCACAGGTGATCCGGATGACCTGAACCCGCTGGATATTGACACCGATTACGATATGCTCATAGACAGCTTTGAGTCCGCATGGTATGACACGCTTAATAATATTGATCCTCGCGACGGGGTGCTGGCCGCCCCCCCGGAAGCGCCCGGCAGCGTGGATTCCTCCATCGCGCGGCAGGATTCTGACAACGACGGCCTGAGTAATTATCGCGAGATGTGCCTGCTGGCCGAATTCCGCGAGGGTGCCGTCAACGGGGACAAGTGGGTTTGGTCTGGAACGACCCCCTTCCCGCAGCAGATATTCTACACGGACGACGGTGATGCCGTGCGCGTGTGTCTGATGAGCTCGTCCGGCGTGAATCTGAATCTCGGGCTCGACATGGAGGATGTCATTGAGAACAACCGCGCGGAACTGCGCAACGAGGAATGGACAGATCCCACGGACAATACCAGTTATATCAGTGACAACAATCTGCTTCCCGGTTACGACACGGACGGCGACTGGCTTCCGGACGGCTGGGAAGTGCAGTTCAATTTGGATCCGCGTGATCCCGGAGACAATTCCGGAACCGGCTGGACCCACGGTCCGTTTGGCGATCCTGACGGCGACGGGCGAGGCAACTGGGATGAATATCTTGGCCAGGACGGCTTGCGCAATGCCACCCTCCGGTATATCAACGGCACCGGGGATGAAACCAATCCGAATGAATACAATCACCGGCCCGATTCCACCTATTCCTGGCGGTGGTCTTCCACCAACGTGCCGCATGCCTTTATTACAGATCCTCGCCCGGGAACCGGCATCAACCGCTATGAAACACTGGGGTCAGCCCTTCCGACGGCATCACTTGGAGTGGACATCGGTATGGACTCGGACGACGACGGGATTCCCGATGAGCTGGAAATCAACCCGGCCGCTGGGGATGCATCCAGCCCGGTACATTCCTGTGACCCTTATTTGCCGCAGTCGGCCCTTATAACCTCTGCCGCGGGCATACTGATCCCGGATCCCGAACCCGCCTTCGCCATAGGCCTTTTCCCCGCCGGTATTCGCGAGGACCTCCAGCGGCGTGACTGGACGATCGAATGCCAGGTGAAACTGCTGAGTGACAGCATGTCCGGCAACCTGTTCAACTTCCAAACCGTCCGGGGCCCGTCACCCCGCACGGTGTACAGGCTTTCGCTGGCCAACAATGTCCCGTCACTGACCGCGCAGGCCAGTGATGGAACCTTTTACACGGTTACGGCCAATGCCCTGCCCACCAACGAATGGATTCACGTGGCGGGGGTCTGGGACCGCGCCAACAACAGCCTTGCTCTGTACATCCAGGGTGTTCTTTATCAGGGACGGACCGCGGTTGACGATATGACATCCAGCCTGATGTTCCCGGCCACTAATGTGCTGGCACTGGCGGCCTCGGCGGACGGTTCCTTTGTCAACAATCTGCTCATTGATGAAGTGCGGATCTGGGGCATTGCCCGTCCACCGGAAAAAATTTCGGAATATGCCTCAAAGCTCACCCCTCAGGCGCGCGGTGATGATGTCTGGATTTCAAGTACCGGCAACCGCTACTATGACATCAACGACACGTTGCTGGTGCATGGCGGATCGCTTTACGAGGGCCAGCCCGGCGTGAAACTGTCCAATGTTGTTGTCCATCTCCAGACGTACTGGCTTGACGATGGCGACCGCCAGTATGAACAGGACAGCGACATTCTTCTGACGCATCTCCAGAATCAGGTCTCAGAGGGAACCATAGGCATTCCGGTTGCAAACGTTTACTACGCCGACAAGGACGGAAGCGGAGACTATACCCGCCAGTCTCTTCTGGCTTATTACCGCTTTGATGACGGCGGCACCACCGCCGAGGACTTTTCGCGCAAGGCCAAGAACGGGCTGCTCGGGGCGGTGCGCGAAGACATGCTGTTTGGCGACATGGGGTATGCCCTCCCGACCGCCGGTTTTTCGTGGGACAACGACGCAGCCCCCGTTGTGGGGTCGCAGCCCAATGCCGCAGATGACACCGACGGCGACGGACTTCCCGATGCGTGGGAACTGCTTCATCATCTCAACCCCTATGACAACGGCTACGGCGGCCAGAGCGCCGCGGGGAAACTGGACGGACCCTTTGGCGCATACGGCGATCCGGATGACGACGGACTGTACAATATTTACGAATATTGGGCTGGCACCAATCCCCGGTCGGATGACTCGGACGGGAATGGAATTCCCGACACGCAGGAGGATGCCGATGGCGACAACGTTTCCAATCTGACAGAGCAGAAACTCGGCTCGCGGCCCGACCTGGTGGACACGGATGATGATGGAATGACCGACAGCGAAGAGCAGCAGGCTGGTTCCAATCCTGGAGACCCGGGCGATCCTCCTGTTTCTCGCGCTCTGACCTTTGGCGGGTCCATGGATGACTATATTCAGGTGCCCGGAAGCTATGAGCAGCGGCTGACCGACTGGACAGTGGAAGCTTTTATCAATCCGGACAGCGTGGCTGCCGGTGAAGGCGTTGTGGTCCGGCGCGCCGTTCAGAATATCGGGGCCGGTGTGTACGCGCTGAATTACCTTCTCGGAACAGAATCAGATGGAGTCGGCGGCCTGCGGGCTTACGCAGGTTATGTAATGGCTAACGGCACTGAATACATACTTCGCGGCGGATCAATTCCTGCCGGGGACTGGACACAGGTGTCGGCAACCTATGACAATCTTTCCGCCACACTGGTTTTGTATGTGGATGGCGTTGCCGTGACAAACACCAGCCTTTTTGATGTTGTCCCGCCGATCAACGGCAAGGGCGGGGAATACTTCCTGCGTATTGGCGAGGACTTCTGCGGAATGCTCGACGAAATCCGCATCTGGAATTATGCCCGCACAGAAGAGCAGGTTGTGGCCAGTTACGATGAGACAGTGCTCAGGACTTCTGACGGTCTTGTGCATTACTTCCGCCTTGACGACGGTCAGGCGGCAGTTGATCCCGCCGGTCCGCAGGACTGGACGTGGCCGAATGACTGGAATGAGATGTGGAAACATTCCGCTGTAGTGCACGGTAGCGTGGCCTTTGTAGAACCCGGGGCCATTGTTCCGCCCGCCACGCTCCGGGTGATCCTGCAGCCGGCTTCGGCGGTTGCGGAAGGCGCGGCATGGTCTTTTGACGGCGGGGCCTGGCAGGATAGCGGCACGACCATGTACGAAGTTCCCGCAGGAATCCACGATCTTCTTTACAAGACCATTGAGGGCTGGACAGCGCCGACCACAGAGCAGGTTAATCTTTTGAGCGGAACAGCAACCACGCTGACGCGCACCTACATCAGGAACGGGGCCATCATGATCAGGCTCGATCCCGAAGATGCGGTTGCTGCCGGGGCGGCGTGGCGCGTGGATGGAGGAGACTGGCAGCTGGATGAAGCCATCGTTGAGAACCTGTCGCCCGGTTCACACAATATTGAATATCTGAGCATAGAAGGATGGGTGGAGCCTGCCGGCGAGACCGTAACCGTGACTTCGGGCGCGACCAATACGCTGACCAGAAGCTATGTCCAAAGCACCGGCTGGCTGCTTGTGAACCTTTCCCCTGCCGATGCGGTGACGGAGGGGGCCCAGTGGCGCGCCGATACCGGAACCTGGCGGGACAGCGGATTTCTTCTGAATATTTCGGTCGGATCGCACTACGTGGATTACAGGGATGTGACCGGGTGGATCGCTCCGCTGGGTGAGACGGTGAGCATTCTCAACAACAGCACGACCACGATCAACCGGGTATATGTCATGGATGCAAGTGCGGATCTGGATCTGGACGGCATGCTGGACACCTGGGAGGTGACATGGTGGGGCGATCTCAGTGCCGTTCCGACAGAAGACGATGATAACGACGGGCTCAGCAATCTGGAGGAGTTTACCATTTCCCAGAGGTTCCCGGCACTTGCGAATATCAGTCCGGTGGACTTTGACACTGATGCCGACGGCATGGATGACCACTTCGAATATCGCTATTTCGCCAACGGGTTTGGCTTGAATGCCACCGTGGACGACGCCGCCGCTGACGCCGATGGCGATGGCCTGATGAACATATCCGAATATCTGGGCATGGATGGCATTGCCCCCATGGTGCAGGATCCGGTCGAAGATCCGGGGGTTGCCTCGGATACCGTTATGAGCACAGATGAGCTGAATCCGCTGGATATTGATACAGACGGTGACTCGCTTATTGACAGCTTTGAGGCGGCCTGGGCCGGCGCACCGGTTTATATTCCCGAGTCTGTCGTTAATTTGGACGACGGGCTGACGGATTATCGTGAACAGTGCCTGCTGACGGAACTCCGTGAAGGCGGCCCCAATGATATCTGGACGCTGGGGAGCAACAGCATGCCGGTTGCGGATGCCAATGGCATTCGCGCTTTCGTGCCTCCCCTGATGCTGGGAGCCACGCTGGGCACGACCATAACTGACAATCTGGTGCCGCTGCGCGGCCAGGAATGGACTAATCCCCATGACGCGGACACAGACGGGGACAGTCTGCCGGACGGCTGGGAGGTTGAATTTGGGATTGACCCGAGGAATGCTTCCGGGGCGAATGGCTTCGCCGGCGATCCGGACGGAGACGG
>Ga0116143_10003014_pt1 | contig 17431 bp, 14 predicted proteins | sample AD_UKC034_MetaG_FD_89745 | JGI IMG/M metagenome (GOLD analysis project Ga0116143, IMG submission 89745) | Active sludge microbial communities of municipal wastewater-treating anaerobic digesters from USA - AD_UKC034_MetaG | ecosystem: Engineered > Bioreactor > Anaerobic > Digestate | place: USA...
CCATCCAGGCGTCCATGGTCAAAACAGCCTTGCAGCCATTGCCATCATAACAAAATTCCGCCACAGCTCCGCCACCCGTAGAGTGACCAAAAGCCCCCACCTGCTCCAGATCCAGATGCCCGGTCAATGGGCTTTCAATCGTACCGTTTTGCAACTTTTCCAATTGGGAGCGAAGGAACTTGAGGTCACTCACCCACATTTGTCCCAGGATTCGAGCGGCGGCGTTGAATTCCGCATCTGATTTCCGGGAGGGCAGAGCAGACGGATTAATAAAAATGATCCTGCCATCCGGGAATATGGTCATGATGGCGCCTTCGGCATGATCTGCTGCGACAACAACATAACCATGGCTGACCAGTTCCTCCACTTGATAGGTGTTTTGGGTGCGCATTCCGGACCAGCCGTGAGAAAAAAGCAACACCGGTGTTTGCGTCAGATCGGTTGCAAATGGCGGTTCCTCCGTGGAATGGGTTTGACTTAACATCAGGTGACTGAGCGTGAATGCAGGTAAATCGAAATTGTGGGCAATGGCAGGAGCCATGATTTCCGGATTTGATAAATATGGGACAGGGGCTGCGGTGGATGGTTTGTCGGTGGGGTACCAGGCCTGAACCATCAGACGGCGGGCCTCACCGGTATATGGATCAGCAGAATTCAGATCGATCCAGTAGAATATGGTGGTACCGACATCGTAAGGCCCGGTGGGCTGTGGCAGTTGGGGCACAGGCACCAGTGCGGGTACCATGCCGAACCCGGCGATGATGATGATCCAAAGCCAACCATAACGTTCACGGGGCAAGGAATCCTGATGCTCCCAATAAGCAATCAACCCAATCAGGATGACGGCAAGGACATATAGCGGGATCATTTGCCAACGCATTCCCTCCAACCATACATGAAGGCCGAAAGCCGCCAGTACGACCATCCCAACCATCATCGGTAGCCAGGATGGCGTTTTAAGCAACATCAATATGGCCAACGTCAGATTACCAATCAGGATGATAACTTCAAAAGTTTGCATGGTTTTGTCTTCCTGTCGAATGAGTTGGAGAAGATTATCATTATCATTGCTCCAGATCTGAAAAAAGTCAAGTTTGACACTTGCTGAATTTGGGCGGTAACAATTTGGGGCGTTTGGTAAAAGCGCGCCTTGAACCCCTTGCCTGGTTGGTTGGGGCCGCGGTCCGCCTCAATAAGTCTCTATCTGGGGCAGCCTGCGGCGTTACTTTGCCACTGCTTGAGGGCTTGAAAAACTCTCACTGAATTAGAGCCAAACATTTGAGGACCCCTTGCGATTCATTTATCTCTGTGTTAAAATATAGCCGTTGAACAATGTACCGCAAGCACTGAAAAGTGGGCGCCCCCCACTTTTCTGCATATATGGGTTATGGTTGGAGAACGAATAAGATGAAGAACGAATTTACTCTGGCCTTTAATGAAGTGCTGGAAGAAAAACAGCTCCCCAAGGAAGTCATTCTTAAGGCGCTGGAAATGGCGATGGTCTCGGCCTACCGCCGTGCTGTCAACGCCTCGGCCGCTCAACACGTTGAGGCGACTGTGGATATTGATACCGGTAAAGTATCGGTTCGGGCGGAAAAAGAAGTGGTGGAAGAGGTTGTCGATCCCCACACCGAGGTGACCCTTGGGGATGCCCGGCGGGTAAATCCGGCTGCCGAATTAGGCGATATGGTGATTGTGGAATCTACACCGGCAGATTTTGGCCGAGTGGCCGCACAAACCGCCCGCCAGGTTATTCAGCAGCGCATCCGGGATGCGGAACGCCAGGCACAAATTGATCATTATGAAAAACAAATTGGCGAGATCATCAGCGGTGTCGTTCAGGCAGTCAACGGTGCCGGTCTGACCATCGGTCTTGAAATGAAGGCCGAGGGCACCATGCCCCGGAAGGAATTGATCCCGGGTGAACGCTTCCGTGTTCATGATCGGGTGCGCGCCCTGTTGGCTGAAGTCAAAGACAGCCCGCGCGGTCCCCAGATTGTGCTCTCCCGGACCCACCGCAACTTTTTGCGCCGCCTGCTGGAGACCGAAGTCCCTGAAATTTTCCACGGCGTGGTTGAGATTCGCTCCATTGCCCGTGAACCCGGGCAACGCGCCAAGGTCGCCGTCTCGGCGACTCAAAGCGGCATTGACCCTGTAGGGGCCTGCGTCGGTATTCGCGGGGTGCGCATTCAGGCGATTGTGCGGGAACTGCATGATGAGAAGATTGATGTGATCGAATGGAATGCCGACCCGGCTGTTTTTATTGCCAAGGCCATCAGCCCGGCCCGGGTGACCGGCGTCTACCTGAATGATCAATCCGTCAACGGGAAAACCGCCACGGTTGTGGTCCTGAAGATCAACTCAGTCTGGCAATTGGTCGGGACGGCCAGAATGCCCGGCTGGCAGCCAAGCTGACGGGCTGGCGCATTGATATCAAGAGCCTGCCTGAAGCTGCGAGTGATGCCGTGAAAAACATTGCTGAAGACGCGACCCTGGCAACCATTATGGACAATGCCCTGGTTGAAAAGATCAGCGATCTGCTGGTGCGAAAAACTGAAGGACGGGCCCTGTCTCCTGAAGAATATGATCAGATGGGCCAATTTGTGGATCGGGTGCAACGTCGTTCAGTTCATTTGGCTGCAGAAAAACCGGTGGATGCTGTTGCCGCCCGCCAGACCCACCCGGATATTCCCGCGAGTGCTTATGAGACAAATATTCTCGACAGCGGCTTGCCGGAACATGTTTGCTACATCCTGCAGGAAGCCGGTTATGCGACGGTCTCCGATCTGGCTCTGCAGATGAAAAAGATGCCTGACGACATTCTGCGACTCAATGGGATTGGCCGGAAGGCGATGGATGAAATCAATAAACTCATGATGGCTCTGGCCGAAAAGGCTCAAGCTGATCAGATGGCTGCCGAAGCCGGGGTTGAACCGGTTGCTGTTGAAGCGCCACCCACCGCCCAACCTGAAGCGCCGGTGGTAGAAATTGAAGCCATCCCGCCGCAGGTGGAGCCGGCTACAGAACTTGCTGTCCAGGTTGAAGCCGGGGTTGAACCGGTTGTTGAAACTGCTGTTGAAACTGCTGTTGACAACCTCGTTGAAACTGAGGCTGAATCAGAGCCATCGCTGGAAGAGATCTTCTCCCTGCGCCCCGAAACCCTGCACCCAATTCCGGTGGAGGAAGAGGAAGACGAGGATGCCAAGGGCCGACCTGGAAAGAAAAAGTCTGGTAAGAAGAAGCGCCGCCCTGTGGTTGAATACGACCCGGATACGGGTGCCGCTGTGTATCGCAGTCCTCACAAGGAAGGCGATGATGAGTGGGATCTTTAAGATTGTAATTTAGAGACAGGACAGGTGACCAAGAAACCAAAACCTCGCGTCAAACATGCCCCCCAGCGGACCTGTGTTGGTTGCCGTCTGGTACTGCCCAAGCGCACCCTGATCCGGGTGGTGCGCACCACGGATGGCGTTCGAGTGGATCCTTCGGGCAAGGCCAATGGGCGGGGAGCTTATGTGCATAACAGCCGGGACTGTTGGCTGCGTGCTCTCAAGGGTGCCCTGGCAGGGGCCCTGCGCGTGGAATTGAGTGCGTCGGACCGTGATCAATTGGAAGCCTTTGTCCAGACTTTGCCGGAAGAAACACCGTCAACCCCTGAGGGGGCGGCGTGAACCGGCCACCTGAACGCTTAACAAAGATGAAACGCTAATTGGCCCGCCCCTGCCCGGCACTGCCGGAAAATTGATGCCCTTTGGGTTTCAGCGCCAGGAAGCGGACTGACGGGAGGGGGCATCTTTAGCTGGAAGTGCCGAGGAGGTGTTTTATGAGTGAACAAGGGCAGAAACAGATCGAACTGCCGGCCGTCATCATTGTGCGTGATTTGGCTACCAAGTTGGAGACCAGCCCCATTAAGGTCATGAAAGTCCTGATGGATGTTGGTGTGATGGTCAACATTAATGGGCAGGTGGATTTTGATACTGCTGCAGTTGTGGCCTCGGAGATGGGTTTTGAAGCCCACCCGGAAGCCATCGACATTGTAGAAGAGAAGGAAACCGGCGAAATACCCCTTTGGCGGCAGTTGATTGCAAATGAAGAGCAAAAGAATCTGTCCGGCCGGGCTCCGGTGGTGACCATTTTGGGTCATGTGGATCATGGTAAGACCACCCTGCTGGATGCCATTCGCCATACCAACGTGGCGGGCGGGGAGGCCGGTGGAATTACCCAGCATATTGGTGCTTATCAAGTTGAGCACAAGGGACATCCCATCACTTTTCTGGACACACCGGGTCATGCGGCCTTTACTGCAATGCGTTCCCGTGGAGCCCAAGGGGCAGACATTGTTGTTCTGGTTGTGGCGGCTAATGATGGTGTCATGCCGCAAACCCGTGAGGCCATTGCGCACGCCCGTGCGGCCCGGGTACCGATCATCGTTGCCATGAACAAGGTTGATTTGGATGGAGCCAATCCTGATTTTGTCAAGAGACAGCTTGCCGATCTTGATCTGGTACCTGATGAATGGGAAGGCAACACACTGGTTGTTCCTGTGTCGGCAAAATTCCGCCGCGGGATAGAAGACTTGCTGGAGGCCATTTTGTTGGTGGCCGAGAATATGGATATTCAGGCCAATTCCAATGGTCGGACAATTGGTACTGTCATTGAGGCCAAAGTTGATCGCGCCAAAGGCGTGGTTGCCACATTACTGGTACAGAATGGCACCCTGGCTGTGGGGGACATCGTGCTGGCCGGTACGGCTTGGGGGCGCATCCGCGCCATGTTTGATTTCCGTGGTCGCAAGCTGCAAAAGGCGGGTCCATCCACCCCGGTCCAGATCATGGGATTGAGCGAAGTCCCAGAGGCGGGGGACCTTTTCCAGGTCTTGGCCAATGAGCGTGAAGCACGTCAGGTTGTCGATGAACGACGCAGCAAAGCCCAAGCCCAACGGGCTGCGACCCCCAAGGCGACCCTGGAAGAATTGTTCAGCCGGGTTCAATCTGGAGAAGAACGTGAACTGCGCCTGATTGTGAAAGCGGATGTACAGGGTTCCCTGGAGCCCATTGTGGGTGAATTGAAAAACCTGGGCAAGGAAAGCACCATTGGCATCAATGTCCTGCATGCCGAAACAGGGAATATCAGCGAAAACGATGTCATGCTGGCAACAGCCTCCCATGCCATTGTTGTGGGCTTCAATGTCCAGGCCGATGTGGCCGCCCGTCGCCTGGCGGAGACAGAGGGTGTCTCCATTCGGTTATACAACATCATTTACCGTCTGACTGAAGATGTTGAGAAGGCGCTCAAGGGCATGCTGGCGCCCGAAGTTAAGGAAACTGTTGTCGGGCGGGCTGAAGTATTGGCGGTATTTAAAATCAGCAAAGTCGGCAATATCGCCGGGTGTCGGGTAAAAGAGGGCGAACTGCGCCGCAATGGCAAGGTCCGCCTGCTTCGATCCGGTGAAATTTTATTTGAAGGCGACATGTCCAGTTTGAAACACGAGAAGGAAGATGTCAATGTTGTCCGACTCGGCTTTGAATGCGGCGTGGCTTTACGGAATTTTACCAACATTGAAGCCGGCGATGTGGTGGAATGTTATATTCTGGAAAAGGGCCTTTAATCGGTCGTTGTCATCGGCTGTTTATCTGCAAGCACGAATGAAATCAGGCTCTTGCCTGCAAGGAGAGATACCATGCCTTCGCAATTAAGGCTGCAACGGATTGCCGACCGGATTCGGCAGGAATTGTCTGAAATGCTGGTGATGAGTAATGTGCGCGATCCGCGCCTGACTGGAATTTTCATCACCGATGTCAAAGTGGACCGCGAACTGGCGTATGCGGATGTTTATGCTTCTGCCGTTGAGGGCCAGGAGCGGGCGGCTGAAATTCTGGCTGGTCTGAACAGCGCGAGCGGTTTTCTGCGTCGCCAACTTGCTGAGCGGGTTGAACTGCGCGTGTTCCCCCGGCTGCGGTTTCATTGGGATCCGACACCTGAACGAGCAGATCGAATTGAACGCCTGCTGGCTGAAATTCGCCCCGAACAGTCCCCTCAATCCTCAACGGAAACATCAAAAGCTGACGATGAGGACAAACAATGAACGAGGTCACAGTTTCCCTGGATGCACAAATCCGGGAATTGTTTGCCGGCGCTGAACGAATCTTGATTCTGTCACACATTCGGCCGGATGGAGACGCGGTCGGATCCACCCTTGGATTGGGACTGGCTCTGCAGGCTGTGGGGAAGAAAGTCCAGATGGTTTTGGCTGATGGGGTCATTCGCACCTTCCGGCATCTACCCGGTGCAGATCAAATCCTTCAGGAACCCACCGACGAATTTGATATCCTGGTAACCCTGGATGCTTCCGATCCCCGCCGGCTGGGCAAGCCATTGGAAGGTCGCACGCCTGATCTGAATATTGATCATCATGTCACCAACCTGAATTTTGGCCGTTTAAATTTGGTTATGCCTGAAGCTGTCGCCACTGCCGCCATCCTGGCTGAGCGGCTGCCTGACTGGGGACTGCCGATCCCCCCTGACGCGGCTGCGGCACTGCTGACCGGTTTGCTGACGGATACCATCGGTTTTCGGACTTCCAACATGAATGCCAATGCCCTGCGGCTGGGGGCCATGCTGGTGGATCAGGGTGCTGATCTGCCAGAGTTGTACCGCCGGGCTTTGATTGTGCGCACATACGCTGCCACCCGTTATTGGGGGTTGGGCCTCTCTCGATTAAACCGAAAGGGCCGTCTCTGTTGGACAACCCTGACCCTTGAAGACCGAAAAACCAGCGGCTATCAGGGTAATGATGATGCCGATTTGACCAATATCCTCTCCAGTATAGACGAGTGTGATATTGTGGTCCTTTTCATTGAACAACATGAAGGTTCAGTGAAGGTGAGCTGGCGCTCTCAACCCGGTTATGATGTTTCGCAACTTGCCTTCAGTTTTGGCGGGGGTGGCCATAGCGCCGCTGCCGGAGCGGATATTCCCGGGACGCTTGCCGAAGTTTGCCCACGCGTCATCCAGGCTACTGAAGCCCAACTGAAAGCCGGGCCTGCAGTCGTCTGAGAAATGTTATAATTCTTATACAAAAAGGATAAACGAAACAGAGGTAAAAAAAGACCATGGGGAAACCGTTCCAAGATCCAAATGATACGATTTCCGGCGTCCTGGTTGTGGATAAACCAGTCGGACTGACATCGCATGATGTCGTCCAGGTTATTCGGAAGGGCACCAATTTGCGCCGCGCTGGACATACTGGTACGCTTGACCCGCGCGCCTCTGGGGTGCTGGTCATTTTATTAGGACCAGCTGTTCGGCTGAGTGAATATGTCTCGGCATCCGACAAACGCTACCAGGCTGTGATTGAGCTGGGTGTTTCAACTGATACCTACGATGCTGATGGTGAAATTTTAACCTCAGCGCCTGTGGATAATATTACTGAGGAACAGTTTAAGGAAGCTTTGGCTGGTTTTGTTGGCGAGATTGAGCAGGTTCCACCGCCTTACTCCGCGATCAAGATAAAAGGACGCCATGCTTACGATATGGCGCGTGAAGGTGAAGAAGTGGACCTGGCCCCGCGCAAGATCAATGTCTACAGTCTGGAACTGCTTGAATGGGATCCACCAGAGGCTGTGATTGATGTGTATTGCTCATCCGGCACCTATGTCCGCTCCCTGGCTAATGACATGGGTACCAAGCTGGGCTGCGGGGCACATTTGGTGGGCTTGCGCCGGACCCGCAGCGGCCGTTTCACCCTGCGGGACGCCATACCATTGCGTAAGTTGCGTGAGGCTTTTGACAATGGCACTTGGGGTCAGTACATTATCCCGGCAGCCGAAGCCTTGAGCGATTGGCCTGCCTTGGTGCTGGATGAAAAACAGATCGATGAAGTCCGGCACGGGCACATGGTTACTGGCGAAGGTGCTGCCGAGACCATGGTGCGCGGCGTGACGGCCGATGGTGAATTGGTGGCATTGCTGGTGTATGACGCTGAAAAAGGCGGCTGGCAGCCCAAAAAAGTTTTTGTAGCCAGCTGATGCGTCACGAAGATAGCCTGGAGGCGCTGCATTTATCCGGCGCCTGGGTAACCATTGGTACTTTTGATGGCGTCCACCGGGGTCATCAGGCGTTAATTCGCACCCTGGTTCAGGATTCAGCTTCCGCAGATGCCCCCTCTGTGGTGATCACCTTTTCTCCGCATCCCCTGGTCGCCCTGCGGGGCAGTACCGGACCGTACTGCCTGACCAGCGCGGCCAATCGGGCCCGTTTGTTGGGGGAATTGGGCGTGGACGTGGTGGTGACACTGCCGTTTAATGCTGCTCTGGCTGAACTATCAGCTGCAGAATTTATGCAGCGCGTTCACAATGCCTTGGGACTGCGTCACCTGCGAATTGGTTCCGGGTTTGCCCTGGGTCGGGGCCGCGAAGGTGATGTCGAAAGGTTGCGCCAGTTAGGCGCAGAATTGGGATATGAAGTTTCACTTTTCCCTACGGTCACCCTGGATGGTGAACCAGTCTCATCCAGTCGTATCCGCCAGGCCCTGCAGGCGGGTGAAGTAGGCACGGCGGCCCGGTTGCTGGGGCGGCCCCACAGCGTGGAAGGGCGGGTGATACATGGGGATGGCCGTGGACGCGGTCTGGGTTTTCCCACGGCCAACCTGGATGTTTCGCCCTCGCGATTGTTACCGGCTAACGGTGTTTATACTACCTGGGCCTGGGTTGGGGGTGAACGCCTGCCTGCGGTCACCAATATTGGTGTGCGCCCGACATTTGATGGCAAACCCGCCTTGCGCGTTGAAGCTCATTTGTTGGATTTAGATCGTGACCTTTACGATCAGGTCTTGCAGCTCGAATTCCTTTCTCGATTGCGTCAAGAGCAGCGATTTGATACCATCGATGCTTTAATGCTGCAAATTTGTCAGGATATCCGGTCCGCCCGGGAGGTTTTCAGCCATGCCGCGTGAACGTCAGGTGTATCTGCTGGATCCACAGGACCTGCCACCTGAAACCATTGCAGTGACGTTTGCCAAGACATCGCGTTCCCCCCAGTCATTTAGGCAGATTGCCGCCGAGTTGACTGCGGCCCGCAGTGCCGATTTTCACGAAAAATGGGTGGTGGGCTATGGACATGCCTCGGTTGCGGAACATGCTGTTTTGCACATCGCGGTTGAAAACCTCTCCCGCCTGGCTGTTGAATCGCTTGAGTCCAATCGTCTGGCATCTTATACTGAAAAATCCACCCGCTACCAGCAATGGGGCCCGGACGATTTTTTTATTCCCCCAGAACTTGACCATCATTTGCTGCGGGAACGGTTTGTGGATACCTGCCGCGATTTGTTTGACACTTATACCCGGTGTCTGGACCCGGTGTTGGCGGCGGTCAAAAGGGAGACGCCCCGCGACCCTGAAGAAACCGAAGACGCCTGGCTGCGACGAGTCCGCCCGCAAGGCGTGGATGTTTGCCGCTTTCTGCTCCCGGCTGCTGCTTTGGCCAATGTTGGCATGACCATCAATGCCCGGGCACTTGAACATGCCATCAGCAAGATGCTTTCCCACCCACTGGCGGAGGTTCGTGCCATTGGGACCGAGATCAAGACCGCGGCCCGGCAGAGCATCCCCACACTGGTGAAATATGCGGATGCGGTGGCGTATTTACAGTCAGCCGGTGAGCGCCTGACAGCGCAATCAGCCGCCACATCCCAGTCGCTGGAAGTATTGGATCCTGGCGACACGCCCTGGTGCCGGCTGGTGCACTTTGATGCCGACGCTGAAATTCGGATCCTGGCTGCCGCATTGTATCGGTTTGGTCGCCAGCCCTACGCCCAAGCTTTGGCTGCGGTCCAGGCCATGCCGCCGGCTGGACGGATTCAACTAGCACAGGCCGTCTTGGCAGACTTGGGGCCGCATGATACGCCACTGCGTGAATTGGAATACGCCGCCTTCACCTTTGATGTGATATTGGATCAGGGGGCGTATGCTGAACTAAAACGTCACCGCATGATGACGCAAACCCCCCAGGCACTCACCGCCGCGTTGGGTTATGCCTTGCCGCGCCGGTTTGTCGCGGCCAGTGTTGCTGATGATGTCTGCCGGGCCCTTGACTCTGCCCATCAGACCTGGGCCGCCTTGGCCGGATTTAACCCCGCGCTGGCTTCCTATATTGTCCCCAATGGCTTCAACCGCCGGGTCCTGATCAACACCAACCTGCGTTCCCTGATGCACTTTTTGGCTCTGCGCACTGCCCCCAATGCCCACTTTTCGATCCGGCGTGTGGCGCGCCGCATGGCTGAACTGGTGCAGCAAGCGGCTCCTTTGTTGGGCGCTTATTTGCATATTCACCCCGGTGAAACCTGGCAGCAGGTGGAGCAGGACCACTTTGAAACCACGGCGTAGCATCTGATGACCAATCCCTTCTGGAATCCGACTGAAAAGCGAGCTCGTTCTATTTGGCGGCTGGCGCTGCAGGCGGCATTCATGTTGGTGGCGGCCATCCTGGTCAGCATTATTCCGTTAGGCTTTATTGCCATTGTGTCCACTGCGATACCATTGGGCTCTTGGGTTACGGATATCGGTGTAACCATCTGTCTGCTTCTGGCCGTGCTGATCTCACTCTGGCTGGCCGGTTTGATTCTGGATCACCGCCCACTGGCGGACTTTGGATTGCACTTGTCCCGGGACTGGTGGCTGGACTTCTTCTTCGGATTGGCCTTGGGGGCGGTTCTGTTGGGCATCATTTTTTGCATTGAACTGGCAGCAGGTTGGATCACGATACCCGGCACGCTGCAAGTGCGCGTCTCCGGACCATCTTTTGGATTTGTTTGGGGTCTGGTTTTGATGCAATTCATCAGCGTTGGCATTTATGAAGAACTTTGGTTCCGGGGCTATATCCTGCGCAATCTGGCTGAAGGTCTGAACTTTGGCGGTAAAAATCCCCGAACTGCTCTAATAATTGCCTACGTTGTTTCCTCGGCGGTGTTTGGCCTTTTTCATATCATCAATCCCAATGCCAGTTTTATGAGTACTTTCAATATCATCCTGGCCGGCCTGTTTATTGGGCTGGGGTTCATTCTTACCGGCGAACTGGCCATCCCAATCGGCATTCATATTACTTGGAATTTTTTTCAAGGTGCCGTCTTTGGATTTCCAGTCAGTGGGACCACGTCTGCCGCTACCCTGATAGGTATTCAGCAGGCAGGGCCAGAGCTCTGGACTGGTGGGGCATTTGGCCCCGAAGCTGGTCTGACTGGATTTTTGGCAATGGCTCTGGGATCGTTACTGATCTGGCTGTGGGTTCGCTGGCGCCGGGGTGCGGTTCTGCAAAACCGGCTGGCTGTGTACAAACCTAAAATGTAATTCGTTTTATGTTTTCAAGTAAGCCTGGGCTTCAGTAATGAGCGCGCCCAAGTCTTCTTCAGCCAGTTGCTTCCCAACTGTATAAGCAGCTTCATAGGCTTGAGGCGGCAGTTGTGACTGCAGTCCTGTGGTCACAACTGCAATCTGCTCATAATCGGCGGGGGTCAACCATTGTTCAATGCCGGGAGTGCCGGCAAATGCGCCCAAAAAGCGGGTGCCAATTTCTGGCTGACCTGCCTGCCAGCACAGGTAAGCTACATTCAAAAACCCCAGTGCATAAGTGGCATAATCGATCCCTGTTGAAGTGAAATAGACTCCCAGCGCGGCGCGAGCTTCATCCATTCGCCCCTGTCGCTGCAGAATATCCGCCTGATTAATATAGGTCAAGGCAAGATTGAGCAGATCCTGATTGCGGCTAAAAATTTCCCGACATTGTACCAGCAGTTCCAGCGCCCGGTCGTAATTCTTGGCCAGCCGCTCAAGTTCCGACAGCAGGATGGTTGCAACGCCGATGAAAGGCACGATGCCAAGTTCAATCTGAATGGCCAGATTTTCTTGCAAGTATATCCGTGCTGCATCCAGATCGCCGCGCTGCATTTTTGCCATGCCCATGGCATTGGTGGCTCCACCGATGCCCGGACGGTCATCCGCCGTGCGGAAAATCTCCAGAGCCTCTTGCGCCATTTGCTCTGCCACATCCAGGTCATTATCCATCCGGCGTAAAAAACTCAGCGCCACCAGCGTGCCCGCCGCGCCGATGCGATGGCCGATGGCATGGCACAGCGTCAGATTTTCTTCAAATGCGTGCTGAGCCGTTACAAAATCCCCCGCTCCATTTGCATTGGTTCCTTTGGCTGCCAGGGCACGTAGCAGCCCCAATGGGTCATTGAGCTCTCTAAAAATGGCAATCGATTCATCGATTCGGCCCAACCCCAATAATGCATAGGCTTGCTCCCCGCGCACACCCAGGCTTTCAGCCAGTAGCAGGGCGGTTTCAAAATTGGATTTTACCAAGTCCCGATTGCCCTGTTCCACCGCGGCCAGACTGGCCCGATTAAGCGCCTTCAACCGTAGCGCGTTGGATAGGGGCGCATTTGGGTATCCCAGAAATTTATTAAACCACTCATTACACTCTGTCCACAGACCCCGGATCCCCCAGTAGGGCGGCAGGGTGCAGGCAATCCGCAGCCCGGCGCTGATGTCGGGGCCGCTCTCCTCTGCCAGACTCCATTCCATGGCTGCCCGCAGGTTGTCGTTCTCCCGATCCAAGCGTTTCAATACCTCCAATTGCTGGGCACCCCATAATCCCCCTTCCAGTTGCTCTGCTATGTTCAGGAAGTACTGCAGGTGCCGGTCCCGGCAGGCTGTGCTTTCCCCGGATTCGAGCAACCGGTCGCGTGTGTACTGGCGGATGGTCTCCAGCATTCGGTAGCGGGTTTCACCACTGCGCAGTTCGGTCAGTACCAGTGATTTGTTGACTAATCCGGTCAGTAGGTCCAGAACCTCCCAATCGGTCAGTTCCCGCCCATTGATACTGCCTGAACAGATTGTTTCAGCGCCATCCAATGTCCAACCGCCGGAAAACACCGCTAGTCGCCGGAATAACACTCGCTCGGCTTCATTGAGCAGATCGTAAGACCAGTCAATCAATGCGCGCAGTGTCTGCTGGCGCGGTAATGCCGTTCGGCTGCCTCCCGTCAACAACCGGAAGCGGTCATCCAACCGGGCGGCAATTTGTTCCACACTGAGAACTTTTACCCGGGCCGCGGCCAGTTCAATGGCCAAGGGAATGCCGTCCAACCGCTGGCAGATTTGTGCCACCGCAGGTCCATTATTCGGCGTTAATTCAAATTCGGGTTGGGCCGAGGCAGCCCGCTCAACGAACAATCGAACGGCTTCACAGTTGGAGAATTGCTCCCAAGCGGGTAAATGGTATGGATCAGGGGTTTCCAGTGAAGGCACCCGGAAGATATTTTCCCCAGTCAACCCCAAGGCCTCGCGGGAGGATACCAATAAATGCAATTGCGGATTGGCTTCCAACAAAGCATCAGCCAATGTTGCACAAGCGTCAATCACGTGCTCGCAATTATCCAGGATGAGCAGCAAGTTTTTACCGTACAGATAATCGTTTAACACCTGCAACAGGGGGCGGTCTTCAGATTCCCGCAGCCCAAAGGTTAAAGCCGTGGATCGGATTACCTGGGCTGGTTCCGTCACTGGGGACAATTCCACCAACCAGGCGCCATCAGTGAAATGATCCAGCATCTCGGTGGCAGCCTGGATGGACAACCGGGTCTTGCCGGTTCCACCTGGGCCGATCAAAGTCACCAGTCGCTGTCCAGACAGACGGTTTTGCAATTCCTTCAATTCCCGCGCCCGCCCCACAAATGAGGTGAGCTGGGTGGGTAGGTTGTGTCGAAAAGCCTCTAGTGTCCGCAGCGCGGGAAAGTCATCCCGTAAACCCTGGGCGGTAAGTTGGTAAATGTGATCGGGACGGGCCAGATCCTTCAGGCGGCGTTCACCCAGATCTAATAAGCCGACCCCGGCGGGGAGCTGATCCTTCACCTGTTCAAATGCCACTTGGGAAACCAACACCTGCCCGCCATGTCCGGCAGCCAGCAGGCGGGCCACGCGGTTGAGAGTTTGTCCAAAGTAGTCACCGTCCCGGTTTTCAGCGGTGCCGCTATGAACAGCCATGCGTACCCGTAATTCCAATGAGCCGCAGAGTTTGGCTGTCAGTTCGCGCTGCGCTTCCAGGGCTGCCTGAATGGCTGCCAGGGGGGTCGGGAAAATAACACAGAAGGCGTCTCCAATGGTTTTTTAACCTGCCCATCATGGCTGGCAATAACCGCCCGCAGCCGCTCATCATGGCAGGCCAGGGCTACCTGCATTTCATCCGGCTGGGCTTCCCACAGGCGTGTGGAGCCTTCGATGTCGGTGAAAAGAAAAGCAAGCTGGATGGAATTGGTTGGCATGGGATTATTTTATCAGGCAATTGAGGGTTGGGATACCCGTTCGTTCAGGAAAGATCCTTGACGGCAATTTTATCTCGTACGGTTTCACTCGATTCAACATCCGTCAACGCCAGCAGGACATCACCGGCTTCCAAGACCGTACCACCGCTGGGCAACACAAATTCATTTCCCCGGGCGATTAGCATAATCAGGAATTGCTGCGGTAATCCCAGCTCTACAATGGATTTCCCGACCACGGCCGAGTCTGCCGGAATGGAGTACTCCTTCAACTCGCTGCTGAGCCCTTCCATACGGGTATATTCCAAGGGATAGATCCGTTTGGTTTCCAGTGGTGCATCAACTTTGAGCCAGCGGGCCACTTGGGGGATCAGGGTTCCTTGGAACAAGGTGGAGGTCAGCACGACGAAAAAAACGACATTGAACATCAATTCGGACTGCTCCAACCCGGCCAGCAGGGGGTAGGTCGCCAGGATGATGGGAACTGCACCACGTAGTCCGACCCAGGAGATAAAAACTTTTTCCCGGGTTTTTAGCTTGCTGGGCAGTAAAGACAGAAAGACACCAATTGGTCGGGCAACAAACATCAGGCCAATGGCAATCAATAAACCCACGCCCATGATCGGTATCAGCCGGGAAGGAAAAACCAGCAAGCCCAGTGTCAGAAACATGGTGATCTGCATCAACCAGGCCAGACCATCATGAAAACGCATCACACTTTTACGATGGATGAAGTCGCCCCGGCGGAGCATAATCCCCGCCAGGTAGACTGCCAGGAATCCATTGCCTCCAATGATATTGGTCATCCCAAAGGTGAGAAAGACCAATGCCGTGGTGAACACCGGATAAAGCCCATCATAGCCCAACCGGATCCGATTCAGCAGAAAAAGCATCCCGTAGCCTGCCGCCAGTCCCAATCCGGCTCCCACCAGCATTTGGAGGATAAATGATCCCAGCAGGTCCCCGGTTGAGAATTCGGGCTGGGTCAGGATTTGGATCAATCCAGTGGTGAGGAAAATGGCCATGGGATCATTGCTGCCGGACTCAAACTCCAGCAGGGGTTTGAGCTGTCCTTTGAGATTGATGCCCTTGGCGCGCAGCACCGAAAAAACGGCCGCGGCGTCGGTCGATGAAATCACTGCTCCTAGCAGCAGCCCTTCCACGAGGGTAAGCTTGAGCAACTGGCTGGCGATCAAACCAACCAACAGGGCTGTCAGTAAGACTCCCAGGGTGGAAAGCAGCAGGCCCTCCTTGACAATGGGCCGGACGCTGCGCCATTCGGTATCCAATCCCCCTGAGAACAGGATCAACACCAGAGCCACCACCCCAATCGATTGGGCTATTTGTGGGTTGTCGAAATAAATTCCTCCAATACCATCAGAGCCGGCCAGCATTCCCAAGGCAAGGAAAATGAGTAACACCGGCACCCCGAACCGATCCGATATGCGGCTGGCCAGGACACTGACCACCAGCAGTCCGGCTGCGCCAACGATGATCAAATCAGTCATCGTCGCGCCCCTTTTTAATAATGACAGGTATGGACATCATCACGGGTAAATAGTTGTTCCAGGGCTTTCTCGTGATGGCGCAGCGGACCGCGCACTTGAAACGTAATGGTCATCTCACCACCGGAGCGGGTCAACCGGTGGGTTTTAACACGCAGCTTGTTCTGGGTAAACAGGTGTTCCAGTTCGATCACTTTTTCTGGTGCCAGCGCACAAATGATTTCATACGTACGTTCTTCCCAAAGATCGTCCAAGCGATGTTCGAAAATGGGCAGTACCCACAATACGATCAGTGCCAGTACCGTTGTCGCCCCCACCAGCGCATAAAGGCCCCCGCCCAGGCCAACCCCCAACGCTGCCGTCAGCCAGATGGCGGCAGCCGTGGTTAACCCGATGACACGTCCCCCATCACGCAAAATCACGCCCGCGCCCAAAAAGCCTACCCCGGTTACAATGCTTGCTGCAATACGAGTCGGATCCTTATCTCCAGCTAAGCGTGTTGACAAAATGGTGAATAATGTTGCCCCCACACAAATAAAAATCAGGGTTCGGAATCCCGCTGCCTTGTCGCGATACTCGCGTTCAACCCCGATCAGTCCTCCCACCAGGACAGCCAACAATATTTTTAACAAGTCTTCGGGTTGCAAATACATTTTTCGCTCCGGAGAGAAGTTTGGTTCCATTGTAACAAAAACTTGAGGAACTGTGGTTAAATAGAAGCATGCCAAAAGAGGCTCGTTCTCTGCGGGTGGAGGCGGTTGTGCTGCGACACACGGACTGGGGCGAAGCGGATCGCCTGCTGATCCTTTTTACGCGTGAAGCGGGCAAGCTGCGGGCTGTTGCCAAGGGGGCCCGCAAGCTTCGTTCCCGCAAGGCCGGGCACCTGGAACCATTCACGCGGGTGACGCTGCTGCTGGCGCGCGGTCGTGACACCTGGATTGTCACCCAGGCAGATACCGTGGATGCCCATCTCCCCATTGGCCAAGATCTGACCCGCATTGGCTATGCCGCTTACGTGATTGAACTTCTCGACCGCTTTACCTATGAAGAAGGTGAGAATCGCTCACTTTACCTCCTGCTTATCGATACCCTGTCCCGCATTGCCAGTCTACCGGATCCTTTCCTGGCAGTACGTTACTATGATATCCGTCTCCTCGACCTCACCGGTTTTCGCCCGGAATTATTTCATTGTGTAGACTGTGGTGACGTGGTAAAACCCCAGGATCAATTTTTTTCAGCGATGCAGGGTGGCGTGCTCTGTCCCCGCTGCGGTAGCATCCCGGGCACACAAGCCTGGCCAATTTCAATGACTGCTCTGAAATACCTGCGTCATCTGCAACGCTCCAGCTACAGTGACGCCCTCCGCGCCGAACCATCCGAGCCGGTCCGCCGGGAGATGGAAAGCCTGCTCCAGCAATATCTCACCTATTTGCTGGAACGGCGGTTGAACACACCGCAGTTTTTGCGGGAAGTACGTCGGACTGACCTGTTGGCATCTTAAACCTTGCCCTATGACGCTTTGGTTATGTTTGGGGTACCGATCAGCACCAATCACTGACGCAATTTGCATTCTAATAATCCCCAGAGGCTGACAAGCCATGCCGCCGGGCCA
>Ga0116143_10003015_pt1 | contig 17431 bp, 18 predicted proteins | sample AD_UKC034_MetaG_FD_89745 | JGI IMG/M metagenome (GOLD analysis project Ga0116143, IMG submission 89745) | Active sludge microbial communities of municipal wastewater-treating anaerobic digesters from USA - AD_UKC034_MetaG | ecosystem: Engineered > Bioreactor > Anaerobic > Digestate | place: USA...
AAAAATAACTTCGCGTCGATCCATCGGACCGGACATTGAAGTTAAAAATCTTCATCGTCAAGGCTGGCCAATCCGGAGAATGAGGTTTGGCTGGCCCAGAAGCGTTCGAGTTGTTTCATGGTGTGATTAAGATCCACCAAATCCGGATTTTCGATCCCGATTGATTTCAGTTTTTCCTCATGACGGGCGAACATGTCATCCAGCGCCTTGTGGAGATCACGGCCTTTGTCCGTCAGTTTCACACGGATCGAGCGTTTGTCGTGGATTGAGCGTTCCTGAACGATATAGTCGTTTTCTGTCATTTTCTTGACGTTATAGGACACGTTCGACCCAAGATAATATCCGCGCAGGGTCAATTCCCCGACCGTCATTTCATCTTGCCCGACGTTGTGTAAAATCATAGCCTGGACGTTGTTGATGTCCTGAATACCTTTGCGGTCCAGTTCGGTTTTGACGACATCAAGAAAGTAACGGTGCAACCGTTCAATCAACTGGATCGATTCAAAATATTGTGATGTCATAAAACACTCCTTAGACGACTTGAGAATCATTTTTATTTAATTGCGATCTTTGCGATCAACATTGCATCATAACGCCCGAAAAGTAAATTTTCCGATAAATCTGGATAAATTTTGAGACAAATTTGCGAGCTGTTTTCTCTTTACTTCGTATGGCAAACTGTCTAGATGTTCTTCTGTAAATATGGAGCGTCTGCCAATGTCTATTTCTCCCCTGAAGCCTGCTTGCGATCACGACCATTCCGAAGCCCATTCCATGCCCAACCGTCCGCGCCGTTTACGTTCCAGTGACGCCATGCGCCGTCTAGTCCGTGAAAACGCCCTGTCGACCGACGACTTTATATATCCAATTTTCGTTGATGAAGCTTTGAGCGAACCCGTTGAAGTGTCTTCGATGCCCGGGGTCTTCCGCCAGTCGGAAAAAAGCCTGTCAGACCTCCTTAAAAAAGTTGAAGCAGCCAAAGTTCCCGCCGTGATGCTGTTCGGCGTTTCCGCGCATAAAGATCATGAAGGCACGGACTCGTTTAAAAAAGGCGGGCTGATGGACCGGATGGTGAAGCGTGCCAAAGATACTTGTCCCGATCTTGTCATCATGGCCGATGCATGTTTCTGCGAATATACGGATCATGGCCATTGCGGGCCACTCGACTATGTTCACAATGATGTCGACAATGACCGCACGATTGCCAATATCGCGCGTCAGGCCGTTATTGCTGCCGAAGCGGGGGCCGATGTGATTGCTCCCTCCGGTATGATGGACGGGCAAGTCGGTGCGATCCGCGAAGCTTTGGACCAAACGGGAAATGAGCGCACGGCTATCCTTGCTTACGCCGCGAAATATGCGTCCGGTTTTTACGGTCCGTTCCGCGATGCGGCGGGATGTTCGCTGGGGCATACGGAGGGCAGTAAAATTCCATCCAACCGCAAGACCTATCAGATGGACCCTGCCAATGCCGAAGAAGCGTTGCGCGAAGTCGCACTCGATATCGAGCAAGGGGCCGATATGGTGATGGTCAAACCCGGCCTCGCCTATCTCGATATTCTCTATCAAGTCAAACAGGCTTTCGGCATGCCGACCTTTGTATATAATGTGTCGGGCGAATATGCGATGATTAAGGCCGCGGCCCGCAATGGCTGGCTGAATGAAGAAATCGCGATGATGGAAATGCTCCTCGCCTTTAAACGCGCTGGTGCGGACGGGATTATCACCTATGCCGCGCTGGATGCGGCGGGGTATTTGTCCCGATAGTTTCCATAGCCAATTAAAACCCTGTTAAGCCGCTTCTGTCACACTGCACAAAGAGGAATTGTTCTGGTACGATTCTTTGCTGCGTCTGATTTTGATTCTCTCTTTGTTGTTGGCTTTCGGGATTTTGTCTGATGAAATTTGCTGGTCTGGCTCTGGTTCTTGTTTTTACCTTCGGCGGTCTGTTGATCGCCATGCATTTCCATTTCGAGCATTTCATCAAAATCGTGATGATTATCGTTAGTGCCCTGCCCGGTGAATTCACCATTATTTTCGGGTGTGCGGTGGCCGCCTTTCTGGTCGCCAACCCGCCCCATGTCATCAAGACCACGATGGGGTATTTCAAGGCGCTGTCCAAACCATCCGCCTATAATAAGAAAGATTACATGGAATTGCTGGGGATGATGTATTCCATTTTCAAGCTGGTCCGTACTAAGGGTTGGCTGGCCGTTGAAGCCCACATCGAAAACCCCCATGACAGTGCCATTTTCAAAAACTTCCCGAGCTTTTCCGGCAATCACCACGCCGAAGTGTTTCTGTGCGATTATCTACGGATTATCTCGCTGGGGAATGACAATCCGATGACCATCGAAGCGTTGATGGACGAAGAAATTGCAACCATCGAAGCCCACCATGCGCACCCCGGTCATGCCATTCAGACTATGGCGGACGGCGTTCCGGCGCTAGGTATTGTGGCTGCTGTTCTTGGTGTTATCAAGACCATGGGGTCGATTACCGAACCACCCGAAGTTCTGGGTGCGATGATCGGTGGCGCTCTTGTTGGTACATTCCTCGGGGTGTTCTTGGCCTATGGGATGATAGGCCCGATTGCCGGAGCTATGACCGCACGTGCAGAAACCGAGGTCATGTATTACAAATGTCTCAAAATCGGAGTTCTGGCCTTTTTGCAAGGGGCTCCGCCGCAGGTGGCTGTTGAGTTTGCACGTAAATTCCTGCCACATGATGTGCAGCCGACCTTTCAGGAACTTGAAGAAAGCCTCAACGCTCTCCCTGCTCCATCGTAATTTTAGCTTGAGGGATTGCGTCCGTGTCCGAAGAAAAAGCCCCAGTCATCGTTATCAAGAAAGTCACCAAGGGTGGCGGCGGTCACCATGGCGGTGCTTGGAAAGTGGCCTATGCAGACTTTGTGACCGCTATGATGGCGTTCTTCCTGTTGATGTGGCTGTTGAACGCCACCACCGAAGAACAACGCCAAGGGATTTCCGAATATTTCGACCCGACCCCGATGGAAGTGTCTAACACCACGTCCGGTGCGGGCGGTGTGATGGGCGGTCTGACCGTTTCGACCGAAGGCGCCCGCGTCACTGATGTTCAGCCGATCGTGCATAACGACAACCCTCCTTCGCCGACGATCAAGTCCCAAGTCGACCCCGAGCAACTGGAAAAGGAACAGCTGCAAGCTGAACTCGAGAAACGCGAAAACGTCGAATTCGAAGAAGTCAAAAAAGAGATCGAGAAAGCCGTTCAGGATTCCGATTTGAAAGACCTTGCCAAAAACCTGATGGTCGACATGACTCCGGAAGGTCTGCGCATCCAGATCGTCGATCAGGACGGCGAGTCGATGTTCCCTTCGGGGAGCGCTAAGCCTTATGAAAAAACCGTCAAGCTGTTGCAGATGGTGGCCGGTATTATCAAGCCGATGCCCAACCAGATTTCGGTACGCGGACACACCGACTCCGTTCCCTATTCCAAAGGTGCGGATTACACCAACTGGGAGCTTTCGGCCGACCGCGCCAACTCCAGTCGTCGGGTGCTGTCGGATAGCGGCATTGAAACCAAAAAGCTTTCGAACGTGGTTGGTAAAGCCGACACGGAGCATTTGCTGGTCGACAAACCCAAAGACCCGCAGAACCGCCGGATCAGTATTATCTTGCTGAGAGAGTCTTTGACCAAACCCGCCACAGCCAAAAAAGCGGCTTCAGGCGGCACAGGGTCGGTTCCTGTCGATCCGGGGTACAAGAAGACCTCAGGTAACGTCCAGTTCCCTTAAAGCCAGATAACCCGATCACCGGATAACCAGCTGACCGGAATTTTCTGGTGATCCGGTTATCCGATCATCTGGTCATCAAAACTTATTGCTGCGCGGGAAGCCGTTAGGCGGGAGTTTTCCAGCCTGAGCGCGTTCACCAACCCATTCCTTGATATTGGATACAGACATTTCGCGTGTGCCGGAAATAAACGTAAATCCTTGTTTCAGATTGAACGTCTTGGCGTCGGAAATTTCGGCGTCTTTGTATTTCTGGAGAATGATGCCCTTGCCCTTGGCCATTTCAGGGATTTGGTCGAGTTTGAAGACCAGCATCTTGCGGTTGGTTCCCACAATCGCGATGTGGTCGTCTTTTTCACCAATGACGCGGCACAGGCGCGCGTCCCCGTTATCGGACACCGACATAATGGTTTTACCATTTTTGGTTTGGGCGAGAATTTCATTCGATGAGACGACGAAGCCCTTCCCATCGCGGCTGGCAACCAAGATTTTCTGGTCGGGTTGCCAGACCATGGCCTCGACGATATCCGCATCGTTCGGGATTTCGACCAGCAAGCGGATCGGTTCGCCGAAGCCGCGTCCGGCAGGGAGCTTATCCCCCGCAATCGTATAAAAGCGTCCGTTGCTGGCGAAGACCACGATTTTATCCGTTGTTTGCGCTTCAAACACAAATTGCTCGCGGTCGCCTTCTTTATATTTCAGGTCGCCAGAGTTCACGCCGTGGCCTTTCATGGCACGGATCCAGCCTTTGGCGGAGAGGATGATGGTAACCGGTTCTTTTTCAACCATCACCTGCTGCAGATCAACTTCGACCGGTGCGGGCGGTTTGCCAATAGTCGTCCGGCGCGCGCCGAGCGTGGTGGTCAGGCCGTATATTTTCTTGGTGATGCCGATTTGTTTTTTAATCTCGGCCCATTGTTTGGCTTCGGATTTCAGAAGTTTTTCGAGCGCATCCTTTTCTTTTTCCAGCGCATCGTGTTCTTTTCTGATTTCGAACTCTTCGAGTTTGCGCAAGGAACGGAGGCGCATATTCAAAATCGCTTCGGCTTGAACTTCGGTCAGGCCAAACGCTTTGATCAGCGCGGGTTTCGGCTCGTCGCTTTCGCGAATAATACGGATCACTTCGTCAATATTCAGATAAACGATTAGGTAGCCTGCCAGAACTTCGAGACGGTGTTTGACGGCCTCCAAACGGTGGTTGGAACGGCGAACCAGAACATCCTGTCTGTGGTTCAACCAGCTTTGCAGAACCTCTTTCAAATTCATCACACGGGGAACAATGCCGTTTTCCAGCACGTTCATGTTGAGTGCAAAACGGGTTTCCAGATCGGACGCGCGGAACAAAGCTTCCATCAGCAATTCCGGCTCGACATTGCGGTTTTTCGGAACCAGAACCAGACGAATGTCTTCAGCGCTTTCGTCGCGGACATCGTCCAACATCGGCAGTTTTTTATTGGTAATCAGATTGGCAATCTGTTCGATCAGCTTGGCTTTTTGCACCTGATACGGGATTTCGGTGACAACGATTTGCCATGTGCCCTGTTTCAGCTCCTCTTTCACCCAGCGCGCGCGGGTGCGGAAAGACCCGCGTCCAGTGCGGTAAGATTCTAGAATAGAGTCTTTGCTTTCGACCAGAACGCCGCCCGTCGGGAAGTCGGGGCCTTTGACAATTTTGACGAGGTCTTCGATGGGCACGTCTTTTTCAAGCATCAGTTCCATCGCTTCACACAGTTCGGCGACGTTATGTGGTGGAATGTTGGTCGCCATCCCCACGGCGATCCCCGCTGCGCCATTGGCGAGCAAATTCGGGAAGTTTGCGGGCAGAACGGCGGGTTCTTGCGTATCGCCGTCATAGGTGTAACGGAAATCAACCGCGTCTTCGTCGATGCCCTCGAGCAGCGCAATCGCCGTCTCAGTCAGACGTGATTCCGTATACCGCATAGCGGCGGCGTTATCGCCGTCGATGTTCCCGAAGTTTCCCTGCCCGTCAACCAGCGGATAGCGTACCGCGAAGTCCTGTGCCAAACGCACAAGCGTGTCATAGACCGACTGGTCACCGTGCGGGTGGAATTTACCGATGACATCGCCCACAACCCGTGCCGATTTTTTGGGCGGCTGGTGCGGGTTGAGTTTCAATTGATACATCGCAAACAGAACGCGACGGTGAACGGGTTTCAGGCCATCGCGCACATCGGGCAGCGAACGGGCCATGATGGTCGAGAGCGCGTAGGAGAGATATCTGTCAGAAAGCAATCCCGCCATCGGCTGGTCGATGATGTTTTCGGTCAGAGTCTTGGTGGGGGTCTTACGGGCCATAAATTCATTCCTAAATTACATTACGCGGCAGATTCGGCTGCGGGGTTGTATTTTTTCGCAAAAACCGAGGCAAAACGCAAGCGCGGGGCGGGTACACCCTGCGAATGATGCGCAAAAACCCAGTTTTCAAGGAAATATCCGGTCATTTTCAAGCCCTTTAGGATTTCTTCTTCATCTATTTCCTTAACGGGTTCCGGTTTCAGAAAATCGGGAATCAGAAGCAATTTATCCTTATACGGGTATCCTTCCTTGAGCGATACCGCGCAGCCGGATTTAGGGGAGACGTAGGTGAGCGTGCGCGAATCTCCGCCCGCCACGCAGCGCGTCAGGTCAAGGCCAAATCCAAGCTCTTTTAAAAGAGCCAATTCCCAAAGAACATAGGCCGCGCCCCAAATCTCGCTTTGGAGCGTATCGAGCAAGGCTTTCATCCCGTTGAAGAGGCCCGGATGGCCCTCGCGTTCGGGGAGCGTTGCGTCACACAGCGAACAGGCCGATAATAGTGCCGCCAATTTCATCGGGTCACCCAGAATCATTGCGGCAGTATTTTTGCCATGCTCAAACGCAAAATGCCCCAACTGGTCAGCAACACGGGATTTCCATTCGACTTCCAGAATTGTTCCGGCCTCCATCAGGCCGCGCATTTTCGAGGATTTCGCGCCGTGGACATAGCCGTTATGCCGTCCATGTTTTTCGGTGAGCAGAGACAAAACCGCGCCCCCTTCTCCGTGGGCGCGGGCCGACAAAACGATTCCCTGATCAATCCATTGTTCCATGGGGGGAGTATGGCAAGTTATGAGGGTAAAGTCACCTCTGCCTCGCGTAAATAAAGCGGGCTTGGGGGATAAAGAACAAAGTTTTCTTCGGCAATGCGTTCGGTCAGTTCAGCCATGAGCAACAAATCGGGGCGGCAGTCCTTTTTCAAGGTTCCGGCCCAATTTTCAACTTCATCTGCCGTATAAATGCGGGCATCGCCTTTTAATGGCTGGCCATAATAGTCGCCGCGTTTGGTATCGAGCACGGCCAGCAGCTTCGGTTCGTCCTTATATTCCTCTAATATTGTTTCGAGTGTTGAAAAGCCCAGAACCGGAATGGACAGGGACATTCCCAATGTCCGTGCGGTAGACAGACCAATGCGAACGCCGGTAAACGACCCCGGGCCACGGGTGACGGCGATGCGGTTCAAACCGGTTAACGGGCGGCCTGCCTTTGCCATTACCTCTTCAATCATCGGGATCAGACGCTCGGCCTGTCCGCGCTCGGTTTCCTCGGATAACAGCCATTTTTCGCCGCTTTCTCCATCCCGAAAAGCGACCGCGCACCCTGTCACTGCGACATCTAGTGCCAAAATCTTCATAACCACAAGTCCATATTGCCAATCTGTTTTGCCCCGATTATAGTCGCCCCATCATGCCACGCAAGCCGATCCTGTTGTTTTTATGCGCTTTTTGGTCGCTGCTTCCTAAAAGCGCGCCTGCGGCGACCCTGTCTGAGGATTTGAACTCTGTCGTGGTTTATGCCTATTTCCAGATCGGAACCGCGGAAGATTACGCCTCGGATCTTTCCATTGACGCTTTTCAGGCCCAGATCGACGAAATCACCACGGGTGGTTACAACGTTCTCTCGCTCAAGGATGTTCTGGGAGCACAGTCAACCGGACAATCTCTGCCTCCCAAATCCATCGTTCTGACGTTTGAAACGTTTGATACAAACTTCATGAAGGATGCTCTGCCCCTTCTTGATAAAAATCACCTTCCTTTCGTTCTGATCCTGTCTGCCGCGAAGCTTGACGATGTGGAAAAGAAGGGGGTTGGTCCTTCGTGGGACGACGTCCGGCCACTGCTCAAAAATTCGTTGGTCGAGATCGGCATGACTCCCTATCTTTATGCACCCGAACATATCCAAAGCGCGGAAGATTTAAAGCTGAGCATCAACCGCGCCAAAGCGCGCTTTCGTGAGAAACTCGATTTCGAACCGCCCTACTTCTCTTATCCGTTCGGGGAATATTCTCCTGCTTACCGTGCGATAGCATCAAACTTTGCGGCGGCACTGACCCAAACATCCGGCGTCATGTCCAGTCAAACCGACAAAACATTGGTCCCGCGCTTTACTATGACTGACGGATTTTCCGATATCGACCGTTTCCGCATGACCTCGTTGGCACTCCCATTTCCGGTGATTGATCCGACACCTGATCGTGTCTATTGGAAAGAAAACCCTCCTATTCTGGAATTTTCTGTGGATCAGCGCATAACAAAAGGTGATCTTTCGAAGATGGATTGTTTTGCATCGGGGGTTAGCGGATTGACAAAAGATATTCGCTATACACCCGACGAAACTCAAGTCGCCATCCACATCCCAGCCCCATTCGAAGATGGTAAGGGGCGAGTGAATTGCACCATTCCGGTTTTATCTCCGGATGGCGACCCCGATGCCGTTCGCTGGCGCTGGGCGGGCTTTCAATTCAATTTTGCGGAATAATAATCTCTAGTCGTTTACGGCGCGGACTTCGAGGACTTCAGGGATGTAATGACGCATCATGTTCTCGATCCCCATTTTGAGGGTCATGGTCGAGCTGGGGCATCCGGCGCAGGCGCCGCGCATCCGCAGCCACAAAATCCCCTTGTCGAATTCACAAAATTCTATGTCGCCGCCGTCACGGGCGACCGCTGGCCGCACCCGCGTATCGAGCAGTTCGCGGATTTTTCCTACGACTTCGCCCTCTTCCCCCGAATAGGTTTTCGACAATTGGGGTAATGGAGAGAGCAGAACCGGATGTTTCATACTGAAATGCTCGAACAGAACCCCCAGCACCAGAGTTTTAACGGCGGTCCAGTCTTCGTCTTTTGATTTCGTGATCGATACAAAATCTTCGCCGAAAAAAACAGAAATCACGCCATCAACTTCAAACAGACGTAGGGCCAATGGCGAGCGGCCATCGACTTCCTTCGGCGATTTGAATTCCACCCCTGCTCCGCCGGTTACTGTCATACCGGGCAAGAATTTCAGCGTGTCGGGGTTCGGTGTCGTTTCGGTATGGATAAACATTTCCGGTCTTCTCTATTTCTATTCCTCTGATTTGGGGTGATCGGACACCAGAACAAGAGGAACTGGAAATTTTTTGACTGCTTTCAGCTCCAAATAGTCCGCAGCATCCTTCTTTTCGGTTGTCACGATGACTTCGGCAATTTCCGGATAGGCTTTAATAATTTTCTTGAGCGCGTCAAGCGGGCGGCCTTCCTCAATATAAAACTCCGGCGTTAGGTCGTAATTGTCCCTGATATGCCCAGCAACCACCCATAATTCTTTTTCACTTTGTTCACGCAGTTCTTGTTTCAGCGTGTCCTCAACCGTTGCCCATCCCTGAAACTCGTCCAGCTGAAGCGTGTTGAACAGGCCGACCCTCCCGCCCATCTGAACGGCACGGCGGCATGCCACCCCTACAGCTTCGCTGCCATGATGACCGGAATCAACGCATAAAATGTACAAAGGCGCTGGATGATGTTCATCCATCATAATTTACCGTCCTTTCCTCGACAGAGCCGCCGAGAGGAGTCCCATTCCGGCAGCTATGAAAATTCCAACAAACGCATAAATCAGGGAATAACGATGTGCATAGCGGTTGATCTCCGCAGACAGGCCAGCCTGCCTGACCTCCAAGACCCGCTCACGTTTATCCACCAGATTTCCTTTTTCAAAAAGGAAGGCTTCCACCTGATACGGACCGGTGGGAATATTGGCAGGTAGGGAGAAATCTGCGCGGAACAATCCGTCACCCACAAATTTTACTTTTTTGGCCGTTAGTGGAAGGTTGCCGCTGTGTTGCCAATTGCGGATCAGGGCTTCCTGAAATTTCTTGTAACGCGGTTTGTCTTCCAGATCATCTCTGTCTTCAGGCTCAAACACCAGCGTGTTCAGTCCGATGCCGTTGTCGATCAGTATCTGCGGTTTGGCTATGTCGGCTTCTCGGGTGCTGACCGCGTAATCATAGAAATGCGGGATGCTTTCAAAGGTGATGGTGTCGCTGTTCAACCACATCCCCATGATCTGGCTTTTCTCGCGCACGACTACACGCGATTCTGGTCCTTTCAACAAGACGACTACGGATTGATCCTTGTTGTTGTTTTCAACTGTTCCGAAGACAACGATATCGCTTCCCGAAAATCCGGTGGTCACATCCACATTGTCTCTGGCCAGATCAATGATGACCCGTGCGTTGTTCGACTGCGCATAAGAAGTGGCGGGAAGTAACGCGGTCAGAGCCATAAAAATCAGGATAGACTTGTTCATTCCACCACCTCGGTTGTGAAATGTTCGAGAGGCTCGATAAAAAGGCCTTGCCACAGACGTAGGCATACCCCTAACAGGATCAGGGCCAACAACAACCTTGCCGGTGCGCCCTTGATGTATTTTGTAATCCGGACACCGATCTGGCTTCCGACCAGACTACCCACCATCAAAACCAACGCCAGCAGGAGGTCGACCGTGCTGTTGCCCATGGAATGCAGAAATGCCGAGACAGTCGTTGTAATCAGAATTTGGTAAAGCGAGGTGCCCACCACCAGCGTCCCGGGCATTCCGAGAATATAGATCATGGCCGGAACCAAAAGGAACCCGCCACCAATCCCCAGAACGGAAACCATCAATCCCCCGATAACACCGAGAGTCACCGGCACTACCGCACTGATGCACAAGTTTGAACGAGGGAACATCATCGGATATGGAAGCCCCTGAGTTATCTTTACCCAGAATTTCGAGCGTTTGGCTTCGGCATGATGTTTCCTCTTCAGGATCGCTCCGAAACTTTCATAGAGCATCGAACCGCCAATCGAGCCAAGCAGCAGGACATAGAGTGCATTAATCACGATGTCGATCTGGCCTGTGTATTGCAACAACTTGAAAATCAAAATACCGATGACCGTTCCGAACAAACTTCCGGCCAACATCACCGAACCGAGCTTGATATCGACATTGCCCTTACGCCAATGACCGAAAACGCCAGACAATGAAGATGAAATCAGCTGGACGGCCTGAGTCCCCACCGCAAATGATGCGGGAACGCCCATAAACACCATAAAAGGAGTCGCCAGAAACCCGCCGCCAATACCAAAAACAGAAGAGATGACGCCCACGGCAACGCCCAACCCCAAAATAACCTCCAGGGGCACGGCCATTTCCGCGACAGGTAAGTAAATGTCCATCAGTAATTAAAAGCGGTTAGTAAACGCTTCGGCTAACCTTGTTGGCCAAAGGCACATTGATCGTTCCCCAGTCCTTGAGGAAGTTGTGATAATAGTCCCCAACCTTGGTCACGCTGTAAGCCGGTTTGAAGTTGATCGTTTTGAAAAAGCTGAGGAATGCGACGTGATAGTCGGGATAGCTGGCCGCGGTCGACGTGCATTCGGCAATATAGACGTTGTTGCCGTAGTTGGTGACGGCCATCAACCCGCCCTTTTCGGCATAAGGTTCATCCGGAGGGGTTATAAAGGAGATCAGCGTCATGCTGGCATAACCCTGCCCCAACCCTGCTTCATTTTGCTGGCGGATTACATTGACCTGATCGTAGGATGCCGTGTAGTTCTTCCAGAAATCGTTGGTGTAATTCGTGTCGCGGATTTCATCGCGGAAGCGGTTCGGATAAATCGCAAAGCGTTTGTCTTCACGGGCGCGCAGGCGGCATTCGGCGTCATCATCACCGGAAGGCAAGGACAGCGTAATCAGATCGTCCGGTTGCTGGTTGTTGATTTGCTTCCAAGTGTCAGGGAACGAGACAGTCGCGCCTGTCTTCGAATCCGTCCAGATTGCATAATCGGCCTTGGCCGGAATTGCAAAAGAGGCAAAAGCCACACAAACCATCAAACCAGTTTTAAAAATCTTCATTTCGGAAAATCGCCTTTTCTATGGATACGCGGGATCCCGAGCGGAATCCCACGGTCCATATTCTGCTATTTTACCCGCTAAAATGCAAACAGGAAGTTACGGGAAGTTCAGGGTTTTTTCCAAAAGCCAATAAGGTCCTTAACCTCTCCAAGGATCGGGGTGGCGATGGCCCGTGCCCTGTCCGCACCGGAGGCTAGAATCCGGTCGATTTCGGCCGTGTCCTTCATCAGATCGCGCATGGTCGCCGTCATCGGGGCGATTTTGGTGACCGTCAGTTCAGACAGCTTCGGCTTGAATTCCGAAAATTGCTTTCCGGCGAACTCCGCCACGACCTGCGCCTTGGTTTGACCCGACAACGCTGCATAAATCGTAATCAAGTTTGCCGCCTCGGGACGACCTTCCAGCCCTTCGACCGTTTCAGGCAGCGGGTTCGGGTCGGTTTTGGCGCGCTTGATCTTGTCCGCAATCGTGTCAGCATCGTCGGTCAGGTTGATGCGCGACATATCGGATTCCGCCGACTTGCTCATTTTCTGCGTTCCATCCCGCAAAGACATGACGCGGGTGGCATCGCCCATAATCACGGGTTCGGGAATATTGAAGAATTCCCGATCAAACCGGTGATTGAAGGTCGAGGCCACATCGCGTGTCAGTTCGACATGTTGCTTCTGGTCTTCGCCGACCGGCACATGGGTCGCGTTATAGAGCAGAATGTCGGCTGCCATCAGCACCGGATAGGCATACAGACCCAAGCCCGCTTTTTCGGCATTCTTACCCGCTTTGTCCTTGAACTGGGTCATGCGATTCAATTTCCCGATCTGGGTCATGGTTGCCAGATACCACATCAACTCGGCATGCAAATCTCCCACAGCAGATTGCGGGAAGATGATCGCCTTTTTGGGGTCAATTCCCGCCGCGATATAGGCCGCGGCAATCTCGCGGGTGGCTTTTGCAAGAAGAGTGGTATCTTGTGGAACCGTAATCGCGTGCATATCAACCACGCAGTAAATATGCTCAAAATTGGCGGTTTTGTTTTGCAGATCGACCCAGTTCTTGAGCGCTCCCAAATAATTACCCAAATGGAGTTGGTGTGTCGGCTGCATACCGGAAAAAATGCGTTTCATAGATTACTCTTTTCTACGTTTCAAATAGCGTTTGATATCGGAAATTTTTAAAACACCGCTGACTTGGATCACCAGCGCGTATGTGACTGCACCTGCCCCTAGCAGGGCCACCAACGCCAGAATCTTGACCGGCAAACTGTCGTGAAAGAAATCTTGCAATCCATAAGCCAAGACTGACAGAACGATGGCCATAACACAAGATGAAAATGCGATTTTGGGGAAGACCGTAACCAGACGGTCGTCAAATTCCAGTGCGTCGTGAGGTTTCAGTTTCTTGCGAAGCAGATAGACCTGCATCCAGCCGACAATTCCTGTCGCCAGCGAAATCCCCGCCACGCCCAGCCAGCCAATAAACAAAAGGCACAAAGCAACATTCGATAGTGCCGTCAGAATGGAAATCTTGACCGGAGTCATTGTATCTTCATGCGCCCAGAATGCCGTCATAAAAACTTTCGACGCAACATAGGCCGGAAGACCAATGGCATAGCCCATCAGTACATAGGACGTTTGCAGCGTTTCGGTGGCGGTGAATTTGCCATGTTCGAAAAGCGTGGCCACCATCGGCTGCGGCACGATTAACAATGCCACTGCCGCAGGTAACGCCACAAAAAAGCAGAATTCCAGCGAGCGATTGAAAAGGTCATTGCTTTCTTTTTTGTCGTCAGATGCCAAGGCTTTTGAGAGCATAGGAAGCAGTGCCGTACCAATGGCAATCCCCGCAAGGCTGAGCGGCAACTGGTTCAAGCGGTCGGCGTAATAAAGGAACGAGATTGAGCCCGCAGGCAAGAGCGAAGCCACGATCATATCGACGAACAGATTGATCTGGAACACTCCGGCGGCCAGAACGCCCGGCCCCATCAATTTGAATAGCTGTTTGGTTTTACGGCTCAGTTTCGGGGGTTGCCAGCGGAAGGCAATTTTATGGCGACGGATAAAATAAGCCATCATCGCCAGCTGGATTAAGCCCGACACAGCCACGCCAGCCGAGAGCGAATGTCCGGCACTCGGGAAAAGCGGGGTCAATACCACCATAAAAAAGATCATGGTCAGGTTGAAGATGATGGGCGCTGCCGAAAACGGGCCGAATTTGCTGTGGGCATTGAGCATCCCTCCAAACAAAGCTGTAAGCGACATCAATAATAAATAGGGAAAGGTGATTTGCGTCAGGACCACCGCAAAATCATATCTGGTAGTCCCTTCTTCAAAGCCCGGGGCGATGACGTGAATGACCCATGGCATCGCCGTCATTATAACCGCTGAGAACACCGAGAGGATCAGAAACATCACCGAAAAGACTTCACCGGAGAATTTTCCCGCCGCATCTTCCCCTTCCTGAGTCAGTGTTTTGGTGTAAAGTGGGACGAAGGAGACGCTGAAGGCGCCTTCGGCAGCCACGCGGCGAAAGAGGTTGGGTAGTTTCAGGGCGACAAAGAACGCATCTGCCACCGGTCCCGCGCCCAAAACGGCGGCCGTCAGCATGTCGCGTGCCATTCCAGCTATACGGCTTAACATCGTAAATCCGGCAATTGTAGCCATGGCTTTTAGAAGTTTCATGTGCTATCTCACATACAACACTGTAAGAGGTTCCTTATGACGAACGCCAAAATCCGTAACCCCGAAAGCCAATGGTTTGGCAGAAAATCCGTGTCCCCGCAAGAGAAGACGCAGATGGTTCTGGGGGTCTTTGATTCCGTGGCCGGCCGTTACGACCTGATGAACGACCTGATGTCGGGCGGGCTTCACCGTCTGTGGAAGGATACGCTGATTCGTAAGATTCGTCCTACGCCGCAGCTTTCCTACCTCGATGTTGCGGGAGGAACGGGCGATATTGCGTTTCGGATTGCGCAAAAAGCCGGAAAAGGAGCAAACATCACCATTTCGGACATTAATGCGTCGATGCTTGAGGTCGGCCAGGCCCGCGCCATCGACCAAGGCTTCATCGGCGGATTCGAATGGGTCGAAGCCAATGCCGAGTCCCTGCCTTTTGAAGATAATTCCTTTGACGTTTACACCATTTCCTTCGGTTTGCGGAATGTGACCCATATCGACAATGCCTTGCGCGAGGCGTTCCGCGTTCTGAAACCCGGTGGACGATTTTTTTGCATGGAATTCAGCCATTTAGAGAGTGAAACTCTTCAAAAGCTTTATGACCTGTATTCTTTTAATGTTATTCCGAAAATGGGCCGTTATGTGACAGGCGACGAGGACAGCTATCAGTATCTGGTCGAGAGTATCCGTGCCTTTCCAAAGCCCGAAGACTTGTCGATGCGCCTGCTTGATGCCGGATTTTCGCGCGTGACTGCCGAGCCGCTTACTTTCGGCGTGGTTGCCATTCATGAGGCGTGGAAGTTTTAAACAAAAATCTTTATTTGTCTTAAAACTCATTTTTTCATAATTTTTGCAAGGGGTTAGGCCCTCACTTCCAATTGTTATGTATAATTTGGTGGTGAATAGCTCACAAAAAACACTTGAAATTTCAGCAAAATTTGTATTTTGTATGGCTGTCCCGAGCGACAAGGTCGGGAACAGAATTCAGAACTACAATACTGAAAACTCGTAAAAAAACTCTCTTTTGGAAGGAAACTACCATGAACAAAACCACCCTGACTATCGTTGCTGCTGCAATCGTTGTTGCTTTGGCCGCTTTCGGCATTATGAACAGCCAATCCCAACAAGGCGCTGAAATGGAAAGCGTAATGCCTGCTGCTGGCGAAATCTCCGCCACCGTAGAAGGCGCTGCTGACGCTGCCGGTTCTGCTATCCAGAACGCTTCTGAAGAAGTCACCAACGCTGCTGAGGAAGCTGCTACCGAAATGCACGAAGCTTCTACCGAAGCTGCTGAAGCAACCACCGAAGCTGTTGAAGGTGCTGCTGAAGCAACCACCGAAGCTGTTGAAGGTGCTGCTGAAGCAACCACCGAAGCTGTTGAAGGCGCGGCTGAAGCAACCGAAGAGGCTGCTCCTGCTGCAACTGAAGAAGCTGCTCCTGCTGAAGAAGAAAAAGCAGCCGAGTAATTCTTACTCTTTTGATTTTTGGGCAGGCTCCGTGCTAACGTACGGAGCCTTCTCTTTTTTAGGATTTGTATATGACTATGACCGCACCATTGGCCGGACGATCTGTTCTCCTTGTGATTTCGGGGGGAATTGCCGCTTATAAATCTCTGGAGCTGATCCGCTTGCTCCGCAAAGGCGGTGCGGAAGTGCGCTGTATCCTGACAAAGGGCGGTTCCGAATTTATCACGCCGTTGAGCGTTTCTGCTCTCTCCGAGCATCCGGTTTATACCGATCTGTTTTCTTTGAAAGACGAAAGCGAGATGGGACATATCCGCCTGTCGCGTGAAGCGGACCTGATCCTTGTTGCTCCGTCCAGTGCAGACCTCATGGCCAAGATGGCCAACGGCATTGCTGATGATCTGGCCTCGACCACCCTGCTCGCCTCCAACAAGCCGATTATGGTTGCACCGGCCATGAATCCTGAAATGTGGGCAAAAGCTTCGACACAACGAAACATCGAGACGTTGAAACAAGACGGTGTCACATTCATTGGGCCTGCATCTGGCGAGATGGCATGCGGCGAAACGGGCCTTGGCCGCATGGTCGAAGCAGAAGATTTATTCGACGCCATATGCTCCTATTTTGCGGTGTCTGCACCATTGGCAGGATATCGTGCCTTGGTCACTTCAGGCCCGACTTATGAACCGATTGATCCTGTGCGCTTTATCGGTAATCGTTCATCGGGCAAGCAAGGTCACGCCATTGCAGCGGCGCTGCGACGTGCGGGAGCGGATGTCACCCTCGTGACCGGCCCTGTGGCGCTGCCCCATCCTGTGGGGGTTCGGACCATACACATTGAAACGGCAGCCGAAATGCTGGCAGCTTGCGAAGCTGTCCTTCCTTGCGATATTGCCGTCTGTGCGGCGGCGGTTGCCGATTGGCGGGTTGAAAACGCGGCCGATCATAAAATGAAAAAGCGTGCCGGTGCGATGCCTCCTACCCTCAACTTTACCGAGAATCCCGATATTCTGGCGACCATTTCGGCGCATAAAACCCGTCCGCAGTTGGTCATCGGCTTTGCCGCAGAAACCGAAGATGCCGTTTCCTCTGCCAGGGAGAAATTGGTTCGCAAAGGGTGCGACTGGATTCTGGCCAATCAGGTGGGGACAACAGAGAATCCGGCCTTTGGCGCGGACAGCAATCAGGTTACACTGGTCACACGCTCGACAACCGACCCTTGGCCAACCCTTGCTAAAAACGAGGTGGCGGAGCGTCTTGTTGAACGAATTGTCAATTTTATGAAAGAGACGGACCAGACAAATGACCAACGCAGCCCTGCAAAAGCTAGCTAA
>Ga0116143_10003020_pt1 | contig 17415 bp, 16 predicted proteins | sample AD_UKC034_MetaG_FD_89745 | JGI IMG/M metagenome (GOLD analysis project Ga0116143, IMG submission 89745) | Active sludge microbial communities of municipal wastewater-treating anaerobic digesters from USA - AD_UKC034_MetaG | ecosystem: Engineered > Bioreactor > Anaerobic > Digestate | place: USA...
AGGATACAGGTAAAGGTTCCGGTCTTTATCCTGCTTGGCAGCCTGCTGATCAGCAATGCAGTTTACAATGGCCGATTATGGCACAGGCACTTTGTTGAAGGAAGCGGATACCGGTCACTGGAATGGCAAGGATCAGCAACCTTGCTGGCGGTTAAGTCATTTACCGGGTATGTAATATATACCAACGCGCCGGATGTAATCACATTGAACTATCCCGGACTGACAGGCCGGGTAAAAAATCTTCCGTTAAAGATTAATTCGAATACAGGAATTGCAAACAGGAATTATACAGTTGATCTTGAAAGAATGAAGACTTTCGTGGAATCCGGAGAAGGGGTTATCATATATTTCAACAGGTTCACGGCACGTGATTATTTCATCCCGAAAGAAGAACTCCTCCAAATTTTTATTAAAAATGATATACAGTTGGAAGATGGATTAATTGTTGTTCTGTAAGATTCATCCTGACCGTCAAATAATTTTAATAGATTTACAACATTAATTTAATCAATGTGAGCTTATCCCCCGAAGACCGGCAGGATCTCATCGAATCCCGCGATATCGTCATCAAAGACTGCCAGGTGGTTTGCCTTGCGCTGGGGCCTTACCGCAACCTGACCACCCTGACCGCGGCCACCCTTTTCCTGCATCCATCCTGCCAGGTTTTAAACCACGCCGGGAACCGGATCTACGGCGTCGATGAGATCGACTTCATCTCCGATTTCAGCAAAGAAAAACTGGACCGGTTCCTTCAATTTGCCATTCAGCTTTCCGGGGGAGGAAAGCGCGGCGATTACGGGGGATCGATTGTCCATTCACATGCCTTTGATGAACAGTATGCCATGAAGGAGATCTTCGGGCATACCGGGTTTGACCTGGTCAAGAAAAAGATCAAATGTCTTTTCTGGAAAGAATCGCTGGCAACCGGCAACCTGATCCGGGAAAAGCACTTCGATTTCGAAAAGGCATTTGCAACCGATCAAAGGCTCCGGTTCCTCATGCCGGTAAGGAACCCCATGGATTGCGCATCGTCGAACATCCTGTCGACTCATTCCACGCGGTTTACAAACGTGAAAAACGTGAGGTCGTTCAGTGAGGTGCTGCAGGCTGTCCTGGGTGAGATACAGTGGTTTGAGACACTCCGGCAGGCTTATCCGGACCGGTTCTTCCGATACTTTGAACATTCGATAAACCGTGACATGCTGGTCAGCATGGCGCGATTCTTAGGCCTGGAACCTGACGGGGAATGGCTAGAAAATTCTATGGCCGCGATGGTAACCCGTTCGAACTATGAATACGACCGGCAGCAGGTTGATCTTTACCTCGACCTGGTCGAAAAGATGTTCCTGCATTATCCGGCTCTTGCGTCCCAGTTGAGGCCGTTTGCCGACTCTGTCAAACTGAAATACCCGGTTACCGAATGAAGAACTGCCTCGTCATGGGATTCGGCCGCAGCGGGACCAGCCTGATGGGCGGCATCCTGCACAAAGCAGGTTATTACATGGGCGATAACCTGTATCCGCCACGCCACAGCAATCCCTTGGGCTTTTTTGAGAATGATTTCATCAACGGGATCAACGAACGCATCCTTGAAAAATATGATTATTCAGCCCTGAACCCGGATTACCCGAAATTCGACAGGCCGTGGTCGCCCTACCGGCCTTATTACGGGCACCGGTGGCTCACTTATATTGACCCTGATGTGACGATCGGCCAGGCTGATCCCGCCATTGAAGAGAAAATAAAGCTGGCTGTTTCCAAATCCGGCTTTGCTTACAAAGACCCCCGGTTTGATTACACGCTCCCGGTCTGGGAAAAATTCCTGGACGAGGAAGTCATTTTCATATGTATGTTCCGGGAACCGGATGTCACGGTAGAGAGCGTGCTCAGGGAATGCGCCTCGGCCTACTATTTGTCGCAGTTTTATATCGACAGGGAACTGGCTTTTAAGCTGTGGATCAACAGCTATTCCCATTTGCTGAACAATATCACCCCAGATAACCAGTACAGGGCTTTCTTCATCCACTACCAGCAGATCTTGAAAAGGAAGTCGCTTTCGATGTTGTCTGATATCCTGGATGTTAAGCTTGATTATTCATTTGTGGCTGAGGAACTTAACAGAAGCAGGCCGGCTGGTAACTCCCCGGCGGAGGCAATGGAGATTTACCAGCAGCTTTGTGACCTGGCGGGTTACGACGAATTTTGATCAGAAATCTGTTTAAACGGCTGCAATTTATTTTGAAAAAGGTTCGCGGATGCTGCCGATAAGCCGGGCAATGATGGAACCATAACGATATGTCCTTGATTTCATTATCATTTCCAATTTACCAGATGTGTTATTGTATTTCTTTTCGAGCATAATATAATCTGTTTCTTTCTGTTTCAATATTGCTTCAAGTTCCCTGAACCTCTTTTCCGCCTTTTCGTTTTCATCCTGCGGATCGGCTGTAGCAACAGGTCGTGCTGCCATAAGTTTTCTTAGAAGGGTAATTGCATCCGGTTGCCTGGTTTTTTCAGCAATGATCGTAAGAAAATACCGGTAAAGTGCAATTAAATCATTTTTAGAAAGAATTTTAAACCATTCGTCATGAATGATTATCTGCCATTGTTCGAGACGATCGCGTATGGCAACCATTTCGCTTTTCTCAAGGATTTCAACGGGTACCTCATTTTCCTTGTTGATCAATAGATGCAAGACAACATGCTGATCAGATGTATTGCTGATTTTAAAATCCGAAAAATTACATGAACTGTTCCATTGTTTAAAATTTGCAACGATGTAGCGGTTCATCAGGGTATTGATAGTTGCCCGTTCTTTATCATCAATTTGTTTTAAAAAATTCGTTCCGTCCTGATGAATGACCCGGTCTTCGTGGGGAATATGGAAAAGTGCATCAGGATCTAAATCTGACCTGGTCAGCCCGCTTTCGATCATCCGGTCAAACAGGTCGGTATCATCCCAGCCATAGGTTGTTATAAATTCATTATAGCCGTTAACCCTGAAAAAATCACTCCGAAAATAAAAAGCCATTCCGTTCAGGTGGGTTTCATTTTCATTTCTGGCTATTCTCCAGTTTCCCGTGAAGAACCGGCCGGGCTTTAACTCATGTTTTGCAAAGAATCCGGGCATGATCTTAACGTCAGCATCAATTTTCAGGATTTTATCTTTTGAAGCTAACCGGGCTGCGAGATTATAGGCATATGACAACACCCATTTTGCCTGGTCCTTTACGATAGCCAGAAAAATCCTGTCATCCCGGAATCCGGCCAAAAGGTCCTCGATACTGTTGTCTGATGACCAGTCAACAATGATGATCTCATCGATCTCAGGATTAGCCAGCCAGGTCGGCAGTGTCTGCCGGAGCATTTCTTCCCTGTTCTTCACCGCGGTGATCAGTGAAATGCCCTCGGTGACCTTTTTTCCGGTCATGCTATAGGCTTCCTGTGGTAAATTATTCATTTTGAAAATGAGTTATTTCTCTATTTTTACACTATGAAACTGTTTTTCCGGCAAAAAAAAGCCGAACCATCTTTGCCGCTGGTGTCCATCATTACTGCTACTTACAATGCAGCGGAAACGCTTGAGCGGACTATCGGCAGTGTGGTACAACAAATTTATAAAAATATCGAATTTATTATTATTGACGGTTTATCCGGGGATAATACCCTGCCTGTCGTTAAAGCTGCAGCAAAAAAAGACAAAAGAATAAGGTTTCTGAGCGAAAAGGACCAGGGGGCCTATGATGCGATGAATAAGGGGATTTCTATGTGCCGGGGAGATTGGATTTATTTCCTGGGGGCCGACGATATGCTCATTAATGAAAACATTCTCCAGGAATTGTTTGATTCAGGATATTTCAACCAGGATAAAGTATTTTATGGCAATGTAATGATCGAAGGGGACACTTCATGGGCAAAAGACCGGGAAATTTATGCCGGGGAGTTTGATCTGGCCAGGTTGCTGGAACAGAATATCTGTCACCAGGCGATTTTCTATCCACGAACGATGATCCGGAAAGCCGGTCTCTTCAATACGGAATATACTGTTTGCGCCGACTGGGATTACAACCTGCGGTGTTATGCCCTCAGCCCTTTCCTTTACGTGGACAAAGTCATTACACGGTTCAGGGGAGGAGGGATATCGACCGTTATTAAAACCGATCCCTTCCTGGAAGACCTCCCTGGAAATATCATCAGCTGCTTTAGCCTGGATCCGGGCGACCCGAACCTTGTCATACCTGGTTCTCCTTTCAGAAAGATCATTGAGAACTACAGTAAGTTGCAGGAGAAAAAGACAAATCAGCAGAATTCAGGGCAATAGAGCGGTCATGATCAAGGCAATAGCCATATACCTTCCGCAGTTCCACCCGATCCCCGAGAATGACCGGGCATGGGGTGAAGGCTTCACGGAATGGACAAATGTCAGGAAGGCAAAACGGTTGTTTTGGGGGCACTACCAGCCGCAATTACCGGGCGAGCTGGGTTTTTATGATCTCCGCCAGGCTGAGACCAGGGAAAAGCAGGCTAAATTGGCCGCAGATCACGGAATCTATGGTTTTTGTTATTATCATTACTGGTTCAACGGGAAGAGGCTGCTGCATGAACCATTTGATGCCGTCCTGCAGTCAGGGTCCCCCGATTTCCCCTTTTGTCTGTTCTGGGCTAACGAAACCTGGAGCCGGCGATGGCTTGGCGAAGAAAGGGATATCATCATCCAACAGACTTACAGCGAGGAGGATGACTATGTTCATATCTCATGGCTCATTGAGGCGTTCAAGGACCCTCGTTATATAAAAGTGAACAACAGACCTTTGTTTCTTATTTACCGGCCGACGCATTTCCCGGATATTTCGGCAACGCTCAGGATTTTCAGGACAGAGTCTTTAAAAGCCGGTCTTGAAAATCCTTTCCTGGTTGCCTCTAACTCTCATGCCGGTAAGACGGACCTGCGGAAGGTTGGCTTCGACGGCATCCTTAATTTTGAACCGCAATTGTCGGTGCTCCCTTATTTTATGGACGATGAAAGAAGCCGTCAGAAATTGCTAAATAACGTGAAAATTGGAATCCTGAGCAATAAACTGAAGGTTTATGATTATGGGGAAGCACACCGGAAAATGCAGGAGAGAACATTTTCATACCCGTACTTTCCGTGTACGTTTGTCAATTGGGACAATTCTCCCAGGCGGGGGAAAAATGGAATCATCATTCATAATTCATCCCCGTTAAAGTTCCAATATTATCTTGAAAAAAGCTTTGATAAATTAAACGGGATGCAATTCGATGAAAGTAAAAACTTTGCTTTTATCAATGCCTGGAACGAATGGGCAGAAGGCAACTATCTCGAACCAGACAAGCGCTATGGATTGAAATATCTTCAGGCAGTTAAAGACGCACTGACTAAATTTCAGGAATTATGATCATCGGTCCCGGTTTCATCTGGCTACATTTCCCTAAATGTGCGGGCAGTTTCACGGAGAAATTGTTGAGAAGAGTTGCCCCGCGGGATGGATCGGTGGTGTTTGACCCGATCGATCCGAAGCAGGTGACCTGGCATCATACGATCAGGCAGCGGGAGAGAAAAACGGGCACTTCGCTGGCCGGGAAAGAGATCGTATGCAACTTCAGGAGATTGCCATACTGGATCATCAGCAGGATACAATATGAGCAGAAACGCACCGGGAAAGCAGTGCCCCGGGAAATGTACATCAAAGGAAGTTTCTTTGAGCAGGACGGTCGCGAATGCCATGCTGATCTTTACGTTGAACGGTATTCCGAGCCACAGGTTGACCATTGGATCCGGACTGAGTTTATCCGGGAAGATTTTTCAAATGTCTTTTCGAGATATTTTGACCTCGATCAAGAAATTATCAATGATTTTATGAAGGAAAAGATCAATGTTTCAGGCTGGGACGGCGACCTTTCAAAATGGTTCGGGCCGGGTGACCTGGAAAGACTTTATGAGTCCTGCCCGAAATGGAAGGTTCTTGAAATGGAATTATATGGTGATCTGGTAACAGACCGGTTCTGAGGCATCGTAATTAAATCTTCCCGTTATGTTTTGAAATCCAGATATCAGCGATCAGTGAAGCGATTCGGCCGGCTTCTTCTTCAGGAAGAATGAAGCCGGTTGATTTTTGATCGAACTCACCCTGAAAAATGGAGGTTTTATGCGGGAAATAATTCATCCTTACCCATTCATTTGATTCTTTGAACACCTGTCTGTATTGTTCAATTAATTCATCCGGCATCATGTATTTTGGCCTGGAAAAATGTTTCTCAAAATATTTGACAATATCTGCCCTGAGAGGATTGATCCTGTCATCGACAATCCTGGGAATGATCTCGTTGATTTTTCTCAGGACGCTGATACCTGTTGCAGAAAGGGTTTCGTTCAGTTTTTCGGGAAATAAATAGACTTTATCTGCCGGGATCCCGGTTACGTGAAAAAAGTCTTCAATGATAGAACCGTTAACCAGGTCAGTCGGAGTGTAAAGCCTCGGGATCAGGGCATCCTTTCCAAAAACCGATCCGAATTGTTCCAGGGTGTTTTTATGATTGCAAACATGGTTAAAGTATGGATTATCAGGCGGAGGAGGGTTTTTGATCGTATGACCCGATTTAATGGCTGTAGAAAAAAGCGAGTTCGCAATTTCTACCGGATCGCGCAGGTAAATGATGACTTTGACCTCACCGATGCCCAGAGCCGTTATGATTTCCCGCAAGCGATGAATTTCATCTGAACGGGTTAGCCTTGATTGAAAATGTTCAGATGAAAAGATAATTTTCAGAGGCGAAGGCAGGCTTGAAGCTATAGCTATTTCTTTGTTCAGGTCTTCGATTGTTTTTTGCTGAAAACCTGCCAGGTCGCCGGCGTCATTCCTTATTCCCATGCTCACCGTCAGGCCATCCCGCCGGTCATGATCATACGCGGCAATGGCGAGCCTGGTATGATTGATCTTCCCGGCGCTCTCCGGCAGGTAATATCCGTAACCCGTCAATTTTTCCCTGTTCAGGTTCAGAAAATGCTGCAGGGCAGTGCTGCCGGTCTTTTCAACCCCGATATGTAAAAAACACTTCAAGGCAGACTATTTAAAATTCAGTGCCCGTGCCGTAGCGTTCAGGTAGGCGTAGCCGAATTTCCGGTCGGGTTCCAGGTAAGCCCCTTCAGCCCATTCGTTCCATGCATTGATGAAGATGAACTGCCTGTCATCGGGCAGATTTTTCACGGTGTATTGCATCAGCCCCTGCAGCCAGTCCTGGTAAACCTTCGGCGTCGATTCATGGTAAACATTAGCCTGGATCCGCCTTGAAGTATTGTCCCATTGCGGAAATAATCCCCTGAAAAGTAGGTAACCGGGCTTTTCGCGACTTAACGAATCGGCGATGTATTCCTTAAGGCTGAAAATGTCGCCCTTGAAACCGGGATCGAAAAGCCCCACATCGTTTTTTATGGAGATCTTTTTAAAACCATGCGGCGGGAATTCCAAAGCGGCGTTACAACCGTATTCTACGGGATCATGGACCGGATCGAAAAGAGTCTGGACCATCACCAGGAATAAGCCTTTGAAGCCCGATTTGATCATGTGTTCCCTCCATTGATCCGCGGTTTTCTTAAAGTCAGGGAACAGTCCAGGGCGGTAAACGATCAGCAGCGGTTTGCCATCCACCAGGATATAGCGTTCATCCCGGAAAGCCGGCATGGCATCTTCGAGAAACGCCATGTTCTCCCGGTCGTCATGCACCTGGTCGAGCAGGATGCCGCCGCGCTTGCGGTTGCCGTCCCAGCGTGAGGTCCAGGGCTCATTGGCCCAGTGGATACAAAATGGGAAATCAAGATCGGGATCACTTAGGAACTGGTTCAGCGGCAGCCTCATTACCGGCTTCATGTCCAGGAAATAATGGTGGAAGCAGAAGCCATGGATCCCGTGTTGTTTAGCCAGTTCCACCTGGCGTTGCATGACCTCTTTCACGCGGAGGTCATAGAATCCAAGCTCACCGGGCAGCCTGGGCTGGTAATGACCCGGAAACAGCGGCAGGGCGCGTGTCACGTTATGCCACTCGGTAAATCCTTTTCCCCAGAAACGGTCGTTTTCTTCAAATGGATGAAACTGTGGAAGATAGAAGGCTATGAGCTTCAGCGTCGATTCCGGAATGACCGGGACTTCTTCTTTTTCGTATGTTTCCAGCGTTTCCGGCGGCAGGTAGGTCCGGTTGATCAGTTGGGCAAGATGATTCACCGACGGATCATGCTTTTCGGGCTCGTTATTCAAATGACTCTCCGGTAAAGGGATTGCTGACTTTTGCCATAATGAGCGGATCTTCCGTAGCATCAAGGTATTATTTCAAGGATTCAGTGACAAAGATATTTTATTTGGATAAAGTTAATGACATGATGCTTGTAATTCAGGTTTTAAAATAAAAATTACTTTTGAAGATAAGATATCGGACAAACTATGACAAAAACCCTGGCGATCATCCTGAATCACAACCTTCCGGAATACACCAACTGGTTGTACTATTCACTGAAGAAATACCTGGATGGCACGTATGACCTGATGGTGATGGATAATGGTTCTAAACCGGAACTGGTGCCGAAATATGCACAGATCAGGCTGGAAAAGAACCTGTTCTGGGGAGGGGCACTGAATGAAGCGTTCAAAATAATTTTGCAAAATAAGGAATATGATTCCCTGCTGTTTTTAAACAATGACCTTGAACTGACGCCGAATATTTTTGTGAAAACGCTGAGGGAAGAATTGTTTTCTGGCAAGTTCGCCATCGTTTCTCCGTGTATTGCCGGCAAGCCCCAGCCCTGGCGACAAATGATGAACTGGGGGAGCAGCAGTCCCCGCGTTGTAAAATGGATCGATAACCAGGCGCCCTTGTTCCACAGGAAGATCATCGAAGCCATCGGGCAGTTCTCCCCGGAGCTTTATATCGGCTGGGGGCAGGATATGATGTGCTACGACGTTTGCCGGGATCATGGCTGGGAAATTGCTGTGCTTGACAACCTGTGCATTCTGCATTACGGGAAACAGACCATGCTTCAGAACAAGCTGTTCTCGCTGGAACAGAAAAGCGGACCGGCCGGTGATCAAACCCCTGCCGTGTCATGGGAAGACTATAAAGCTGAAGCGATACGCACCCGGGATGCATATTTTGCAGCGCACCCGCTGAAGTACGAGTCATTTGACGAGTTGTTAGCGTATGGATTGAATTATCAGTATACCAGCCCGTTTTCCTTGAAAGACAAATTAAAGAATTGGTTTTGACCTGTTGAGGCTGACTCTTTCATCACGATTTAAAATTCTTTATCGTATGAAAAGTTATCAAAATCAATCTTATAAAGATTATAGACCGTTTCTTTCAATGTGTTGGAATAAAATCTTTTATAACGTTCAGGTCCTTCGAAATTGGTCTGATTCGCGCCCCTGCCCCAGTAAAGAGGTATTTCTTTGCCAAGCAATTCGCAGATATCTGACCACGTCTCATCAATCTGTTCGAGCTTGAAATACCGGTCGATCAGAAGTGTATCATTTTTTGTCATAATGGTTGATTGCGGAATGAAGTGGGCATCCATCGAAGGCTCACTGAACAGCAAAGCCACCAGCTCGATAAACTCATGAAATGTTAACGCTTCAAGTACTTCCAGGTTTTTCAAAAGGATCCTGTAAGAATCATCTGTGATTTCAACTGTTTTTCCGGGTTCGGAAATTTCCATGACAAGATTTTCTTTTTTGCAGTAAGCAGCCAGGAGTTGCGCCTGGTTGACCTGCAGAAACAGGTTCTCTTTTCGTTTTCTGAGATCTTCCGGATTAATCCTGCATTTGTCAAAATATAGAGAAACCAGCCTGTCGTATGGGTTCCTAACAATGGCGATTTTTAAGTGATTGTCGAAATGCAGGATTTTCTCCGGTGTAATGAATACCTTGATATCGGGAAAGTTCTCTCTGAGCAGTTTGCCTGCGATTGAATTCATCACTTTATAATTGGTAAAGAACATGAATTTTTTACCCGATTCATTGATGTATATTTTTGACATGGTTACTTACCTGATACCGTATCGAAAATGTTAAACTAAGATTTTGAACTCAAAGTAATGATTCGTTTTCTTTTCATTTACCGATAATTTTCCTTACAAGGGCAGCTGGTTTGGCAACAAGTGCCGACCCTACTTTCCAGGACATCGAATTATGAATGGCAGTCAGTTTCTGATTTGCTTCCCTGTACAACCTGTTCATTTCATCAAGCCTGTTTTTCAAGTGATTGCTCTTCTCTTGCTGCTGGAAAAGATCGGTCTTAATTTTCTCACGTTCATTCCTTGCCAGTTCAAGGTCCCTGGTCAGCCTATCTTTTTGGCTTTCGAGCGATTTATGCATGGATTCAAGTTCCTGGTGCTTGAGTTCAAGCACTTGATGCTTTGATTCAAGAGCGAGGTGACCGGATTCAAGTGATTTGTAATTGGATTCGAGGGATTTATAGCTGGACTCAAGCGTTTCATTTCTGGATGCTATTGTCTTGTACGATGAACTCAGTGCTTCATAACGTGACTCCAGCCCTTCAAGTTTCGTTTCAAGTGATTCATACTTGTTTTCGATTGCCTGGTAGCTTTCCAGGATTTCCTGCGCCTTTTCCAGTTTCTGGTCCTGAGAAAGCAATTCACTGGCCAGTTGCTTTCTCAGCACCAGCATTTTGAAATATTCTTCGTTGATATTTTCTTCATCCGGGCGGATGGTCATGATCTCATCATATTGCGGAAGTATGGCCTCCAGGGAGAAATTCTTTCTGCAATATTCTTTAAGCCGGTTTCCGAAATGCGAATAAGCCTTTGGATCGGTATTGCTAAGGATCAGGCCGGCGGCTTCCTGCAGATCCTTATAGATCAGTTCTCCCGGGAAAAGTTGTGATGCACCGTCCCAGTTGCGGATTACGGGGATAGCTCCCGAGGCCATGCCCTCCGCGATGGCCATGTGAAACGATTCGAACTCACTGGGTGAGATAATAAACCCGATCCGGGTGAACCACTCCTGTACATCACTGCCGTGAGGCTCAAGGATGACGGCATCCTGCAGGTCTCCGGATTCAAGATCAGCATAAAACGCTTTGTAGTAATCCTGCTCATCCTGTTTTTTCCATAGCCACGGCAGTTCTTCCGGCCTTTTGCTCTTGATGGAAAGCTTATAACGTTTGTCGGTCTTTCGGAGCTCTCTCAGGAGTTCCACCGCCAGGTGCGGAGCCTTACGCTTTGGCAGGATGCCCAGCAATCCGAGGCTGAACCGGGCATCTTCAGTCTTGGGCCTGTCAAACGATTTAGTATCGATAAGATTAGGAATGACCAGGCATTTCTCTTTACTGGCAGGGATCATCGCCACCAGCTTTTCTTTCATCAGGGGGCCCACCACAATGGCCCGGTTTACATTGTCCCAATTGGTTTCGCCGAGGAAATTCGTGCTGAGTTCCTGAAGGTGAATACGGGTGATGAGCTTCTGACCGGGGATCTTGTTATGAGAAAACCACTGAAGGTTTCCTAATCCCCATTCGCAGAAGATCAGGTCGTAGAGCGGCAGCTCTCTTCCGATTGTCTCCGTATCCTGCAGGGCATGTCCCGGGTAAGTTTTGACTGTAACCCGATAATCCGGTTTACTTTCATAGTGATGAATGACATGCGTTAAGAATTTCAAGTCATGACCAATAAATAAGATACTCGTTCTATGCATTTTGGTTTCGCGTTTTAAAGATCATAATCCTCTGTTTTCCACCTGAATTTGTTGATCCAGTTAACGGTATCTTCTTTTTTCATGGCAGAAGAGCTGATGTCGCTCTCGGTCATGTCCTGGATGGCGAGATTGGGAAGAAATATATAACAGTTTTTATCATAGACATTTTGAATATGGAAAATGGCGCCCTCATCAACAGGCAGGTCCAGTTTTTCTGAATAAAAGAGCAAGGGGAGAAACACTTTCCTGTCTATTCCTACGGCGTGTGAAGCCACGCTGGAACCATGGCAGCGGTAAAACATATCCCTGTACATGGTGATATACGGTTCCCAGCGGTGTTGCATGGCGCCGAGCATGAACAGCTTCCAGCCGGAAGGAAGCTGTTGTACATGTTTTTCAAATTCTTCATTGAAGTTTTTATGCAGCACGATATCGTCGTCAAAGATCAGTATCCTGTTGAAATCGTTCCGGATGGCCTCTTTCAGGATGCTGATGTATGAAAGCGCGTATCCCAGCGCTCCCGGGCTTTGCACGGCTTTCCGGTTCAGTTTGCTTTCCATGAACTGGATACGGGCGATATAATGATGATATTTCAGGAACTTGTCACGGTAATCAGTCAGTGCTTCGACGCCTTCCGGAAGGGTCATCAAAGGGGAAGCGGCGTATTTTTCCCATTGCGACTTCACCGGTTCCCCGTAGCCGTCCACAGCCGGGAATCGGGTGATCTCCAGCTTATGTCGCTCAGCGACCCGGCGGATCTTTTCCCACCGGTCCGCACGCCGGTCGAGGTTCATTACATAGATCCGGTCAAAGTAGTCGTTGATGTTGAACGGATTATCCGTTTGTTTTTCTTTAGATTCGGTAAAATAACTCCTTATCAGGAACGACCGGTAATCATCGGTTTGATCATCAGCCGGTTTAATATACGAAGAAGGATCGGTGCGTCTAAGCCAGCCGGCTTCGTGACGAAGGCAGACCAGCGGGACCTGCTGTTCCAGCGTCACGATGGAGAACCAGATGCCCGACAGTTCAGGCTGGTAAAAGAAATGGCGCGACACCCGGATGGTATCGGTGTGGTAAGCCAGCGCCAGGTCATTGGCCAAAGGAACAGGCATGTCTTCCACCAGGCAGCTTGTTTCATCGAGATAACGTGACGAAGCCTCAAGTGAAAGAAAAGGCTGATCAAGAAGGTAACCGCCTGCAGCGATAACCTCCTCGCGGCCATGAGCTTCAATCCTAGCTTTCATTTTCTCCACGTAGTCTTCCGGATAGATCATCCGGTCGGAGCAAATGAAATGATAGCCGTGCAGATCGTCGGTCCAGTAATACTTGCCGCATTCTCCCAGGTTGCCGAAATCCTGCGACCGGGTCAGGTATATTTTGGGATGATCCAGGAAAGCAGGAATATCGGCAAAACCAGCCAGGAAGATGTGCAGGGTGTCGACCTGGTCAAGAAGGCTGTTTATGGCCGTTTCCAGTTGGCCGGTCCTTTCAGGATAAGCGGTTAAGGTGGCATGCACGGTTTCAGGTTCCGGTGAATAAGCACCTGAACCGGTTTTGTACCTTGCTATCAGTTCCTGAAATAAATGCATATTCAAATTTACAAAAAACCGTCATTGATATACCTTCCTGATTTAATGATTTTTGCCGAAACGTCAAGCATCTTTTTGATCAGGTCATCATCGATCCTGGCAAAGAATATGTCGTTGTCTGTCCCGCCCCAAAGCATATGGGTATGAAATTCAAAAAAATGTATATGCTTACTGATTTTTCGATAACATACTTTCCTGGCTTCATCGGCAGGGATTATTTTTTGAGAAAAAACGATGACAGTGCAGCTAAATTTTCCACGGGTGTATATTTTGGAAAATTCCTGCGCTTTGCTAAAGATCGAATCCAGGTCGGAGTTTTTATTGATCCGGTGGAGATAAAGGAAAACGATATTCTTCTTTCCCCGGACTTCAAGCTGACGTTGAATTTTCCTTTCAAAGGACTCCCTGGCTTTATCAGAACCGATGATATCATGATGGGTCATTTCAAAACCCCTCATATGCATTTCGTTGTAAATAGGATCACATTGGTTGATCAGTGTAGATCTCACCACTTTCTTCTTATCGGAAATTCCATAGGCAAGATTTTCTATTTGTATTAAACCTGAATAATTTATTTTCTCCAGGTTCAGCGCGTAATCCAGGTTGCTTCTCCCATTCGAATATGGGGTGCTGAACCCTTTCAATCCATGGCGGTTAAGAATGTCATCCGGAAGGCAGTTCTCCCCGAGTGAAAGCCAGAGCACTTCCGAAAAATTGACCTTTTTTGAAAAGGACAAGTGATCTGCCAGCCACTTTATCAGAATTCCCGGCATTGCAGAGGATTTGTTCTTCATCATTTTACCAGTGAAAGCAACAATTGATCGTATTTCGGCAGGATCACCGATCTGTCGAAGTTTTCCACGGCGTAGCGTTTCACCTGATCGCTTTCACGCCGGAAGGTTTCCTGGTCCGTGTGACGCAGGATGATTTCCGCAGCTTCTTTCACCTCGGTAAAAACATATTTTGAAGGATATAATGGCGTAGCGCCGGGCCAGTTCCTGACAACCGGGACTGATCCGGCAGCCATTCCTTCAGCTACGGATTGGTGGGACCCTTCAAATTCACTGGGTGAAAGAATAAAGCCGATCCTGTGGAACCAGTCAGGTACATCGTCGCCATGAGGCTCAAAAATGACGGAGTCCTTCAACCCCCTGGATTCAATCATAGCGTAAAGCTGGTCATAATATTCCCTTTCTTCGGGTCTTCTCCATAACCATTCGAGCTCTTCAGGCCTTTTACTTTTAATGGAGATTTTGAACCTGTCATCGTGTTGTTTCAGTTCATACAGGATTTCAACGCCGAGATGCGGCCATTTGCGCATCGGCAGGATGCCCATCATGCCCAGCGTGAACCGGGCGTCTTCTTCTTTGGGCCTATCCAGGTTGCAGCAGTCGATCACATTGTAAATCAGCCTGCTCTTATGAGCATGATCCGGGAACAACTGCCTGAATCGTTCAAGCTGAAATTCGCTGATAAAGATCATTGCGTCTACCTGCTCCCAATTCGTCTCATTTAAAAAATCAGTGCTGAACTCCTGCAGATGGATCCTTACAACCAGTTTCAGTCCCCTCGGCTTATGCTGTGAAATAAAACTGACGTTTCCCAATCCCCATTCACAGAATGCGATTTTATAACCAGGCAGCATCCTCAGCAATGCTTTCTTGTCATTGATCACATGCGACGGGTAAGTATACTGTTCTACGCTGAAATCTTGTTTCTCTTTTAAATGATTGATGACCGGCGTCAAGAATTTAAGATCATGCCCCACAATCAGCAAACCCGGTTTCCTATGGTTTATTTTTTTGAAAATATTGAATAACATGACAATTTTTTAAAATTGAACAACAAGTTGGTAAAATGGAGGTAGTTGTTGAATATCAGCCTATTGATCATTTTCTGGCCGGGCGCCATTTTTCCGGGGGCGGGTTATGGGTCAGCATTTCCCGTTCGATAGTTTCTAATTTCATGAACAGTTTATCCGCCTGTCTTTCTGAACGTTTGCTTTTGGTTCCTGTTTTCGGGTTGGTGATCCGGATGTCCGTCTTGATGATTATGCCTTTCCCTTTCCTTTTAATATAAATCACTTTTGAAGGCATATCATTGTTAAATGTAGGGCAGTTCCAATCCCGCACAGGATCAGTCTGACCATTAACAAAAGAAATACTGGCATCGTTTATAACCATCCGGTCCGGCATGAAAGAATCATCCTGGGCAGGTAAACCAGCCACACCGGGCATCCACAGAAAACACAATAATAGTAATATGGCAGAATCCCACTTCATTTTTCAACTCAGAAACCTGCGTTTTAGCTTGTTCCAGAAGCTAATCCCGGATTGTTTGTCAGTTATAGGATTGGTATTCATCTTCCAGTTGTCCCTGAATATATCCAGGGAAGGAAGTATTGTTTCACTGATCCGGGTAAAGGAATGATCAAGGCTTACATGGTATGTTTTTCTTGCCGCTTTCTCATACAACTCCGGATTGGTGAACGCCAGCCTGATCTTTTGCACAAGGTCTTCAGCGGTATCCACAAAAAATGGGTAATCTGTGCCGAGCAATCTTTCATGGATTGGGATTCGTCTGACAAGCACCGGTTTACCCAGTCTTCCGTATTCAAGCAATTTGGTTGAGAGCTCCATGCTGCGCTCATTGTCAATGGTCTCGCTTCGCCAGCACAGGCCCAGGTCAGCGTTTTCAATGAAATCGCTGACTTCCTCCCGGCCAAGGGCTTTAGCCCAGTTGACGCCGGGCGTCTGCTCCATCATCTCAATCATCTTCTCCCTGGGAACTTTGAGGTCGAGATGGAATTTATCGCCGGCGATATTGAAGCGGTATCCTTCATCTTTTAATATGCCAAAAGCCTGGAGCGATTCGAACACGAAATAATCGTTGGAGAATTTCCCCACATAGACCAGTGCGTTGTTTTTATTACGGAATTCCGGTTCCTTTTCAGGGAAATCAGGTACCATGGGCGGCAAAACGGCAATTTCGGCCGTACGGCTTCCGACGATCTTCTGAAAGGTGCTTTTCATCTCCTCTGTCTGAAGGAATACGAGGCGGGCTTTGGATACCAGTGCCTGCAATTCCTCCTTTTCTTCTTTGCTGACAAGATCGGGATCGTCGTTAAATCCGGTGAAATAAGGGATGATCCTGCCGGGTTCCTCCAGGGTGGCCACTGCCTTTTTGCATACCTCCAGCCCCCTGAAGAGCATGCAATGATATTCTTTTTGCTGTGTCAGTTTTTGGAGTATCCGGATGGCGTCTTCAGGGACCATCCTGTTTTTATTTTGAAAACCGAATCCCGGGAAAGCCTGGTAAGGATCGGTCAGCATGACATTCGGAAGCTTCCTCAGGTCCTGCAACAGCAGATCCTTGGTGATCCTGGCCTTCAGCAGTACCTCTACTGCGTTGGAAGGGTCTCTTGCCAGTACCTGCACCAGTGAACTCAGCCAGATTGACGACCCGTCGGTCAGGTTCATGTCCACGTCGGCATAGACCAGGATGTTCATTATACTTTTACTGTTATTCACACTCATTTAAATTGTTTCAATGTTCGATCAGGAATCCACTTTGATCCAGGTGTTGTTTGTGAGGTAAACTGCTGTAAATAAGCCAAGAATACTCTTGATGACTGAATTATTTGTTGGTGGTTCAGCATTAAGGATCTTTTCCAGTTTACCATAGTCCACCAGTTTGAACATACTATTGTTTGCATTTTGAAGTAAATAGTCCCTGATTACAGTTCTGAGATAACCATCATAGCCCGACCTCCAATTATGGGCACTATGGTTAACAGGGCCCGGGGGTAGTGGGGCACGCTTCTCCCATTCCTGCATGGATTGTCCCGATGAAGGCGCGTGCATCTCAAATTTCCAGCGGCTGTCGGCAAACCGGTGATAAGCAAGCTGTGGATTAATGTTTTTTAGCAATTGGAAGTAAAGGTGTTCTTCTTTGCGGAATTCGAGTGGGAAATGCCAGGCAAGCTTTAGCAAGTTGTCATTGAGAAAGGGGCTGAAGCTGAATGCTCCAAAGGAACTGCCCTGCCTGATGCTTCCAATTCCTCTCGTTTCACGGTAAACAGTATACATCCAATCATAAAAGTTGAT
>Ga0116143_10003028_pt1 | contig 17370 bp, 18 predicted proteins | sample AD_UKC034_MetaG_FD_89745 | JGI IMG/M metagenome (GOLD analysis project Ga0116143, IMG submission 89745) | Active sludge microbial communities of municipal wastewater-treating anaerobic digesters from USA - AD_UKC034_MetaG | ecosystem: Engineered > Bioreactor > Anaerobic > Digestate | place: USA...
AACAAGCTCGCTTTGTTTGTTTAGGAAAGCCGTGCTTCCATCGGGCAGGGTATCCTGCATGGTGCTATTTGTGCTTAGGATCGCCATTTGCTGAACGGGGGCAATCGGGTTATTCAGAAAATAGATTATCCCAAAAAAGATGGCGATGCCGGCTGCAATACGCACCCAAATAGTTGTTGCCCTGGATCGTTCGTGCAACGAAACAATTTTCGTGTCTCCTATCTTTTGCTTTATCTTATTCCAGGCTGCATCGGTATCAAATTCAACCTTTACATCCGCACCAGCTGCCTTTTCAAAAATAGTTTTGAGGTTTTCGAAGTACGCCCGATTGGTTTCACTTGCTTCAACCCAGGTATAGACCTCCTGCTGCTCCCGGGCCGATGCTTCTCCGGCCAGCACTTTGCCTATCAAATCGTCTATATCGTTTTCAAGCAATCCCATTTCAAGGCATCCAGTTATTCATAAATATTAAAAACAACGGCAGGTAATCTTTTAGTTGTTCGCGCATCAGCTTTAATGCTTTGCCCATGTGGTTCTCCACCGTCTTTACCGAAATCTGTAGCTGATCTGCAATTTCCTGGTACTTGAGCTCTTCGAATCGGCTAAGTTGAAAGACCAGCCGGCATTGTTCCGGCAAAGTTTTCATGGCTTGCGCTATTTTTATTTCCAACTCGGCTGCCTGTACTTTATGCATTACCGATTCGGCCGCTGTCTCTCCCACATACATTTCAAAAGCAGCATGTTGTTGTTTTACTTTTTCATGTTTGATCACATTGAGGCAACTGTTGCGTACCATGCGATACAGGTATGCTTTAAGCGATGTTTCAATTTGAATTGACAATCGTTTTTCCCAAACCGAAATAAAAGCCGATTGAACAACTTCTTCGGCCTCTTCCTTATCGTTCAAAAATGAAAAGGCATAACGGCAAAGGGGCTGGTAATAGGTGCGAAAGATCATCTCAAAAGTACTTGGGTTACCCTGCCGGAATTTTTCCAATACCTGCTTTTCCGATAAATCCACCGCTTCCATTTATGATTTGGTGCAATTTACGGGATTCGGGCTTTGAGGTTATGACAACCTTATGAACTTTTACCCCTAGCTGCAAAATAAAAAAGGCCGCCCTAATGTAGGACGGCCTTTTAGATACCTTCAAATGAGCTCAAATCGGCTTCATTTTCTCAAATTTATAAACATCGGGCATTTCAGAGTCATCGTGCATGGATACTTTCAGGTCTTTAATTACTCCGTTGGCAACATTATAAACCCAGCCGTGTATGTAGGGAAAACCACCTCTGCGCTGCCACGCATTTTGAATAATGGATGTTTTACCCAGATCGTAAACCTGCTCTATCACATTTAGCTCAACAAACCTATCCTCCCGTTGCTGCATATCGCTTATGGCTTCCAACTCATCCTGGTGTAGCCGGTACACATCTTTTATGTGCCTGATCCAGTTATCTATAAGACCAACCTGCTTATTGCCCATGGCCGAACGCACCCCTCCGCAACCGTAGTGCCCGCAAACAATTACATGGCTTACTTCCAATACATTTACGGCATAATCCAGCACACTTAGCATATTCATATCGGTATGCACCACCAGATTGGCAATGTTGCGATGCACAAACACCTCTCCCGGTTGGGTGCCGGTTATCTGGTTTGCTGGTACACGACTATCGGCACACCCAATCCATAAAAACTCCGGTTTCTGAGTGTTAGCCAGTTTGTTAAAATAATCCTTATCATCCCGAAGCATTTGCTCTACCCAGGCACGATTTTGTAAGAGCAACTGATTGTATTTTTCCATTTGTTAATTTGTTGTAATGCTTACATTATTTTCGATTGAACTCACCCCTTTGACATGGCCTGGGTGTTTTAATCCTTTAACTGTTACTGAAATATTTTTTAATCTGGCGGTTTCTGTAAAATCGTTAATGGTTTCTATTATATCATTATCTACAAATCCGGCAGGGGTTGCATCAATTACCAATTGTGCATCTTCGGGTATTCCGGCCAACTCCTGTCTCAGGGCTGCTTTATTTAGGAAGGTAACATCTTTTGTAAATCGAATCAAATACCATTCTCCTTCCGAAACTACAATTATTGCCTTCTTAAAATTGGTAATAAGTATAAAGATCAGGGCAACCACAATTCCTAAAAACACACCAAAGAGCAAGTTGGTAAACAATACCGCCAACACCGTTGCAACAAATGGCAGGAATTGTGTGTATCCTTTTTTAAACATGCCAACAAAAGCTGATGGTTTAGCAAGCTTGTAACCGGTAATTAAAAGTATTCCTGCCAGACAGGACAAAGGGATCAGCTCCAATACGTGAGGAACAAGTACTACCGAGAGCATTAAGATAACGCCATGCGAAATAGTAGAGGCCTTGCTTCGCGCGCCTGCATTTACATTGGCCGAACTGCGTACAATTACCGAGGTTACCGGCAGGCCTCCCAACAAACCCGACACGGCATTGCCAACTCCCTGGGCGCACAACTCCCGGTTGAGTGGCGTGCTTCGGTGAGCCGAATCCATTTTATCACTGGCTTCTATACTTAAAAGCGTTTCCAGGCTGGCTACAATGGCGAGCGTAATAGCGGTGGTGTATATCTTAGGATTTTGCCAGGCTGAAAAATCCGGAAATGTAAAAAATGCGCTCATCCCTGATTCGGAATAAGAAGGCAGCGAAACCAGGTGTTGCGCAGTAATTGCAAGTTGAGGCGAAACCAGTTTGAATATCAAATTGAGGCCTACCCCTATTAATACTACGCCCAACGGGGCTGGTACAACTCTAAAAAATTTATACCGCAGCAGTTTGTTCGAACTCCAAACAATCAACAACAATACAGACACAATACTGATAATTACCGCTCCGGGAGTAATGTGGTTTAGAGATTCCAGTATTTCAGAAAAGGTATTGCGACCATCTTGTTGAAAAAAACTTTCATCCCCTTCATAATCGGCATCAAAGCCAACTGCATGTGGTATTTGTTTCAGAATAAGTATTAACCCAATACCTGCCAGCATGCCTTTAATTACAGCGGCCGGAAAAAAATGACCGATAGAACCCGCACGCAAAAGACCCAGCACCACTTGTATGGCTCCGGCCACCATTACGCTCAATAAAAAAATCTCGAACGTGCCAAGATCATTAATTGCCACTAATACAATGGATGTTAATCCCGCTGCGGGGCCGCTTACACTCAGCGAAGATCCACTAAGCGATCCTATCACGATGCCACCCACAATGCCTGCCATGAGGCCCGAAAACAATGGAGCCCCTGATGCCAGGGCAATACCTAAGCATAATGGCAAGGCTACCAGAAACACAACAACAGAGGACGGAAAGTCCGATGACCAATAACTTCTCAAATTCATACGAAAGAAAAAAATGAAACTAAAAAACTAAAAGCCCGCTATCGGGCAAGGAGGTAAAGGATTACCCCTGAGGAGGAGGAGAAATGATTTCCAGAAAATGGAAACTCGTTAAAAAGCAGTTTGAAAAAATAAGTTTGCTGCTGCTTCTGTTAACAGCCAAATGTGTTTGCTGTGGCCCAAGCTTAATATCCTCACCGGTGTTATCTTCTTCAACAGGCGATGGAACGGGTATATCTTCTGAGTCATCACCCAAATCGGCACATTCGGTTGTGTTTGTTTTTTTCAGCGAAGTGGTAATTGTGTTTGCCGATACCAGGATCAGCAAACAAAAGATTGCCACATATGAAAAAACAATTTTAGCCATATAAGAAGGGCAAATATAGTAAATAGTTTATAATGCTTAATGACTTTTGTGCTTCCCGTAAAGTTTAAGAGAAAATTAACAAATCATTCGCTACGCAGCGAATCTACCGGGTTGGCAAGGGCTACTTTGAACGAACGATAACTTACAGTAAGAGCCGCCACACCAAGACTAATTAAGCCAGCCAGTACAAACACCAAAACATTGGTGTCCATCTTATAGGCAAAATTATCAAGCCATATCCTACTGAGGTAAAACATGGCTGGCGCAGCAATTGCAAACGCAGCCAGCACAAGAAAAATAAATTCGCGGGTAAGCAACCAGGTTAAATGCAATGTTGATGCCCCCATGATTTTACGAAGCGCTATTTCGCGGGCACGTTGTTCGGTAACAAACATAACCATCCCTAACAAACCCAAACAACTGATAAACACAGATAATACAGAAAGGTAACTGAATATTTTACTTGTACGTTCTTCATTCCGGTAGGATTGATCAATCTCTTCATCCAGAAACGTGTACTCGAATGGTGCTCCCGGATTCATCTTCTTGAAAATTTCTTTTACCGACTCAACCTGGTTTACCAGATTTCCGGCTTCCAGTCTAATCGCTATGCGGTAATACTCATCCCGATCAATATAAATCAACATCGGTTCAATTTTCTTGTGTGCTGATTTAAAATTAAAATCCTTCACAACTCCAATAATGGGATTCTTAACACGCGAGCCGTAGGTTATTGTTGTTTCAAGCGGATTTTTAATATTCATTATTCGGGCCGCTTCTTCATTAATCAACATAGCAGCAGAATCAGAAATTATGTCGGGCGAAAAATCACGTCCTGCAACAATCTTCATCGAGAAAGTCTTAATAAAATCGCGCTCTACCGGAAGCACATGAAATAATATACTTGATTCCGGATTTTTACCTGGCCAATCAACAACATCAGACGATTCGTTGATGTGCGATAGTTTGGAACTGGTAGCGGTTACATGCAGCACACCTGGTAGTGCAAGCAATTCTGCTTTAAAAGCTTCAAATTGCTGCCGCAGATTTCGATTTGCTGAAAAGGTCAGGATGTTTTCTTTTTCAAAACCCAAATCGCGTGCGCGAATGTACTCAAGCTGATCTTTTACAAAGAAGGTGCCTGCAAGAAAAGAAATGGCCAATACGAATTGTAACACAACCAGGGCACGTCTGAAAATAATGGTTCCCTTTCCACTTTTCAGAAACCCCCGTAATACAATGGCCGGGTTTAATGCTGACAATAACAATGCAGGATAAACACCTCCCAGAAATGAACAGAAAAATACAGAAGCAAGCAATGGCAGATAAATGGAGGGATTAAGAACATCAAAGGCAACTGCTTTACCACTCAATTGATTGAATGAGGGTAACAAAATCCAACCCACCAGTATTGCTACCAAAAAAGCCAACACACAATACAGAAATGACTCAGAGAAAAAATGCAGCATTAACTGCAGCCGGTTTGCGCCAATTACTTTTCTTACTCCGGCTTCTTTTGCGCGTTTAAGCGAACGGGCTGTAGCCAGGTTAGCATAGTTTATACTGGCGATTATCAGGATAAAAATTCCAACAGCTGAAAAAATGTACACGTACAATATATTGCCCCGCCCTGCGCTATCATTGTTTAAGTGACCGGAGCGCAGGTGAATGGATTGAAGCGGTTGTATAATAAGTTCTGTATTAGATTGGGGGTAATTTTCTTTCACCAGGTTTTTAATCTTGGTAGCAAAAGCAGGTACATCTGCCTGGGGTAATAACCGGGCATAGGTATAATAACTATTATAGTTCCATTGTTGCAGATTATCATAACCACCAGCCCGTACAAACTCCATCGGAATAACAAAGTCGAATTGAAGGTGTGTGTTGCCCGGTACATTTTGCAATACGGCCGCTACCAGCAGCTCTTTGCCCAGTACGGTTAGGGTTTTGCCGGTTGGCTCTTCGGCATTGAAATAAACTTGCGCCAGTCGTTCTGAAATTAGTATCACATCAATGCCCGATGCAAATGTTTTGTATTCACCCTTCACTATTGGAAATGTAAACACCTCAAAAAATTCAGGATCGGCCAATATGCCTTTTTGAACAAACGATGTTTCATTTCTTCTAACAATAAAGTCGGCATTGCCTATCCGGCAGGCTGCCTCTACTTCACCAAAAGTGCTTTTCAGGTAAGGTGCCAATGGTGCCGGTGTTACCGCCACCGGGTAACCCTCGTTGTTATCGTTAGTTTGATTTTCAACTATTCTGTAAATATTGGCGCTGCCTTCGTGGAAGCGGTCATAACTCCACTCTTCTTCAACCCACAGGAAAATAAGCATGAATGCACTAAAGCCAACAACTAACCCGGAAAGGTTAATGAGCGAGTAAATACTGCGCATTTGGCGCAATACAATTTTAATATAGCTGGATAACAAGACGCTGACTCTGATTTAGGTTCCGCAACCAAAGTAAATTACTCATACGGCAAACGGAAGCCCGTGTAAGAAATCTTTGATTTTATTCTACTTCTACAATAATTTCAATCTCCACAGCAATATTACTGGGCAACGAGTTCATTCCCACGGCCGAACGGGCATGTTTTCCCTTTTCGCCAAATACAGCTACCATTAAATCTGAAAATCCGTTTATTACTTTGGGCTGGTCAGTAAATGTATCCGTGCAGTTAACCATCCCTAATACTTTAACAACCCGCTTTACTTTGTTAAGATCGCCCAGCTCGCTTTTAAGTGTTGAAAGAATTGAAATAGCGGTTTGCCTGGCCGCCTCATAGCCCTGTTCGGTAGTAAGATCGGCCCCTACCTTTCCGGTAATGTTTGTGCCATCGGCTTTGCTGGGCCCGTGCCCGGCCAGAAATAATAAGTTACCCGTGCGTACAGCCTTCACATAGTTGGCCATGGGTTTAGAGGGTACAAATAATTCAATACCCTGTTCTTTTAACTTTTTATCGAAATCAATTTTTTGTGCGAAGCCAGCAGTGGCACAAATGCAAAACAGACAGATAGCTAAAATGTATTTCATGACTCAGGTTTTAAGAACAGGAAGGTATAAAACTTTGTGCGAAACCCAGTAACTTCCAAACAAATTGTAATAAGATGGCTGCGGTTTTTCGCTGCCCCTGGTGCCTGGGGTTTGATCAATACATAAAGTACCACGATGAAGAATGGGGTGTACCTGTTCATGATGACCGTACGCATTTTGAATTTCTGATTCTGGAAGGTGCACAGGCCGGCCTGAGTTGGGCCACCATCTTAAAAAAACGCGAAGGCTATCGTAAAAATTTTGCCGACTTCGACCCGGCTAAAGTGACGCGATTTACTGAAAAGAAAATTGAAAAGATTTTACAAGATCCCGGTATTATTCGCAACAAACTAAAAGTGCATGCAGCTGTAAACAATGCCAAACGATTTCTGGAAGTGCAAAAAGAGTTCGGAAGTTTTGATTCCTATATCTGGGGATTTGTTGGGGGCAAGCCTATTGTGAATAAATGGAAGACTTCGGGACAGATTGCTCCAACCACGCCCGAATCGGACACATTAAGTAAAGACCTGATTAAGCGTGGGTTTAAATTTGTAGGCAGTACCGTAGTGTACGCTCACATGCAAGCCTGTGGTTTGGTAAACGACCACCTGGTGGATTGCTTTAGGTATAAAGCAGTACGCCATGGAAAGTGATCGGGTTTTTTATCCTCTTTGTCGATTTGTTTCCTGAAAATGTCTGTACATGGAACCATTTCCATAAAATTGCATGTTTAAACATGTAATTAAAACTCAAAAATCATGAAGAAAATAGTAGTAATGTTGGCCGCGGGTATTCTCATTGTAGCCTGTACGCCAAAAAATCCTGAAGGGGAAAAAGCAACAACCACCGAAAGGGCGGAGGTAACCACCACCGGGGGGACTGAAGTTGCCTTGAACATCAACGCATCAAAAGTTACCTGGACGGGTCGCAAGGTATCTGCTACGCATACAGGCAACGTGGCGCTTAAATCCGGTTCACTAACTGTGGCCGATGGTAAAATTGCAGGTGGAAATTTTGTTGCCGACCTGAACACCATTAATGACACCGATTTGCAAGGTGAGTTTAAAGGCAAGCTGGAAGGCCACCTGAAGTCGCCTGATTTTTTTGATGTGGCGCAATTTCCCGAAGCTAAATTCGAAATCACCGGTGTTACCGATGGGGCTGAAACTGGAAAAGCTACCATTTCTGGTAACCTTACGATGCGTGGTGTAACCAAGAACATCACCTTCCCTGCTACGGTAACCGAAGTAACGGAAACATCTGTAAAGGCTACTGCCGACTTTAATGTATTGCGTGAAGACTGGGGCCTGGTTTACCCGGGTATGGCCGATGATCTGATCAGCAAAGAATTTAATCTGAAGATTGAATTAGTAGCCGGTGTAGGCGCGTAAAACCTTCTGGTTAGTTTGAATTTTTAAAAACCCACTGAACAACCCGGTGGGTTTGTTTTTTATCCTCCCGATTTCAATCTTTTGAATCGATCATAAATCATACGGCCCTCTGTAAAAGAAAGATACGGCACTCCACGCTTGTGATTTTCTTTGCTTACGCGATAAAGATTTTTCCAATGTGTGATGATCGTTCTGATCCCTGTAAAGAGCGATGCGCCCGGATGATAGATATGAGCAGGCTCTGCGCCACAACCATTCAACTCCATAATTTTTACATGGCCTGATTCCAGATCGGCTTCGGAAGCACAACGCAGATCAAACCGTCCAAAATAAAATCCATCAATCTGTCTGCTAATCGCATCAAACGAAGCAGAGAGTTTTTCGGTAATTAAATGATTGCAATTGATAAACGTGGTGCCTAAACAATGATTGCCAATAGAAACCAGTTCTATCTTTTTTCCTTGCGGAACAATTTCATTCAATCGCGATTGATAAACCTGCTTCAGTGTTTGCCACTGAATTTTAGCACGGTCTTTTTCAAGAATCAGCTGCTGCAACGTTTTAGTTCCATCACCGGTAACGGAAAGAAACTCTTTGCCGGTAATGGAATTGACAAAGCCATTCGGTTGCGAGGGAAAGCGAACATAAAACACACCGTACTCCAATGGTAAAGGCACAAATTCCTGAACTATAAAATCAATTTTAATTTCGGAGAGATACTGTTCAATATCTTCCTTGCTTTTGATTTTTCTTACCATCCAGCCACGCTCGCCAAGATCGGGCTTAAAAATTACGGGCAGGGTAAGTCCATTTGCCTCCAGTATTTGTAAAACCTTTTGTGTTGATGCCGGCAGGGCTATCAGTACCGTTTTTGGTTTTACCGAATCCGGAATAAGGCTGAGTACATCAAATTTGCTTTCGCCCATCATGCCACCTGTAAGAATGGATGGATTAGAGGCAGAGAAATAAAAAAGACTTCGTTCTTTAATTGCGTACCAAATCCACAATAAAATGGTCGGAGCTTGTACAATACCAAACGGCCAATACTCCCAACTACGGAGTTTGATAAAAAAATTACTTCGGAAGAAAGACAAGCTTAGTGGGATGAAACGGTTGGCTCTTCGCGGTAACGCAACGTAGAAACGGCAACACCAAATGATTTTGGAATTACTGTGTTTGGTGCAACTTCGCGAATACCAATTTTCATAATAGCCATGTGGTGCACGGCATGTTCAATGTTATAGGTTAACTCCCGCATAAAATTGGTCTCAACGTGTATGCATTCTTCACTATCTGGCAAATAGCCTACTTCCAAAACCATTCGCTTATCAGCCGGGTTTTGATTGATAAATTCATGCACACGATTAATTGTGCCCAACGCCACAAATTTATCATGCTCGGTTGCTTTGTCATGCTGGCGTTTATCGTAGTTAACCACCCCCTGCTCATACCCTTGTTCCAAGCAAACAAAAAACTCGAGGGTGTGGCGTAAATGCTGACCGATTGTAGCGTTGCTTAAGGCGGGTGAGGGGGTGCGAAACTCCGCCTCTGAAAGTTGACCCACCGCATCAGCCAGTTGGGTAAGCACAGTACGTGCCGCCATGTAGAGTTGTGTCATATAATCAAACTTAAGCCGGTGCAAAGATAACCGAATTCCAAAATCAGATAAACGAGCCTGGCTGCCGGATTTATTTTATTATCCTTTTCCAGTTTTGGTCACCTTTTGATTTTAAGAGTGCCTCGTTTTTATTCCAGTCCGTAAGGGTATTGTTGCCCCAGAAATTGTAGAACAGGTAGAGTTTACCGTTCAGAATTTTAAACGTTTCGGGGTCGATTTTCACTTTCTCTCCCGAATTGCCCATCGCGAAAGCGCACCAACCGCCATAAGCCGGTTCATAGTTTTCGGGGGCTTGTTTAAACTTTGCCGCATTCAGGGCGCTGGCAAAAAGGTAAGTCACACCCTTAAAAACCACCTTAAAATCCTCTTTGCCCTCTACTGGTTTCCCATCAAAGTAGCTAACCGGGTCGTAGCCCTCAAGAGCAATATTTTTCTTAAGATTAAAATGTGCAGTACGTTTCTCATCCTGCCCTACGGCCGCCACGCTTACAAGCAGAAAAAACCAGATTAACTTTTTCATAATCGCACTAACGAAAGAGTTGGCAAGATGGGTGCCCTTTGGGCATCGATTTTCCGTGGTCAGGTTATTTAATCGGGCAAAAGTTCTTTTACCAAACTCCAGACAAGCTCGGGTTCGTAGCCTTTACCTATGGCGAAGCGGGCTACTTTATCGCGTTTACGAAACGGGTTTTCTTCTTTTAGTGTGGCAGCCTTTTTATCAATAACCTGTTTCAGGGTTTTAGAATAATCTGGGCCTTCAAGTTCTTTTAACCCTTGCTGAATGCAATTTTTGGTTAGCCCTAAAAACTCCAATTCATTTTTGATTTTTAACCGACCCCATTTTTTCATTCTGAATTTGCCGCCTGCATAGGCTTTGGCAAACCTTTGCTCGTTTAAAAACCCACCAGTAATCAATTGACTGATAATTTCATCTACCTGGCTGGCATACAACCCGTATTCAAAAAGTTTGGTTTTAACTTCTTTGTGCGAGCGCTCCTGGTAAGCACAATACCGTTGAATTTTTGTTATTGCTTCCGTAGGCGAAAGTCGCTTCTTGTTTTTGGGTGGGTCGTCCTGGAAAGCACTACGCATTGGCATACTCAAATATCCGCTTCTTGTTGCGCGTATGCAACGGACGAAATCACTTTAAGTTGGCAGTATCCAGTAGGACATCACCAACTATTGGTACGGGAATATTCAGTTGGCAAAACTGCTTACTGCCGTCTGCTTACTGCCAACTTATTTAATTAACCCCTTCGTCTTCAAAATGCTGCCCACAAATTTTCGCTCGTTATCGGTGTTAAAAATTTTAAAAGGCAGGTGTATAAGCTGAGCCTTGTTTACAAACAGCAGGTAATAATCTTTGCCGGTTTTAGCACGCTTAATCTGATCCCACTTCAGGGGCATGCCTTCGCGGGCATTAATCTTCATTACAATTTGCTGGCTGGTGATTTCGTAGCTGAAACGCTCGAACAACATTTTACCTTGCTCTAATTGAGTTACCCCATAAAATTGTATCCACCAGAATAATAAATAAAGTGCAGCCCCGATAAACGCCCCGATAAACCACCAGATACTGGGTATCCACAAATAACAAAGACAAATAGCCAGCACAATCAGGCCCACCCACCATTGTTGTTGCAAAATGGATTTGAGCGCCATTTTAATATAATCTTTCTTCTCTAACCGGTAATTGCGTGTTCTTACAATCATAGTGTTGTCCTTAAAAAATCAGGATCGCAAAAATAATGGATTTATGGAAATTTGCTTTTGGGCTTCGATTTAATCGCGAAATAAGTTAACTTGTCAAGAGTTCTTTAATAACCCTTACTTAGATAACCCCTCATTAAGGTATGAAATGAAAGCCCCATGGACTAGTTCCAATACAAGATTGAATTCGATGCGGAACTACAAATAACTGAAAAGGCTTCAAGAAGTTAAATGGAGTGTGGGCTTCGCTCAATGATTCAGAGTCATACGGAGAAATAGATATAGCCGAATTTCCTTGTTGTAACCCCGTTGCTGTTTAATAATAAACACTGAATTTGTATGAAAGTCTTTAAAGTTGTTATTATCTTTTTAGGGTTTCTTGCATCATGTGCAATTGAGCAAGGTAATCAGAATTCAAGTTATGTTGATGATTTCGAAAAATCATCGTCAACCGGCAGGCAGTACAAGTATTCAGCGCTTGATGTGCAAGATTATTTTTTTGACTTTGACCCTCTTGATAAACTCAAACCAGATCAGTGGTCATCTTTGGATTGGAAAGCAGTTGATAGCCAATTTCGACCTTTAATTGAGAAATATCAGGCAATTGGTGGGTATTCGTTATGCATCCAATCTTTAGTGTGCGATTTTCTGGATCGAACTCTTTTAAAAACACTTAATTCGCCACAAAAATCTGAAGCAATAGCCTACTATTTAGAGGTACTGATCGAAGAAAAGAATCCTTATTGGCCACTGCTTACAGAAGCACTACTTTCAATAAAAGATTCATTAGATGAAGCTACCTTCAATAAAACCAAAAGCTACATTATCAATGACGCAACAAAATATCTGAATCAGTATGGCTCTTCGGCCGGTGCCCGACTACAGCCCGAAGTTGATAAAGAAATTCAAACCTTTATTCAGGAAAGAATAGTAGAAGCCGAATACAGTTTAATGAAATTGAAATAGAGGTTTACTCCCTGAGCAGAGGAATAAACTATTTTGACAAAACAACAGTAAAATAAAAACCACAGTTTTGAGGTTGTGGTTTTTATTGTGGGGTCTATCCTTTCCGTTAATTCTTTTGCATAAACTCCTCCTTTATTTTAATAACCCGATCTTGAAAATACTTATCTAGAAACGGGATTCTATCCAGTTTGCGAACTGCCAAAATAGAATCTAAAGCTATATTCTTCTCCTTCTCTAACTGAGAGGGTGTTACCTGATTGTTTGACCTATATCTGAAATAGGTAATCTTAGATGCGTCACGGCTGGCTTCTACGTAGGCTTGAAAAATTTCTACTGCTTTTTTTTGAGCTGCACTATAAAGTTCCGGATCCGAACATATACCCTTTTGATTAAACTCTTCTTTATAATTTCTTAGTACAAAACTCCTGGGCTATCCAATAAAAGCCTGAGATTATGCCCTTCAACCTGGCAAAAGGACTTTAATGAGATAATACATAGGGCGCATGTTGCAATGGTCATTCTCATACTCCGCAAATTTGTTCCAGTTCGGATGAACATTCAAGAAAACATGTTATCAGAAGCAAGAATAGTACCCTGTTCTTTCATGAGTTTATTTTTGGTTTAAGTGATTGAAGGTAGTTAAAGAGTACTCACCTTCAAACTCAAATCCAGGCTTTTCACCGAATGCGTTAATGCCCCAACCGAAATGTAATCCACGCCACATTCGGCCACGGCCCGCAGGGTTGCTTCGGTTATACCCCCGCTGGCTTCGGTTTTAAAGCGGCCGCCAATCAATTTTACTGCTTGTAGCATCTGGCCGGTGCTCATGTTATCCAACATAATTACATCTACACCACCTACCTGCAGCACTTCCTCCACTTCGGCCAACGTGCGGGTTTCCACTTCAATCTTTAAAGGCTTGTTGATACGTTTCAGGTAGGCTTTAACCTGTTCAATGGCGGCACGCACACCTCCGGCCATATCGATGTGGTTGTCTTTTAGCATCACCATGTCGTACAACGCAAAGCGATGATTCATACCGCCTCCAATAGCTACGGCCCACTTCTCCATCAGCCGGAAGTTGGGTGTGGTTTTGCGCGTATCCATCAACCGTGCGGAGGTACCTTCAATCAGGTTACATAGTTTGTTGGTGTAAGTGGCAATCCCGCTCATGCGTTGCATGCAGTTAAGCACCAAGCGCTCGGCCATTAAAATAGATTGTGCTTTGCCTGTTACTGCAAGTGCGATATCTCCTTTTACAATAGCATCGCCATCATTTTTAAAGACCGAAACATGTAACGAGTGGTCCACGGCCTCAAAGATTTTCTTGGTCAAAACAACACCAGCCAATATCCCTGTGTCTTTTACCAGCAGGTTTGCTTTACTGATTTTAGTTACCGGTATGGCCCCCAATGTGGAGTGATCGCCCTCGCCAATATCTTCCGCTAAAGCGAGGCGAATAAATTGTTCAATGGCTTGTTCTGTAAGGTAAGCGGGTTGCATTATTCCTTTACAAAACTGATTTCGTGAATCAGATGGGTATTACCCGATTGCTTTACGCGGATAAGTACGGTAAGCTGGTTGTTGTTGCTCTTGTACGTACCTATAGCATATTGCAGCCCGCTTTTGGATGAGCCCGTATGCGAAATGCTAAAATCTGTTACCGGGTATTTTTTAAAGAAATCGCGCAGCACAAACTCAGCCTGTGCTTTGCTGTACGTGTTAATGTCTCCCTCCACATTTATTTCCACCGATTGGTTTACATATTTAACCAATTCTTTGGCGCTGCCTGCTTTCAGGGCATCCTTCATAGGCGCAAAAATATCGGCCTGGGCTTTCAGCGAAAGAGAGGCAACAAGTAAAATAACCGTATAAACCCACTTTTTTGTGTTCATAGCGCTCAGGTTCGTTCCAAAATTATGCCATTAATACGGTATCAAAAAATTTGTAATTGGCTATTAACCTCCAAACAAATGTTTTTAGGCTTTGAATTGTTATATCGTTAATAAATCAGGAAAAACGAAGCCTTTGACCTTGTATATTTGGCCTCGCTAAAATGCTACTGTTATTATGAATAAGAAAGTATTGCTGATGATTCTGGACGGGTGGGGAATTGCCAAAAACACCAAGGTATCAGCGATTGATAATGCCAAAACTCCTTATATCAATTCGCTTTACAAAAAGTATCCGCATAGCACCCTAGAGGCTTCCGGGTTGGCGGTTGGTTTGCCGGCTGGCCAGATGGGAAACTCTGAAGTTGGCCACATGAACATTGGTGCCGGGCGGGTGGTGTACCAGGACCTGGTGCGCATTAACAAAGCAGTTGAAGAGAAAGAGCTGGATACAAATCCGGTATTAACCGAGGCCATCAACTATGCCAAAAAGAATAACAAGGCATTTCATTTGATCGGCTTAGTGTCGGATGGGGGCGTGCATTCGCATCTCGAACACCTGAAAGGAATCATCACCATCCTTTCAAACAACGGGTTAAAAAATGTTTTTGTTCATGCCTTTACCGATGGCCGCGATACCGATCCGAAAGGCGGACTAAATTACCTTACGACCCTGAACAATCATCTTACCAAAACTACCGGTAAAATTGCCAGCGTGGTGGGCCGCTATTATGCCATGGATCGCGACAAGCGCTGGGAACGTGTTAAGCTTGCTTATGATCTGCTGGTGCATGGCACAGGCGAAGCAACAACCGATGTTTTGAAAGCCATTTCAAAATCATACGATGCCAACGTAACCGATGAGTTTATCAAACCCATTGTAGTAACCGATTCGAATCAAAAACCATTGGCTACCATTCAAGAAGGTGATGTAGTACTTTGCTTTAACTTCCGTACTGACCGTGGCCGGGAAATTACCATGGCGCTTACACAGCAGGACTTCCATGAGCAGAATATGTACAAGCTTAACCTGCACTACATTACGCTCACGAATTATGACGATTCATTCAAAAGAGTAAATGTAATTTTCGACAAAGACAACCTGGAAAATACACTGGGTGAAGTAGTAGCAAAGGCTGGAAAGAAACAGATTCGGATTGCCGAAACCGAAAAATATCCGCACGTAACCTTTTTCTTTTCAGGCGGCCGCGAAGAAGCCTTTCCGGGCGAATCGCGCATCCTTTGTCCTTCGCCCAAAGTGGCTACTTACGATTTACAACCCGAAATGAGCGCAAATGATATTAAAGACAAAATCATTCCTGAGTTGAATAAAAAAGAAGCCGATTTTATCTGTCTTAATTTTGCCAACCCCGATATGGTAGGCCATACCGGTGTTTTTGAAGCAGCCGTAAAAGCCTGCGAAACAGTTGACCAGTGCAATGAAGCGGTAACCGAAGCCGCGCGTAAAAATGGGTACTCGACTATTATTATTGCCGACCATGGTAATGCCGATATAATGATTAACGAAGATGGCACGCCCAATACCGCGCACACCACCAACCTTGTTCCGGTTATTCTGGTAGATGATAGCTACAAGGGAAAGCTAAAGTCGGGTAAGTTAGGAGATTTGGCTCCCACCATTCTTAAACTTATGGGGATACCGGTTCCTAAAGAAATGAGTGGTAACGTGTTGATTGATTAGGATTGATGAGGCCGTTTTTTCTTCTCGGATTTTTTATAGCAGTATGCCTGGGAAGTTGTAAGCAAGCCGAAGCTGTTTACGATAAGCCGTATTTCGACTTCGATAGTTTATTGAACAACCAACAGCAGGCATTGCTGTTATCCAAAGCTACGCTTACCAAAAAAGTTATTTTGGATACCACCAGCGAAGAGTTAACTTTTGAAACAGACTCGGTGGTCTTGGCCAAAGAATTAGATGTATTCAGGCAACTGGATATCATTAACAAACCTAGCTTTAAAAACGAATACAGAATTTTGGATGGACTAAAAGATACCCGTAGCAATCTAACCATTCGCAGGTATGAGGCCTTGCAACAGGGGTATCCCGTTCCGTTTGTTACATTCTATTACCAACGCGATTTTAGCCGACTCTATAAAATTGAATCCGTTTACAGAGAGGATAATGCGCTTTATAAAACCGAACGAAAACTATTGCTGGAGTTTGATGATACATCCGGCAAACCACTTTTAGTGCACTACCGGTTAGCGGGTGTACAAAAATTGATTTTAAGCGATAGTATTTCATTTTCTGTGGATGGGACTTTTGTACCGGGAATCTTTTAAAAGTTATGGCAACCCGTAGCGGTATCGAAGAAGAAAAACGCCCCCTTAACAAAGCCGGTATTAAAAAGTTTATTGGCGTATTTCGGTTTGTGCTTCCCTATAAATGGATTTTTGCGGTGGGCCTGGTGGCACTCTCACTCTCCAGCGCAGTTTTGCTTTCGTTTCCTTATCTCTCAGGCAAACTACTGGATGTAGCGCAGGGCCAGAACGATCCATATTTCAACACCATTAACCAGGTAGCGCTAACCATGATAGCGGTGTTGCTCATACAAGGCGTGTTTTCTTTTTTACGCGTGTACACATTTACCTATGTTAGCGAGCATGCATTAGCTGATTTGCGGCTTCAGCTCTACTCAAAAATTATCTGGTTGCCATTGCCTTTTTTTGATAACCGCAGAGTGGGTGAGTTAATGAGTCGTATTACCTCAGACGTAGGCATTTTATACGATACCTTTACCTTCACATTGGCAGAACTGCTTCGCCAGGTTTTGATGTTGGTAATTGGCATTCCGTTGCTGGTTGCTCTTTACCCCAAGTTAACCGTTTTTATGTTGCTTACTTTTCCGGTTTTAATACTGGCTGCGCTTTTCTTTGGTAAATTCATTCGCAAGCTTTCTAAAAAAACACAAGATCAACTTGCCAACACCAACGTGGTGGTAGAAGAAACGCTTCAATCGATAAACGTAGTAAAAGCATTTACGAA
>Ga0116143_10003032_pt1 | contig 17352 bp, 17 predicted proteins | sample AD_UKC034_MetaG_FD_89745 | JGI IMG/M metagenome (GOLD analysis project Ga0116143, IMG submission 89745) | Active sludge microbial communities of municipal wastewater-treating anaerobic digesters from USA - AD_UKC034_MetaG | ecosystem: Engineered > Bioreactor > Anaerobic > Digestate | place: USA...
CAAACATTCGGCCAATTTAAATGATTTTGGGTTGCGACACCTAAAATGGTGTCGCAAAATTTAAATAACACTACCAATCAGATAGTTATGAATTTAAAAGGAAGTAAGTGATAAAGTCAGGAACTGTTGGCCATAAGCATTCCTGATCAGTGCGTAAGGCTGTTCCTGCTAAAGAATGTTAAACGAAACGACGATGGGACTTTTTATTGGGCATTGAATATCAATACCATTGCAAACAGCATGGATGCCCTCATGGGGCCCATTTTCAGCGATGAGCAGAAAATTATGGTAACAACACCAACGCTGTTTGTAAAGGGAGAGTTGTCAAACTACATAAGACCCGATGACGAGGAGTGGATAAGGGAAAGATTTAGCAGCTGCACATTGCAGGTTATCCCCAATGCAGGTCATTGGGTGCACGCCGAAGCGCCTGTGGCGCTTATCGCATTATTAAAAAACTTTACCCGGTGTATTCAGTAATTCCTTGATTCGTCAAGGGTTTTTTATGCCCTCTCGATATTTGCCATATCAATGGTTGGCTCGTTCCTGTACTTGAGGAATAGCTGTACCACCGTTAAAACATCCTTTTCGCAGTAGGTAACAATCCTGTTCAAATCTTTTTCATTGTAGTACACATCGGCAACCTGACTTCCGTCGATATCATCCTTAGGTGTAGGAATACCGAAAGTATATGCCAAAAGGTTAAGTGATGTGTAGTGCTTATAATCGCCAAATTTCCATAGTTCCATGGTGTCAAGGTGATTCACCTCCCAGGGTTTTTTCCCGGCGGTATCTAACAATCCGGGCAATTTAATCCCGTTTATCAGCATACGGCGCGAAAGGTATGGAAAGTCGAACTCTTTCCCGTTGTGGGCGCAAAGCAGGGCCCCCGGTTTGGCCGAAAATTTGGCGAGCATTTCGGCAAAGGATTTAAGGACAACCGATTCATCGTCGCCGGAAAAGGACTTGATGCGGAAGAACAATCCGTTGGGCTTTGGCACGGCAACCCCTGCAGATATGCAGATAACCTTCCCAAATTCTGCATAAATGCCCGCTTTGCGGTACACTTCATCGGGAGTCTCATTCTCAGAGTTTATCCGCTGTGCCTTCCTATCCCAAAGCAATCGGAAGGGGTCGGGCATCTGACCGTACTCAGCGTATTGGGGAACGGTTTCAATGTCAAGAAACAGGATGTCTTCTATTTTAATATTGCTCAGCATAAGGGAATTAGTTAATATGTTCTATTGATAATAAACGGCTTATGTTCCTTTTAGATTTTTTTCAATGATCGATGTGAGTATGTTGATGGCCACAGAGTTATTTCCCCCCTGGGGAACGATGATATCTGCGTATCGCTTAGTCGGTTCAATGAATTGCAGGTGCATGGGTTTCACCGTTTTCTCATACCGCTCCAGCACCATGTTCACTGAGCGCCCTCGTTCCACTATGTCGCGGCATATCACTCTCGACAGCCTGTCGTCGGCATCGGCATCAACAAATACCTTGATGTCCATCAAATCCCTAAGATTAGGGTCGGTAAAAATCAGAATCCCCTCAATTATCACAACATGTCGAGGGGCAATGGGAATGGTTTCTGTCGATCGAGTACAGGTGAGGTACGAATAAATGGGCTGGTTAATCTCGAGGCCTGATTTTAGGCGCGAAACATGATCTACCAGCAGCTCAAATTCGATAGACGAAGGGTGGTCGAAATTTATATTCTGCCTTTGTTCCATGGGGATATGGGAGCTGTCGCGATAGTATGAATCCTGCGGAATTACCACTACTTCTCCCGGTGGTATACACTCTACAATGCGGTTGACAACGGTAGTTTTTCCCGAACCTGTACCTCCGGCTATACCAATTATTAGCATTATTCCAAGAATTGAAAAATGGTTAACTTTGCCCTTGTCTTATATTGGTGCTAAAATACAACTTTTTTGTTTAGGCCCAATGATTTGCCAGTGTTGGTTTTTAGCTCAATGCCATTATGGTTTTATAACACTATATATTAGCAAGTTATGCTTTATCCGTTGAAATTTAATCCCATTCTGAAAGAGCGTATTTGGGGCGGGAGAAGATTAATAGAAGAGTATGGTAAAAAACCTTCGGGATCCATTGAAAAACCATATGGCGAGAGTTGGGAACTATCAGCCGTTCAGGACAACGTTTCTACGGTGCGGAATGGCTTTTTAGCCGGTAATTCCTTGCAGGAGCTTATTGAAGTGTACATGGGTGATCTGGTTGGCGAAAGGGTATATCGGCAATTTGGGCAGGAATTTCCATTGCTTATTAAGCTCATCGATACGGCAGATTACCTTTCAATACAGGTGCATCCCGATGATGCGATGGCCAACCGCCTGCATGGCGCTAATGGGAAAACAGAGATGTGGTATGTGCTTGATAGTGATAAAGATTCATGGATAATCACCGGGTTTGCAAAGGAACTGACGAAAAGCGCATATTTTGACGTCCTGGCCAATGGCACACTAAGCGAGTATCTTAGGTATGAGCTTGTTGAAAAGGATGACTTCTTTTACATCCCGGCGGGTAGGGTACACGCCATAGGGAAAGGGGTTACTTTGATTGAAATTCAGCAAACATCCGATATAACCTACAGGATTTATGATTGGGATAGGGTTGACGAGAAGGGCAAAAGTCGTGAATTGCATACCAAGTTAGCCGTTGAGGCCATCGATTTTTCGGTAACGCCCGAAACAAAAGCGAACAAAAAGGGTGAAATCAATGTTTCGCATGAAATAGTACATTCTCCATTTTTTAAAACGAACCATTTATCCTTAAACAGAAGCATGAACCGCGATTTCTTTAAACTTGATTCATTCGTCGTCTATTTTTGCAGCGAGGGTGCAGTGTCTTTGGAAACCAATAGTAATGAGGATGTTACTCTATCTAAAGGTGAGCTTGCATTAGTGCCTGCCGCCCTTGAAAATATCACGTTGACTCCCACGAATGAGGCTAAAATAATAGAAATCTACTACTAAGAATCTACAGTGTTCGTCAGCCTTTCGTAATAATCATCTAATTTTAAAAAAAAATTGCATGTTTTTTGATTTGATAATGTTCTTTTTTATAATTTCAGTGCTTAATGGATAATATCATCTACTTCATAAAGTCAACGCTTACCAATGAGATGGCCTCAAGTGGTTTCCCCTTGATATATAAGGGGGAGATGAGCCATCAAATCATGCGTTCATTCGCATATATGGCCAACAGAAAAATTGCAAAAAAGAATATCCCCACACCCATCAGGAAAAGAGTTTTTCATATTATCGTTGAATGTCTGCAGAATATTACAAAGCATTCCGACGATTATGACGATAAAGAAAAGCAGATTGGCAACGGTCTCTTCATTGTTGGATGGGAAAAGGAAGTGTTCTACGTGGTTACGGGTAATCTGGTAAGGAATGAAAAAATTAAACCCCTTGAGGAGAGGTTGGCAATGCTCAATCGGGCAACACCATCGGAGTTGAAAGCGCTGTTTATGAAGCAAATGGTTGAGGGAAGTTTAAACGATAAGGGAGGAGCAGGCTTAGGATTAATTGATATTTGCAGAAAGTCGGGGAGGAAGTTGTTTTACCATTTTGCCCCTTTCGATAAGCATCATCATTTCTTCCTGCTGACCGTTACAATTTCCACCAATTTGCCTGTTGATAAGGATGATATGGGGGAGGGAAGTTAACTTTTTTTGAATTTAACGCCTAATAGTGTACTTTAGATATTAATTATTTTAGTTGACAGTTGTAATATATTATATTCATGAAAACAGTTTTAGGTTTCATATTGGCCATAACCCCATCGATTATTTTCGGACAGGTTCGCGATGATGAGAAGGAGCGCCAGCGGATTGTTGAAAGCAATATCAAGGCTGTTGTCCAGTGGACTCACCGTTTTACTCAGGGGAAGCCAAATCCTACCGGATATAAAACATCTGAAACCTTTTACGATAAGAAGGGCAACCCCATTGAGGTCATTAATTACAGATCCAATGGTGAAGTCTCATCGCGGTTGCTGTATAAGTATAACGACCAGAATCTGCGTACAGAGTATGTTCTGTATCAGAAAGATGACAAGAACCAACTGCAAGTGTCATATAAGCAAACCTTTCACTACAATAGCAAGGGCTTAAAAACTCACGAAATTGTTTTCGATGGCGTGGCAGGATTTCGCATTGTAAACAATTACTTTCCCAATGACCAGCTTAAGGAAATTATTAAATATGGCGTAGGGAACAAAATTGATGAAAAGTGGGAGTATTCATATTCGAATAATGCTCATGAGATTAAAATTTATATTCCCGAGAATAATCTGTCGTCGGTTGTACAGAAGAAGTTTGATTCAAAGGGGAATCTTTTGGAAGAGGTAAAATTGGATGGAAAGGGTAAGGAGTTGAAAAAGACTACTTATGCTTACGACTCGAAGTTTCGAATGGTTGAAATGGCCGAATATTTTTCGGGAAACCTATCGAAAAAGATGCACTATAAATACAATAACCTGGATTTGGTGGAAGAGGTTATGCAGGAGGGTGCAGATGGGAAAAAGTTTACTCAGGCCAATTACAACTACGATACCAAGGGCAATCTGCTTGAAGAGAAATGGAGCGAAGATAATTCCAGTGAGTATTCGCGCAAGCAATCGCGATACGATAAGGGGGGAAACCTGGTTGAGGTTGACTCTTACTTTGCCCCATACAGGTATAGGGTCTTTTATAAGTACACCTACGAATACCATTAGTTTCCGTTTCTTCCCGTACGATAATACCGGAATAATAGAGGTGCCCATTGAAATGGGCGCCGGCATTCTTGTGTAGATAGGTGCTCCGCACCGGAACGTGGTGTTTAAAAGAATGAAACGGTTTTACTCATCCCAATCGTCGATATCCATAGTTCTAATTTCGTCCAGCGTTCTGCGCTCTTTTTTGGTTGGACGGCCTGCTCCGGGTGGCCTGTAACCCTGAAAGGCACTAAGCTTAACGTTGAGCTTTTCAAGCTCATCTGCCGGAGTTATATCCTTCAAATATTCGTGTATTAGCTTGGCTCCAATCCTGTTTTTAGGGATACCCACTATTGTAAAAGTGTACAGCACAGGTGGCTTTCGAACGCTAATGGTATCCCATTCCTTTACCTCTTTTGATGCCTTGGCTTCCAGGCCGTTTACAAATACTCTTCCTTTTCTGCACGCCTCAGAGGCAAGGTTTCGGGTTTTAAAAACTCTAACCATCCACAACCATTTATCGATTCGTGCCAACGGGGAATGTTCCATTCTGAAATACCTGCTACTTATTGTTGTATAGGCTCATAGTCCGATGAATGCCAATGGTGCCAAAGCTAAGGACAATTTCTCCCGCTATTGCAATGCGTTCCGGAAGTGCTAACAGCTCATCGGCAGTCCATTTACCCAGTACATGCTCCACCTGATAACCCTTGGGAAAATCGTTGCCAATACCAAATCTTAGCCTGGCAAAGTCTTGAGTTGCCATAATCTCAATAATACTTTTAAGGCCATTATGGCCTCCATCGCTACCCTTGTAGCGAACCCGAAGAGTGCCAAGGGGTAATGCAACGTCATCCACAACAACCATCAGGTTTTCAATGGGGATCCCCTCTTTTTTTAGCCAGTACGCAACTGCGTTACCGCTGAGGTTCATATAGGTTGATGGCTTGAGCAGGATATATATTCTCCCTTTGTGCTTGAGCTGGGCCACATCGCCATAACGCTTGGTTCCAAAAACAGTATTGGACGTCTTTGCCAGTGCGTCCAATACCATAAAACCTATGTTGTGGCGTGTTTGGGAATATTCGTCCCCAAAGTTTCCAAGCCCAGCGATTAAATATTTCAAACCACAAAGAGTTTACTTTTGTTCTTCTTTTTCCTGTTCTTTTGCTCCTTCACTTGTTGGTGTGCCTTCTGCTGTTGTTACTCCTTCTCCTTCATCCTGGGCACCGCGTGCAGCTCGGGTTAACTTAACCGATGCAACCACAGTCGATTTTGGATCAACCAGTTCGATATTATCCAGATTTATATCTGACACGAATTTACTCATCCCAATATCCATCGAAGTAACGTCGATTTCAATTAATCCGGGTATGTTTTTGGCAAAACCATGTACTCTTAATTTTCGGGTAACGAGGGCAAGTTTACCACCTTGCTTTGTACCTAGTGCCGATCCCACCAATTTAACGGGGATAGCAATGGTGAATTTTTTATCGTCGGTTACTTCCAGGAGATCCAGGTGGAGCACTCTGTCGGAAACAGGATGAAATTGGATTTCTTTTATTATAGCCTTGTACTTCTTCTTTCCAATGGTTAAATGGATTAGGTAAACATTGGGAGTAAAAATCAAATTTCGGAGATCGATCTCTTGGACGGCGAATAAAATATTCTCCTTCCCCCCGTAAAGCACTGCGGGGACTGCATTCTCCTTACGTAGCTGTTTTGCAAATTTTTTTCCGGTTTCAGTTCTCGGTGAACCTTTGAGTTCGAATGATTCCATTTCTCGTTTGTTTGTTTGTTAGTAATAAACGCTACTCAAGGCTGTATTCTTAACGCCAACCTCCCATCGCGCCATGTGAAAATTCCCAAAATTTTGGGTTGCAAATATAGGAAGAGTTTTAAAAAGTTTAAAATAATTAGATGATAAACTTTTCGCTAATTGATTCGAAGTTATATACTTTATTGATTACATCGGCAAACAGTTCAGCAACGGATAGAACTTTAATTTTCTCCGTGTTTTTATTTGGCTTTAAAGGAATTGTGTCAGTTACTACCAACTCTTTGAGAGCAGATTCAGCCAAACGTTCGTAGGCCGGACCGGAAAGAACCGGGTGTGTGGCAAATACCCTTACGCTTAAAGCTCCTTTGTCCATCATCATATTGGTCGCAGCAGTGACGGTTCCGGCGGTATCGACCATGTCGTCGAGGATAATCACATTTTTGCCTTCAACCTCCCCAATGGCAGTAAGCTGCCCAACCTGATTTGCTTTTTCCCTTGTTTTATGGCAAATTATCAGCGGAGCACCTAAAAACCGGGCGTATGCGTTAGATCTCTTTGCACCTCCCATATCGGGCGCGGCTACGGCAATATTATCGAGTTGCAGACTTTTAATGTAGGGAACGAAAATGGAAGAAGCGTACAGGTGATCTACCGGAATGTCAAAAAAACCCTGAATCTGGTCGGCATGGAGATCCATGGTCATCACGCGGTCAACACCGGCGGCAATAAGGAGATTGGCCGAAAGTTTAGCACCGATAGATACCCTGGGCTTGTCCTTCCTGTCCTGTCGGGCCCATCCAAAGTAGGGCATCACTGCTACCACTTTATAGGCCGATGCCCTCCGGGCAGCATCGATCATCAGCAAAAGTTCAAAAAAATTATCGGTGGGCGGGAAAGTGGATTGGATGATGAAAACAGTGGCCCCGCGAACCGACTCATCGAAAGAGGGCTGAAATTCACCATCGCTGAAATCGGTTACCGATGATTTTCCCAAGGGGATTCCAAAGTGGCGTGCTATTTCTGAGGCTAAGTAGTGCGAGTTACGGCCTGAGAAAAACTTAATACAATGGCTTTTGCGCATTATTCTCTCAATTTTCTATGAAGGTTCCGATTGTTGGACAAATTTAATGTTAATTTTCAATTTATTTTTTAGTAATTCACCTTTTGGAGAAATTTCACTATGTAATTGAATGGTTTGATATTAATAGCGTAAGTAACAGAAAAAGCCCCGACAAAATGAAGTTTTGCCGGGGCCTGTCAGCCAATAAAACTCTAATCAGACAAACTATTTTGCCAATACCCCTGTAGTCGCGTTAATTTCCGCAATATAGTTGAGTATATCGTCCCTGCCGATACGGGTTACCGTGGAGCATGTGAAAAATGGCGGCAGCTCATCCCACGTTTCGTAAAGCTTCTTTTTGAATCTGGCTATGGAGCAATTCAGGCTGGCAGAACTCAACTTGTCACTTTTGGTAAAAATTAATGCAAAGGGTATCTGATTGCTGCCCAGCCAGTTGACAAATGTCAAATCTATCTCTTGGGGTTCTAACCTGGAGTCGATTAGCACAAAAAGGCAGTTAAGGTTTTCCCTGTTTAATATATACCTTGTAACCATGTCAGAGAAAACTTCACGTTTGCTCTGGGATACTTTAGCAAATCCGTAGCCGGGCAAATCGACAAGGAACCACGATTCGTTAATCTCAAAGTGGTTAATCAGTTGTGTTTTTCCCGGCGTCCCCGATACTTTGGCAAGGGTTTTCAACCCGGTAAGCATATTTATCAGAGAAGATTTACCCACATTTGACCTTCCAATGAATGCATATTCAGGTAAATCGCTATTGGGGCAAAGTCCAATATGAGGACTGCTTTTGACAAACTTTGCTGAACGTATTACCATGATTTACAGTAATTTGTGAGAACAATTTGCATTACAAATGAAGAAAACAACTGTACAAATGTACAACTATTTTAATTGTAAATACAAAGATTTTTCCACAAAGTGTGCATAATATTCCACAACTAATTGATAGTTAACGGCATTATTTTAGAAGGAAAATGAGCCCTACCTAAACATAAATATTTGCTTAATAACATAAAATGCCGTTTGTATTAACTCTGGCTAATGCATTAAATAAATATTAATCAGATCGTTACGGGATGTTATTGTTTCATGCTTTGGGCATACTGCTCTGCCTGCTCAAATACGCGGAGGAAATTTTTACCCCATATCTTTTCGATATCGCTTTCAGAGTATCCCCGTTTGAGCAGTTCCACGGTTATGTTAATCATTTGGCCGGCATCCCGGCAGTCGTCCAATGCACCGCCGCCGTCAAAGTCACTGCCTATACCCACGTAGTCAATACCTGCAATCTTCACTATGTGATCAATGTGGTCAACCAGGTCGGAAACTGTGGCCAAAACGGGCGGAAAGACCTCATCAATGGCATACCATGCTTCAATTGCCTCTTTTCGCACTTCGGGCGAAAGGTCCTTGAAATGGTTATACTTTTTGAACAGTTCATGGTATGCACTATCTCTGACAGGATTAGGCTCGTCGGGCTTTACGTAGCTGCTCAGTAGGCAGACCTGAATGACGCCACCCCTCTCGGCCAGCTTCACTATCATGTCATCGGTAAGATTCCGTGGATTATCGCAAACGCTCCGAGCGTTGCTATGCGAAGCAAACACAGGGACTTTAGATGCCCTTAATGCCTGATAAAAGGAACTGTCTGAAATGTGGCTCACGTCAACAAGCATTCCGAGCCGATTGAGCTCTCGCACAACATCGTAGCCGAAATGGCTTAACCCGTTGTGCTCTGCACCTTCGGGGTCGGTGGATGAGTCGCAGATATCATTATTCCGGGTATGGCATAGGGTAAGATAACGCGCACCCAGGTTATAGAACTCCGATAGATTCCCCAAATCTTTGCCAATGGGATACCCATTTTCAATGCCAATGAATAATGCCTTCTTGCCTTCCTTTTTAATTTGGTATGCATCTTTAGAGGCTAAGGCTATGGTCGCTTTGTCGGCATGCCGATTGGCAGTGGAATGAATGGCATTGAAAATATCCGACGCCTCTTTATGCACGGTTTCGTACATTTCAGGCGTTCTATCGTCCTGCCCAATGAAAACTGCCAGGAATACGGCATCTAACGCCCCGGTTGACATCTTCTTCAGGTTTACCTTGGCACGGTTGTTTTCATCCTCACCGCTAAAATCAAACTCTTCGCGATGGAACCAGAACGGCGTGTCGGTATGCGTATCGATGGAGAGAATGTGAGAATGGATTTTTTTGGCTTTAGCCATAAGTTCGGCATCGCTCTTCGGCTTGCAGCCGATGATAACGGCTAACGCTGCCATTGTAAGCAGCAATGATAGTTTAGTATTCATACCTTAATAATATTAAACAAAAATCCGGTTGAAAAACTTTTTTTGGATGGTTTACTCCGCATTTGGTTTAGCTGAAAAAAATAAAAGCCTTTGGCTATTTGACCAAAGGCTGACCCGTGCAAGCGATTGCTGCTTTAGTAAGCAGTTAGGTGAACGGCAACCCCCATTTCATCGTGAATGATGTTATCCTTAAGATTGGCAATGATGGATTGCGAACCATAGTTTACTTTCCAGTTGGTTCGGTTGATGAGAAATTGTGGGGTTGAAGCTTGTAATCGCCCTTCGTCTAATTTAATCAGGGCATTGAAACTAATGCTTTTAGTGATGCCTTTAATGGTTAAATTACCATCAATTCTGTGCGTTGGCACAAATCCTTCCCCCTCTTCGTGGTTGTGGGTAATGGGTACAATGCTTGAGAATTCAAAATAGGCCTGTGGGAATGAGTCAACGCTAAAAAAATCGGCTGATTTTAAATGGTTCACCAGGTAGGCATTCATCTCGGGGTTTTGCAAATCGAGTACAGCAATGCTGTTCACGTCCATGGTGAATTTCCCTCCAAGTATCTGCCCTTTCTCCACAAAGATACTGCCTTCTTTAATGCTTAAGGTGCCGAAATGCTCCCCTCCGGGCTTGGTGCCCAGCCAGTCAATTTTACTAAGGGCGACATCGGCCTTAAGCTCTTGCCCGTGTTCATAGGGTGTAATTTTAAAAGCATCGCCGGTATCTACCTTGTCGCCCTTAGGGGCTTGCATGCAGCTTGTAGCAACCAATGCCAAAAGCACTGCCGGCGCTAAGATTCCTTTCATTTTCATGTTGTATGTACTTTTTTAGTGTTTAAAAAATTAACTGCGCACTTTCAACGCAATTATTATTCAATCGTTATCCGATAGAACAAAAGGGGCAACGAAAAGTTCGGAATAACAAATATGGGGAGGTTACTGTTTCTCCGCCCTTTCCTCTTTCTCAAAGGCATAATCTGAAAGGTTGAACCTTTCGAGCAGCGACTTGTCGTTAATCTCTTTGGAAAGAGAGGTAATGGTCTCCATGGGTACCTGAAACAGGTCGAGAATAAGCAGTCCGTCTAGAGCATGGTTAAATTTTGGGTCAACGTTAAATCCTATGATTTTCCCATTGAGTTTGATGTACTTTTTAAGCAGGATAGGCATCCTAAAATCTTCCGGTTCAATTTCCTGTATAAATTTATCGAGTTTGTTTATATCGTTGTTTTTTTCAAAAAGCACTTCGGTGTCGTTCATGCTTACCGCAACCCTGAAATTGTTTCGTGGGGTGATGAATCGGGCAAACTCGTTATCATAGTAGTTTGCCTTCATAAAGTTGATGATTACCCCCTTGGAGTAGTTCGAAAAGTGGCTTGAAATGCTCACCGGACCAATCAGGTAGCGGTATTCAGGATTTTTTATCAGGAAGTAAAGAATGCCTTTCCACAGAAGGAACAGTGGCAATGGTTTCTTTTGGTACTCTTTAACGATGAACGAACGCCCTAGTTCTATGCTTTGTGCCAGTATGGGTATAAATCCGTTGTCAATTTTAAAAAGGCTCTGGATGTAAAAACCCTTCTTCCCGTATCTGTCTAGCACCTCTTTCCCCTTTCCAACCCGGTATGCACCCACAATGGTTTTGGCTTCTTCGTCCCAAATAAATAGCTGGTTGTAGTAAAGGTCAAACTCATCGACATCCATTTTCCTGTTAGTGCCTTCTCCCACATCTCTGAAGGTCACCTCTCGTAGTCGCCCGATCTCCGTCATGATGTTGGGCATTTCCACCGACGGAGCACAGAGAACGCAGAAGTTTTTGCTCTTAAACAGCAGGTAGTAATTCAACAATGCCTCAACCTCGCTTTGAATTAAATCGTTGGCCACAGGAGGTATTATCTCAGCAGGCTTAGTTTCGGGTTTGAGCCTGTAGTTGAAAAACTTTTTTACCTCTATCGACGAACCAAGCGCATAGGTTCTGAGTCGTAAGTATCGCCCAAACCGGGAAATATCCGAAAACTCTTTCTGCTCTTCCACCGAAATGGGGAGCCCCAATCTCACCTTTACCACCTTATTCTTTTTGTTGAAAAGTTCCGACGGTAGTTTTATGGTTCGGAGAGAGGGATGGATGAGGCCCAGTATGTGAAAGAGCCTACTATTGGTTCCCTTGAAGTAAACGGGTAATATGGGCACCTGTGCCCGTTTAACAAATTTAAGTATCGATTCGCTCCACTGTTTGTCAGCCACTCCAGGGGATTCGGTATTGTAATACGTTGAAACCTCACCGGCCGGGAATATACCCAATGAATTGCCGTCGCTAAGATGTTTAATGGCATACTTAATACCTGCTAAACTTCCCGAGGCTTGGCTTTCTCCTTCAAATGGATCCACCGGAATTATGGACTCTTTCAACGGTGCAATTCTCCTCAGGAGAAAATTGGCCATCATTTTATAGTCAGGCCGAATTTCCTGAACCATTTTAAGAAGAATAATCCCATCTATGCCTCCATAGGGATGATTGGAGACAATGATAAAGGGGCCTTCTTTGGGAATGCGCTTTAACTCTTCGGGGTTAATCTCGTATTTAATCTCCAACTTGCTGAGCAGCGAACTGAGAAATTCCACGCCCCGCAAATTCTTGATTTTATCATATTCCTTATTTATCTTATTGATTTTAAGAATGGCCATTAAAAGCTTTGCAATGCCCCTGCCACCAACGAGGTAGAGCTTAGCGGCTTTTCTAAACTCTTCCGAATCAACAAGTTTAGCCCCTGTGATCATAGTATTTTGCAAATGAAAAATGCGTTTTTTCCCATGCCAATTTAGTAAATATATTGCATATTGAACATTTTCCCTGTATTTTTTATTTATCGTATCAGTAGGTTATATCGCAATGGAGAATACTACCTATTTGACAATTTGCGAGTTGTATATAAAAGACGGAACTTGGTAAAAAAACGCAAAAATGTATGGATTAAACAAGTATTCCATTAAATTTGCATAATAAATCTAACTAAATACAAGAAATATGAAAAGACTATTCATTGCCATTGGAATTCTTGCTTTAGCCCACAGTAGCTATGCCGATCGTTACGTTGCTCGACATGAAGATATAAAGAGCTTCTTAAAAACTACCACTTACGTTGTTCTCGACGATAACCCCATGTCGGATTATAACATGAAAATCAAACCTGCCATCGAGAAATCGTGGAAAATTACCCCCTATGAATTCATTAGCTCTACCCAGTTTGAAGAGATGCGCAGTGATATCAATAAATCGTTTTTGGTTAAACTTCAGGTAAAGTTTTCGGCCGATAAGTTGGAAGCTACCTACAACTTTCTGTGCGTTGTGTTGGGTGCTGCCGTGAAGAGGCATACCGACTTGCCCGACATCTGCTCTGTTCCTCTTGGCTATTCATCGGTTCCAGAGGACAGCTATACCTATAAAATAGAAAGTTTGGTAAGGTTTGCACAAAATCATATCAGGATGTTGGACGAAAATCCACAGTTGATCAAATCCAATATTTTTGATCATTACAACAAACAGCGCAAGGAGGCTAAAACCAAAGAATTGTGGCTCCTTGAGCAGGATATTGAGCCAAACATTCGGAGCCAATCCGAGGTGAGAAAATTGTATCCCCACCCGTTTAAAATTGTTACCAAGGACGACCTGGAGAAAGCCATTGCCGAAAGGAATGAAAATGTTGTTTACCTTCATAAGGTTGGCCCCGAGGGGACACGACTTCAGGCCCGCTGTTACAAGATGCTCATTGGCGCCGGCGATGACCAGTTCTACTACTTTAATTATCACATGATTAATAGGAATAAAAAGCGCGGCGACGGATTTTTACCCAAAGATTTTAAAAAGATTAAATAGTTGTTACGAAATAAAAGGGCATCGTCAGCATCCGGGCTTAGATGTGGGCGATGCTTTTTTTTGTGCAGATTGCCAAAGAGAGAAAAGTATAAATCAGAGTAATAAGTACAAACATGGCTGACGAAAAGATAATTTTTTCCATGGTGGGTGTTAGCAAAACATTCCCGCCCCATAAGAAGGTGCTAAATGATATTTACCTCTCATTTTTTTACGGTGCCAAAATCGGTATCATCGGTTTGAACGGCTCGGGAAAATCTACTCTGCTCAAAATTATTGGCGGTATCGAAAAGTCGTTTCAGGGTGAAGTGGTCTTTTCCCCCGGCTACACGGTGGGATACCTGGAGCAAGATCCCTTGCTGGACGAAACAAAGACAGTGAGAGAGGTTGTGGAAGAGGGGGCGAAGGATGTTGTTTCGCTTCTTAAGGAGTATGAGGAGGTGAATGCCAAATTTGCAGAGCCCATGAGCGACGACGAGATGACGAAGCTTATCGAACGTCAGGGCGAGCTCACCGAAAAAATTGAGCATGCCGATGGCTGGAACCTCGACTCCAAGCTTGAGAGGGCCATGGATGCCTTGCGCTGCCCCGAACCCAATGCCAGGGTGAACATCCTTTCGGGTGGCGAGCGAAGGCGGGTGGCGCTATGCCGGCTGCTGCTTCAGGAGCCCGATGTGCTCCTTCTGGATGAGCCTACCAACCACCTGGATGCGGAAAGCGTGCAGTGGCTTGAAATGCACCTGCAGCAGTACAAGGGAACGGTAATAGCCATTACTCACGATCGTTATTTCCTTGATAATGTAGCGGGATGGATACTTGAGCTGGATAGGGGAGAGGGCATACCCTGGAAGGGGAACTATTCATCGTGGCTGGAGCAGAAAACCAACCGACTGGCACAGGAGGAGAAGCAGGAGAGCAAGCGCAGGAAAACGCTGGAACGTGAGCTGGAGTGGGTACGCATGTCGCCCAAGGCACGCCATGCCAAAGGGAAAGCAAGGCTTTCGGCCTACGATAAGCTGCTCAACGAGGATGTGAAGCAGAAGGAGGAGCGTCTGGAAATATTTATCCCCAACGGCCCCAGGCTTGGCGATGTGGTGATTGAAGCCCATGAGGTAGCTAAGGCCTTTGGCGATAAGCTGCTGTTCGAGGGGTTGGAATTCAAATTGCCTCCCAATGGTATTGTGGGGGTGATTGGTCCCAACGGAGCCGGCAAAACCACGCTGTTCCGCATGATAATGGGAATGGAGACCGCCGATAGGGGAGAGTTCAACATTGGCAAAACGGTAAAAATTTCATACGTCGATCAGCAGCACAAGGCCATAGAGCCGGAGAAATCGGTATTTGAGGTTATTTCGGGCGGGGCTGATCATATCCTCATCGGAGGAAGGCAGGTCAATGCCCGCGCTTACGTGGCAAGGTTCAACTTTTCGGGGGCCGACCAGGAGAAGATGTGCAACGTGCTCTCGGGTGGAGAGCGTAACAGGCTGCACCTGGCGCTTGCGCTGAAGGATGAGGGGAACGTAATCCTGCTTGACGAGCCAACCAACGATATTGACGTCAATACCCTTAGGGCACTGGAGGAGGGCCTGGAGAATTTTGCCGGCTGCGCCGTGATCATTAGCCACGACCGCTGGTTCCTCGATCGCGTGGCAACGCATATCCTGGCCTTTGAGGGCAACTCACAGGTTTACTTTTTCGAGGGGTCATACTCTGAGTATGAGGAGAATCGCCGCAAGCGGCTTGGCGACGAGGGGCCCAAGCGGATAAGGTACAGGAAACTGGTGGAGTAGGTTGCTCACAAAAATGCCGGGAACAGGTTCTTTTTTCTTTGCCGGTTAGTCAATCTTATGTTGCGGAAAGGTTGATTTTATTGGCCTTTGTTGTTGTATCGGCTGTGTCGTTGGCCAGTGAAACGTGTATAATAATTTGATTCGCATTGCTTTTTGATACCCATGAGAAGAACGATTCTAAAACTATTTCCCCCATATCTGACACTTGTTGCCAATTACCCTCTTCTCCTGGGGTTGATTTTCAATCACTCTTTGGTTGATGGGAATCTCTTCATTATCAACATACTTTGGCAAACCATCTTCGTGATTTTATTCAGGGCCTTGCGCAGCACGACACTTTATAGGATCGGCGTTTTCCTTTACGGCATCACCTCTTTTTTGGAGGGGCTACATTGGATTATTCTTAAAAGCCCGCTGTCGCATTCCAGCCTATTCGTTATAGCCGCCACAAATCTGCAGGAGAGCGTTGATTTTATGGGCATCAAAGCCGGTCTGGGCTTGCTTTGTATTATCCCTTTATTCCTGCTTATTTATCTCGCCTATAAGCAGAAGCCCAATTTCGAACCAATACCCAAGGCATACTATATTCAGGGAGTTACCCTGTTGGTCTTCTTAGGCTTTTTGATTGATAACGCTTTGGCCAAAAGATTTGTACGAAAGGGAATCCCTCAGTTTGCCAAGGTAGCCGTTACCTTTTACAGTGAAATGCAACTTTTTAAGCAGGCCAAGCAGGAAAATTTCACTCGAAACGTAGAGGCCAAGGCCACAGAAAACAGTCAAACCCTAGTACTTATCATGGGCGAATCGGCCAACAGGAATCACTGGCAGCTGTATGGCAACCAGAGAAATAACACACCGCATTTGGGAGAACGACATGATTTATTCGTTTTCCATAATGTTGTTTCTGCCTATTCCAACACCATAGCTTCTGTTTTGTCTAGTCTGTCGGAAAGTGCTCTTAACAATGACATATCGCTAAGCGATGCCGTGGATATATTCGATGTTTTCACATCGGCAGGGTATTCCACCTATTGGATTTTCAATCAGCCCCCCATCGGGGTGTGGGAAAATTTGGTGACCATTTTTGCCCGTAAGGCACACCATACATTCTTTGTTAATCTGGCTGGTAGCAGTTCCATGGAGTCAACCCTCACCCGTTCGTATGATGAGCTGCTTTTCGAGCCTACCCTTAAAGCGATGCAATCGCCCGATTCCCTTCGATTTATTGTGATACACACCATGGGGAATCACTTGTCCTATAAAAAGAGGTACCCCCCGCGATTCAACAAGTTCAAGGGCAACGATAGCAAAACCAGAACCATTGCAGAGTATCACAATAGCATTTTATACCACGATTACGTTGTGGATTCGTTGCTAAAAATTGTTGAGCGCAATGCCATGAACGCTGTTGTGCTCTACACCTCCGATCACGGGCAGAATGTGTATGACGAGGGCGAGGTGGTTGGGCATACCCATGCCGGACGATTGCCAAAGGCTAACGTGGAGGTGCCATTTTTTATTTGGTTCTCGGAACAATATGGGAAAGGTGTGGATTTGGGCCTTATTAAGAGCAGAGCCCATTTCCCTTACGTTACCGACAACCTGTTCCATACCCTTATCGATTTGGCCAAAATCGAAACGCCCGTTTTCCGTACCCAAGAAAGTTTAGTCAATGCCGGCTATGACAAAAGTAGAAAGCGTATTTTGGAGGATGAGTTCGATTATGACGAGTAAATGGCAGCTGGGTTTTTTGAGACATTTGTTTTGCATATCGTTGCACTCGGACGGAGG
>Ga0116143_10003033_pt1 | contig 17350 bp, 7 predicted proteins | sample AD_UKC034_MetaG_FD_89745 | JGI IMG/M metagenome (GOLD analysis project Ga0116143, IMG submission 89745) | Active sludge microbial communities of municipal wastewater-treating anaerobic digesters from USA - AD_UKC034_MetaG | ecosystem: Engineered > Bioreactor > Anaerobic > Digestate | place: USA...
CCACGGTCACCGTGGCGGACGCATTCGCACATGGCGGAACGCCAGCCACGGTGTAGGTGTAAACACCGGGCGCACTTGTTCCAGGGACGAAGGTCCCGGAGAAGGTGCCTCCTCCTGGAGCGGTCCAGCTACCACCACCGTTGGGTGAACCGCCCAAGAGCCCGAAAAGGGCGAAACTGGCATCGGTGCTACAGACGGTGGTGCTCGCATTCGTGCCTGCACGCGGTGCAGCCTGCACACTGATGATCAAACTGGCCGTGGCAGCCGCACAAGGCGAGGTACCTGCGACCGTGTAGGTGTAGGTGCCGGCCACATCGGTCCCTGGGACGAAATTGGGACCATGGGGTCCACCTGGCCCGGTCCATGTGCCACCGGCCTGGGGTGTACCGCCCAGCCTGCTGATCAGCGCAAAGGTGGATGCGTTGCTACAGACCGTGAAGGTGGCACCCGTGCCTGCGTTGGGAGCATTCACCACGGCGACAGTCACCGTGGCCGAGGCGTTCGCACACGGTGGTGTGCCCAGGACCGTATAGGTATACACCCCCGGTGTCGATGTCCCGGGCGTGAAGGTCGACGTCACGGCGCCACCTCCGGGCCCTGTCCATGCTCCACCTGCATCCGGCGTTCCACCAAGTTGGGTGAAGAGGTCGAAGGCAGGTTGATCGTTGCATACTGAAATGGAAATGCTCGTTCCAGCAGAAGGCGGCTGGTTCACTGTCACCGTAACGGTCGCTGTCGGGTCCACACAGGGCTGCGGATCACAAGGGACCGTGTACGTGTATGCGCCCGGAGGGTCCACCAATGGATCGAACAGAGCATCGGTGGGATCGCCATCCGGGTCGGTCCAGGAACCACCGGCATCCGGGGTACCACCCAGTGCCGCGAACATGTCAGCGACAGCGCTCGTGGTGCACAAGGTGAGGGTCCCGTCCGTCCCGGCATTCGCATTCTGTGGAAGTTGCACGAACAGGTTCGCGGAGCGCGCGGCACAGGAAGCTTGGGCAGGCACACTGTAGGTGTACGAACCGTATGGATCCGATGTGGGGTCAAAGGTGCCATCGCACGCGCCACTTGGACCGGTCCAGGACCCGCCAAGCTCAGGGTAGCCCCCCAGCGAATCGATCATGTCGAAGGGCGTTGCGATCATCGGGACATCCGCCGCCGCGTTCTCCCCGGCTTGGATGCCGGTGAGGATGGCGGCTTTCCAGCCCGCATCATTACCAGACCCATCGGTGTCCCACTTCAAGGTGAGGCATCCTGATGGATGGGAGGAGGACACCTCCAGGTCCAGCCAGTCATCGTGATGATCGCCGACCAGGAACGGACTTCCTGTCGCACTCGTACCCTGGAAGATCTTCAACTCATCACCGGGATCATTCGCCAGGTCCCATTCAACGAACCGCAGGACAGTGGTAGGTCCGGCATTCGGACCACCTGTAGGGCAGACGGTGGCCGTAGCATTCACTCCGTTCGGGTAAGGTTGATCCGGGCCGCCTGGATCACAGATCACGCCATGGCATTGATCCACGTCCACGCCATCGGTCAATGTGATCACCTGACCCCAAGAGACCCGGGTCGGGGTCATCGCCATGAGAAAGAGCAGGCCAAAAGCCCACTCCGATCGTGGTCTGCTAGAAAATGAATGGATCACGGCCAGAATAACAAAGCCCTGGTAAGAGGGACGTGCAAGTTATGCGGTTAGGACGCGTCGAGGTCAATTCGGTCTCGCCTTCCGCACCAACTGTCGACGGTCATGGTGTTTTCGTCGACCAATCGCTCGTACGACCGATGTCGGACGAGGTGCACGCCGCGTGGCGCCTATGGCTGTACCGCTGGCGAAGGCTCCTTGCCCAGGGTGATCGCAAGCATCACTTCATGCGTGCCCGTGCTATAGTTGCGAAGGTTGCTGGTGATGATATCATACGAATAGCCGAACTGGAAGGTCTTCTTAAGCCAATACCCCACCATGGCCGTGTAGGCGTCGTTGGTGCGGTAGCCTGCCCCGAGCCAGAAGGTGTTCCTGTACCTCACAATGGCATTGAGGTCGATCTTGGCCGGCACAGGACTCGTGTATTTCACCAGTACGGAGGGCTCGATCCGCCAATCCTCACCCACCGGGAAACGATATCCGCCCATGGCGTAGTAGTGGTCCTCCATGCGGCTCAAGGTCTCCTTGGTCTCATCCAGGAAGTACACCTTGTTCTGCAACAACTGTGGTGCGGTGGCACCGAACCAGAAACGCTCACCATACAGGTAGAAACCGAATTTGGCATCAGGCAGGAGATCACCACGCAATTGGTCATCCATCACCGGATCGTTCGGGTCATGGAACTGGATCTTCGACCCATCGATCAGGAATTGCAACAGCCCGGCGGAGACGGAAAGGGAGAGCTTCACGTCCTCCGTCAGCTGCAGGTGGTAGGCATAGGAGAGCTGGAACCCCGTGCGACGCGAAGGACCAACGATGTCCGTGAAGAGGTAACCACCCACGCCCATCTTCTCGCCGATCGGCGTGGTACCGCTGAAGGTGAAGGTGCGTGGCGCATCCTGGATACCCACCCACTGGTAGCGATGGCCGCTCCGCAGTTCGAAGAAGGGTCGGCTGCCAGCCACCGCCGGGTTGAACACGTAATCATTGAACTGGTACTGCGTCAGCTGCGGCAACTGTTGGCCGCTGGCGTTCAACACCAAGGCGACCAGACTGAGGAGAAGTGGATGGCGCATGGGTCTTCGATCAGCGGATGATGGTGAGCGGACCGGTGTAAGGCTCCGGGAATCGTTCGTCGTTCAGCTCGATGACGTAGTAGTAGGTCCCCACCGGAACGAGGCCATCCTTGTACCGGCCATCCCAGGGTTGTTTGTAGCCCACGCTGCGGAACAGCAACTCGCCCCAGCGGTTGTACACCTCCACCTCGCAATCCGGGAAAAGCTCGATCAGATCGATCTGCCAGGCATCGTTGCTTCCATCGGCGTTCGGAGTGAAGCCGTTCGGGATCACCACGGTCGGCACCACCGTCACCAGCACCGAATCGGTATCCACGCATCCGTTCGGCGCCACGACCGTGAGGGTGAACCAGGTCGTGACGGACGGAGATGCGATCGGTGCCGCAATGGAGGCATCGCTCAACAGGCTGTCCGGAGCCCAGCTGAAGACGGCTCCCGTCGGTCCGGAAGGAGAACCGCCAAGGGTCGCGGTCTCGTTGATGAAGATGGTCTGGTCAACACCGGCATCAGCGATGGGCAGGGCGAGCGATGTGACCAGCACCACGTCCGTTGAGGTACACGGTCCATCGGAAACAACGAGCGTGAAAAGGTGATCACCCGCAGGAAGGACAGGCAGGTCGATGATGGGGGTGGTGCCGATCTCGTTGCCATCCGCATCGCGCCATGACCAGGTGACCACACCGATGCTGGCGGACCCGTCAAGCGTGGTGATGGTACCGGTACACACCTGTTGATCCGGACCCGCATCAGCGATGATGGTGACATCAGCACCGACCGTGATCACCGTGTCGATCGTACATCCGTTCGCGTCTGACAAGGTCAGGTCGTACGCACCCGGTACCAGGTCCGCGAGGTCCTCCGTGATCGCGGTGAATGCGCCCGGCCCGTTCCATGCGAAGGAGTAGGATGGCACACCACCGAAGGCGGTCGTGGCAATCGCTCCATCAGCCGCGTCGGCACAACTCGCATTGGCCAGGGTATTCACCGTGAACTCCAGGACCGGTGGTTCCTGCACGGTGTAGTTGAAGGTACTGTCGCATCCAACGGCATCCGTGATCGTGAGGACATAGCTCCCCGCACATAGGTCCGTGGCGGAAGTGCCATCCGGTCCGTTGGGCGGTTCCGGCGACCAGGCATAGGCCAGCGCTCCAATACCGCCGGAAGCGTTCGTTGCAACAGCACCATCACAAACGCTGTTGCACAGCAGGTCCGTCACTACGGCGTTGTCAACGATGGGCGCGAACGGTAGCACCGTGAAGGGCACGAGGGTATCACAACCCAGCCCATCGGTGATGGTCACACTCCAGTCGCCCGCGCACAGGTCGCTGACCGACATCGTTCCCTGCCCGGAGGCATCAGGCTGCCATAGATAGGTGAAGGAGCCCGCACCACCCGCAGGGTTCACGCTCGCGGTCCCATCGCAAGGCCCATTGCAGGTCTCCCCAAGGAAGACCAAGCCGGGATCGATCGGGGTGCCCTCGGTGATCGTGAACGGGAGGTCGATCGAGCAGCCGTTCGCGTCCGTGATCCGCGCGTTGTACGCATCGGCACAGAGCAGGTCAACGTTCGTCGTGTCCACTGCGAAGGTGGCGCCGTTCTGGTCGGTCCAGCTGACCGTGTAAGGTTCAACACCACCCGTGATCATGAGCGAAGCGGTCCCTTCGCAATCGCCGAAGCAGGTGTTATCGGTCGTGGTCACCATCGCGTCCAGCACCGGTGGATCAACAAGGTCCACGGTGACGATGGTCACGCATCCGTTCACATCACTGACCGCGCAGGTCCATGTATCCGCGCACAGATCGTTGGCGATGGCGCTGCCCTGGCCGTTCGGTGGCACGGGATCCCAGGTGTAGGTGTAGGCACCCGTGCCTCCTTGAGCGGTGAGCTGGATGGCACCATCACAAGCACCATTGCAGGTGATCGAGGTGACATCTGAGGTCACGACCAACGGATCAGGCCCAAGGATCAGGAATGGAACCACGATGGAACATCCTGCATCATCGGTGATGGTGACCTCGGCGGTACCGGCACACAAGCCCTCAGCCATCGGGTTACCCTGGCCGTTGGTCGGCACGGGGTTCCACTCGATGGTATACGGGGGCAGTCCACCCGTGGGTCCAACGGTGGCAGTTCCATCACACACCCCGGCACAGGACACCGGGGTGGTGCTCAGGTTCGCGATGACGGGGTCGGGTTCGGCAACGATGGCGGTATCGATGCTGAGACAGCCGATGCCGTTCGTGACAGCGACCAGATAGGTTCCACCGCACAATCCGGTGAGCTGTTCCGTCGACAGCCCGAGGTCGTTGCCGTTCGCATCGAACCACGCGACGGAACACAGCGGCGTTCCGCAATTGAACTGGACCTCAGCGCTGCCATCGCACACACCTGGGCAGGTGGTGGTATCGGCCGTGGTGGCCAGCACTTCGCCATTCAGGTCCTGCACCGGGACAAGCGCATCAGCGGTACAGCCGGCAGCATCGGTCACCTGAACCGTGTAGAACCCGCTACAGATGCTGCTCAAGGTATCGTTCGTTCCCAGGATCGCAGCGCCAGAGGTCCAAAGGAACAGGTACGGGTCCTGACCACCGCTGACGGAGACAACGGCTTCGCCATTGCAAAGACCGCACTCACTGGAGGTGGTGCTAATGTTGAGGACAAGCTCGTCGGGTTCGAGCACCTCATACGAGAACACCGCAGTGCAACCGTTCGCATCGGTGATGGTGAGTGTGTAGTTACCCGCGCAGAGGTCGAAAGCTCCATTACTTCCTTGTCCATTCGGTGGCAACGGGTCCCACAGGTACGTCAATGCACCGGTCCCACCAACGCCTGTTACCACGATGCTTCCATCACAAGTGCCAAAGCAGGTGGCATCCGTGACCACGGCCGATGCGGTGATGGGCAGGGGTTCGATGATGAGGACCTGAACCGTGGTATCGCATCCTGATGCATCGGCAATGAGCACTTCATACACTCCAGCGCAGAGTCCGGTGGCTTGGGGGGATCCCTGGCCGGCGCCGGGATCGGGGGACCAGGTGTAGGTGTATGGTTCGACACCACCGACCGGTCCGACCGTCGCGGTCCCATCACAGGCACCCGGGCAGGACACCTGGGTGCTGCTCAGGTTGGGCACGATCGCTGTGCTCGTACCGACCACCGCTTCTGCAATGCTCACGCAGCCCGACCCGTTGGTCACCTGCACGGTATAGGTTCCCACGCACAGGCCGGTCAGCACAGGATCCTGTCCGAGCACGTTGCCATCCGCGTCCGTCCATTGGACCGTGCATGGATCCACGCTGCAGGAGAAGTTCACCGCCACCTGTCCGTCGCACCCATTGGCACACAAGGTCTGGCCATCGACCACCTCCAATACCTCCGCATCGCTGTCGGACACCTGAACGAGCGTCTGTTGGCTGCATCCGAAATCATCGGTCACGGTGAGGGTATAGATGCCGCCGCATAGGCCCGTGGCCACGGGATCGGTGCTCACCAAGGTGGCCCCGAGCATCCAGCTGTACGCATAGGAACCCGTTCCACCGACGACCGTGGCCGTCGCGGTCCCATCGCAGAGCGGACAGGTGCTTTGTGTGGTACTGGTCGTCACAGAGAGCGGGGCGGGTTCGGGAACGGTGAATGTCCGCTGCAACGAACAGCCGTTGTCATCGGTGATCGTCACGTTCACATTGCCCGCACAGAAACCAAAGGCGGCGGATGAGCCCTGGCCACTGGCGGGAGCAGGACTCCAGACGAAGTTGTAGTTGCCGGAACCACCGCTGACGACGAGCGTGATGTTCCCGTTGCAGGCACCTGCACAGGAGGTACCGAGGACGATGGAGTTGAACAGGGTGAGCGGTGGTGGCTCGGTGATCAGCACCTCCACCACGGTCTCGCAACCGTTGCCATCGCCAATGGTCACCTGTTGCACCCCGGCACAAAGACCGGTCGCGTTCGGCGTACCCTGACCGGCGCCGGGTGGCGGATCCCAGGTGAAGGTGTAGGCGGGAGTGCCGCTCACGATCCCGACGGTCGCGGTGCCGTCACATTCACCTGCACAGGAGACCGGGCTGGAACTGGTGTTCACTGTAAGCACCACCGGAGCGAACACCGTTGCCGTATCGATGGTGACACAACCCGATGCGTTCGAAACGGCCACATAGTATTCACCGGGACAAAGGCCGCTGATCGCATTGACTTCCGTGGCGAGCGCGTTGCCGTCAGCGTCACTCCATGCGATGGAGCACGCCGGATCCGAACACGTGAATGCCACCGAGACACTTCCATCACAAACATTCGGGCAACTCGTGGCGCCATCGGTCACCGTCAGGTCCTCTCCATCGGTATCGGTGATGGGCACAAGGCGTTGGACGGAACAACCATTCTCATCGCGTACGGTCACGGTGTACAGCCCTGCGCAGAGATCGGTCACAGTGTCCGCATTGCCTACAACGGCACCTTGCGCGTTCGTCCACTCGACCGTGAGCATGCCGGCGCCTCCAGCATAGGTAGCTGTCGCGGCCCCGACACAGACCTGACATTGACTGGGCGTGGCGGCTACGGACAATGTCAATGGTGCGGGTTCGGTCGTGATGTAGGTCGCCTGCTGCGTGCAACCGGTATCATCCGTGATCAGCACGTTCCAGGTGCCGGCGCAAAGGCCGGAGATCACTGCGGTACCCTGTCCAGCCGGTGGTTGCGGTGACCAGAGATAAGTATATCCCGAAGCGCCCCCGGAGGTGGTCAGTGCGATGGAACCATCGCAGATCCCGGCGCACAGGGGGTCCGTGATGACCACATCCGCGATGATGGGCGGTGGCTCGGTGATCAGGACTTCGGCGACGATGCTGCAGCCCGCATTGTCCACGATGGTCACCTGCACGGTTCCCGCGCAGAGGCCCGAAGCGGTCGGTGTGCCCTGCCCGACGGGTGGCGGCGGCGACCACGCATAGGTGTATGGTTCGGCACCACCGGTCGGTCCTACGGTCGCGCTCCCGTCACATGATCCATTACAGGTCACCGGCGTACTGCTGCTGTTCGGAACGATCACGGCGCTCGGGTCGATGGTGATGGTCAGCGTCGTGTCACACCCGTTGTCATCGGAAAGTGTCACGGCGTACGTTGTCCCCGCGCACAATCCGGTCGCAGTCGGCGTGCCCTGCCCTCCGCCTGGCGGCGGTTGCCACTCGTACTGTATAGTACCCGTGCCACCACTGGCGGTGATCGTCGCCGATCCCGTGCAGGGGCCGGCGCAGGTCTCCGGCGAAGTGACGACCGAGGCGGTGATCGGAGCCGGATCGTTGATCACGAACGCGATGGTCGTGTCGCACCCGGCGGCATCCGTGATGGTCAAGGTGTAGGGCCCCGGACAGAAGCCACTGGCATCGGGGGTTCCCTGACCGATGGTCGGGGCAGGTGACCAGACATAATCCAGCGCACCGGTACCACCGCTCGCGGTCACGTTCGCGGTACCGTCACACTCACCCGTACACGACGCATCCGCAGTGACAAGGTCCACGGTTATCGGCGCGGGTTCCACGATGGTGAAGGTGATGGTCGTGTCACATGCACCGGACGTGATCGTCACGGACCATTCTCCCGCACACAGACCGGAAACACTCGCCGTGCCTTGCCCTTGGGGCGGCTGTGGCACCCAGTTGAACGCGTAGTTCCCATCACCGCCGGTCGGCGCAAGGGTGATCGTGCCGTCGCAATCCCCTGCGCAGGTCACATCCGTCTGCGTTCCATTCGGCGCGATGGCATCCGGCGACGTGATGGTAAAGGCGATCGTCGTGTCGCAGCCAACGTCATCGGTCACCGTGAGCAAGTATGCCTGTGCACATAATCCGGATACCTCATCGGTCCCCTGTCCATTCCCCGGTTCCGGCGACCATGCATAGGTATAGGGGAAGACACCGCCGCTTGCGATCACGCCCGCTTCTCCATCGCAGGTGTTCGGGCAGGAGGTCGGTGTGAGTTGAAGGGACAGCAGGATAGGTGATGCCGGTTCGATGTTGAAGAGCACCGTGATCGAACAACCATTCGCATCGGTGATGAGGACGGTGACCGCTCCCGCGCAGAATCCGGTCGCACTCGGCGTCCCCTGACCCGTTGCAGGTTCAGGTGTCCACAGATAGGTGTAGTCCGGAGCACCACCACTAACGACCACGCTCGCGGCGCCATCGCACAAGTTCCCGCAGGTCACGTTGGTCTTGTTCTGCAACGCCGTCATGGGCACGGGCTCCAGAATGGTGAAGGCGATGGTCGTGTCACAACCTGCTACATCCGTGATCGTCAGCTGATGGATCCCTGCACATAGGTCGGTCGCCGTGGTCGTTCCCTGTCCGGTCACCGGTCCGGGACCCCAGGTATAGGTGAGTGTCCCGGTGCCTCCGGAAGCCGTCACCGAGGCGGTACCATCACAGGTGCCCGGACAGCTGGTATCCGTCGTCGTGATGGTCGCGGAAATGGGCAGCGGCTCGACGAGCGTGAAGGTCACTGTCGTATCGCAAGCACCCGAGGTGATGGTCACAGCCCAGTCGCCGGCACAGAGCCCCGAGGCTTCCGAGGTCCCCTGGCCCACCGGTGGGGCTGGCGACCAAGCGTATGTGAAGGTCCCATTCCCACCTGTGGGTGCCAACGTGATCCGGCCATCGCAATCGCCCGCGCAGGTGACATCGGTCTGCGTGGCATTCGGTTCGATGGAGGGAGGCGCAGTGATCGTGAACGCGATGGTACTATCGCATCCCACCGCATCTGCCACGGTGAGGCTGTATGCCTGCGGGCAAAGCAGTGTGGCTCCGCTCGTCCCCTGCCCGGCTCCTGGCTCGGGGGTCCACGTGTAGGTATAGTCCGGCATACCGCCGGTCACGATCACCCCGGCTTCGCCATCGCATACCCCCGGGCAGCTGGCCGGGAGCAACTGCAAGGAGATCAGGAGCGGAACCGCTTCTTCGATGACGAAGTCCACGGTCAGGGTGCATCCGTTCACATCGGTGATAAGTACGGAGACCGGTCCTGCGCAGAAGCCGGTCGCATCAGGCGTTCCTTGTCCGGTCGCAGGTTCCGGCGTCCAGACGAACGTGAAGCCCCCATTCCCTCCGGCAGCCACGACCGAAGCCGTTCCGTCACAAAGGTTCCCGCAGGTGACGTTGGTCTGGCTCGAGGTGGCGGTGATCGGCGGTGGTTCGTTGATGAGGAAGGTGAGCGTGGTATCGCATCCACTGGCGTCGGACACCAACAAGGAGTAAGGACCCGCACACAAGCCGGTCGCCGTGGAGGTCCCCTGGCCACCAGCGGGTGCCGGTGTCCAAACGAAGGTGTAGTCCGGCGTGCCACCGCTCACGGAAACGGTCGCCTCACCGTCGCAAGTGCCTGCGCAGGTGGCATCCGTTGCATCCACCGAGGCCAACAATGGAGGCGGCGCGTTCACCGTGAAGGTGATCGCCGTATCACAACCAGCGACATCCGTGATCGTCACAAGCCAGTCTCCCGGACAGAGCCCGGATACCGAGGGTGTTCCTTGACCTGATGGTGGGGCTGGCACCCACAGATAGGTGTAACCCGGTGTTCCACCGGAGACCGTCAGGACAACAACACCATCACATGTGTTGGAACAGGAAGCGTCCGTCACATCCCCCTGCACATCGAAGGGTGGTGGAGCATCGATGGTGATGGACACCAGCGTATCGCAACCCGAAGGCACATCGGTGATCAGCACCGTGTACGCGCCGGCACACAAGCCGCCTGCGCTGCCGGTACCCTGTCCCGATCCCGGGGGTGGATTCCAGGCGAACGTGTATGGCCCTACGGTTCCGGATGGCGTCACGATGGCGGAGCCATCGCAGGTGGAGGCACAGGAGGCAGGTGTTGCCTGGATAGTGAGGTCGATCGCCGGCGGCTGCGCAATGACGAAGGCAACCGTGGTGTCACAACCATTGGCATCCGCTATCCTGACGCTGTAGTTGCCGGCACAAAGGCCGTTGACGCTCGGCGATCCTTGAGCTGCCGGCGGCGGCGTCCACGTGATGGTGAGCCCACCGGTTCCACCGGTGGGCGCCACGCTGGCGGTGCCATCACATTCCCCAAAGCAACCTGCATCGGTGAAGGTGAGGTTGGGGATGATCGGTTGCACATTGAAGAAGAACGTCGTGTCGAAGGTGCACTGGTTGGCATCCCGGATCTGAAGGGTGTTCAGGCCTGCACAGAGCTGGTTGAACGAGGAACTTGAACCTGCCCCGTTGTTCCAATTGTATGTCGATGGCGAGACCCCGCCGATCGCCAGCGCGGTCCGGGTGCCATTGCAGACATCCGCGCAGGTGGGTGGTGTCCCTTGACCGAAGAAGATGACGCCGATGGGGGCCGGTTCGGTCACGTTCACCTGCACGGGACAGGAGATCCCTTGTCCCTGATCGGTCACCACAACGAGCTGCGGTCCGCCGCAAGCCGTGGTCCAGGTGGCCGTGGTCGGTCCTCCATTCAACCACGAATAAGTGAAGTTCCCGCTTCCACCGGAGACGGTGACCGTGACCGTTGCATTGCATTCACCGCGGCAGCGCACACCGAAACCGTTGTAGTTGGTCACCACCTGCGCGTTGACCGTGAAAGGCGTCTGGCCCGGATCCGTACCGCACACGTTGATGTCCCGGTCTCCGCCGATCAATGCATCCGAGGAGTGTTGCACCTCCCCGTTCACCTCCAGCACCGCCGAAGGAGCGAGCAGTTCACGCAGCACATCTCCGGTCGGGGCTTCCTGAAGGGACCACACCGACCGACCGGCCATGATCGAACCACGCGCGGGCGCCTCCTCCACGACATGGTGCGCAGTGATCCGTGCGGCATTGGCGATGAGCGTACCCTGCCTGAGGCGCACGGTACCATCCACGCGCAGGTCGCTGACCAGCGACCATGAGCCGCTACCGTCGAGGATCAGGTCCCCCGCGAACCGTGCGCCGCGCAAGTCGATGTTCACCCCTTTCCGGCGCACTGCCAGCCGCACCGCCATGCCACCTTCCCATGCCACATCACCGGTCGCCGAGAGCTCGCCTGCGATCGATAGTTCGGAGCGTCTGTGACCCTCGAAGCGCACCGCGGCCGGACCGGCGTTCACCAGCAGTGAACGGCATTCCGCGCGACCCTCCATCGCGATGTGCAGGTCGGCGGCGGCCGCGACCACCACGTCCTCATCAATGCGAGGCACGGATGCCCCACCGGCCCCATCCTGCGTTGTGCTCCAGTGGGAGACATCCTCCCAACGACCATCACCTCCGACCCAGTAACGGGTCTGCGCCGCAACGGTGGCCGCCCAGGCGAACAGGAGGAAGGTCAGGAGCTTCGGAAGCAGTGCGTAGGTTCTATTCACGGGATCTTGCTTCTAATCGAACGCTGGACAACTGATCATGCGCTTGGCGCCATCATCGGCACGACATGGGGTGATCGCGAGAATGACCTCATGGGTGTTGGAACTGGCAGAGCGCAGGCGGGAAGTGGTGATGTCGTAACTGTACCCGAGTTGGAAGTACTTCAGGAAGCCGACCTTCATCATGGCCACCAGGGCATCACCATTGCGATAGCCGATGCCGATGCCGTGGAGGCGGTTCCATTCGACCATGCCGTTGATGTCCATGGCGATGGGTGCCCCGCCGGCGAACTTCGCCAGGCCGCTCGGCACGAATGCGGTCTTGCGCCCGATGCGGTAGCGGTAGCCTGCGCTGAACATGATGTGCCGACCGAAGCGTGACTCATCGGTCCCGATCTCACCCAGGCGGTTCGCCAGTGCTTCGTGGATCGACAGACCGGCCCATGCGGTCTTGCTATAGCACCAGATGCCCGGTGTGATCTCCGGATAGACCAAGGCGGTGGCCTGGGAGGTCAGTGCTGGATCGTCGTAATCGGCAAGCGTGACCTCTCCAACGGACAGCTTCACCTGCCTGACCCCGGCGAAGAGCCCCATGGACAGGTAGAAGTTCCTGCTCATCTGGATGTGGTACGCATAAGCGAGCAGGAATCCCGTGTACCCGAAGTTGCCGGCCTCGTCCGCCTCGATGAAGGCGCCGACACCATGCTTATTGGCCTGGAACGGCTTACCCTTGGCGCGCAGGACCCCATGCAGGCTCACCCAACCCGTTGTCGGAGCACCTTCGTAGCCAACCCATTGCTGCCGATAGCCCAGGCGCAGGTCGAGGCAGTCCTTGCTTCCCGCCACGGCCGGGTTCACGCTGAACTGGTTGAAGACGTACTGGGAATACTGGGCCAACTGCTGCGCATGACCGCCCGATACGAGCAGCAGGAGGAACAGCATCACCGGATACCTCATCGTATGATGGTGACAAAGCCCGTGTATGGGGGAGAGCGCCCTTCGAGCTGGTTCAACTGGATATGGTAATAGTAGGTGCCCACCGTGAGCGCGCGCCCGTTGTGCGTACCATCCCATGGATCGCGGTAGCCATTGCTGCGGTACACCACCTGGCCCCAACGGTCGTGGATCACCACCTCGGCGCCCGGATAGTCCGACATGCCCGGGATCTCCCAGGTATCGTTCTTGCCGTCGTTGTTCGGGGTGAAGGTGTTGGGTGGTTCGATCCGTCTGATCACTTCCACGACGACCTCATCGGTATAGGTGCACTCGTCGATCACACTAGTCATGGTGTAGATCGTGGTGGCGGAAGGGCTGGCGATGGGGTCCGGTATCCCATTGCCACTAAGGCCCGCAGTAGGCGACCAATCGATCGTTCCGACGCTAAACCCGTCGAGCTGGGTCCCCTCCCCGAAACCTATGGTGCGGTCGGTCCCTGCGCTCATGTCCACCCCGATGATATCGGCTCCTGGACCCGTCACGGACAGCCTGAAGTCACACTGCGCCGGGAACAAGGTGCCGTTGTTCATGGCTCCCGCAACGATGATCCAATAGGTCGTGTTGGGGTCCAGGGTCTGGGTGGTCACGGAGAAGTCGATGTCGCTCTCTTCACACGGGGAAACGGCATCGAACTCCGTGAGCGTGCACGTGCCATCGCCCTGAAGGACCACCACGTTGAGTTCATCGTCATAGTCGGGAAGGTCCAGACAATCGCCGATGAGGATGGAGACGGTGACGGGACCACCGACGGAATTGGTAACGAAGGTGTACCAGGTGGTCGACGGTGTGCCGCAGAATCCGGGAATGGCCGTGCCACCGGTGTTGTCGCCCAGGACATCGGTATGTGCACAGATGCGCTGTGCATTGGCGCAGTCACCGTTGGGTGGCTGCGCGCGGAGGGTATGGGCCAGGAGGATCATGGCCAGGAGCGGAACAACGCGGATCATCGCGAAAGACGGGGCCGTGCGCGGATGCACGTACGGCCGAGCCGAAGGTAGAAGGCGGTGTTCCCGAGCCAGGTCGCGCATGGTCCGCACTTTCGCACAAGGTACTGTTCAGTACACGGGAAGCCGATCCGGAACATCCCGGACGCCGTGACTCAGAGCCTCATGAGCCTGTCCATCAGGTGGTACGGACCGACAGGAGTCGTCTTTGTACCGCCACTTGGGAATGACACTCAGCCGCGGGCGAGCTGTTCCAGCCGAGCCTTGTTCTTGATCCGGATGCTACGGCCCTGCGTATCGATCAAGGCATCCTCCTTCAGTTCGGTCAGGCAGCGGATCAACGATTCAGTGGCGGTACCCACGATGGTGGCGAGGTCCTCACGGCTCATGTGCAGGCCGAGGTCGGCATCATCCCCGGTCCCGAACCGCTCATGCACGCGCAAGAGGGCCTGTGCCACCCGCTGCCTCACACTGGAGTAGGCCAGTTGCAGCAGGTGCTCCTCCATCTCCCGGGCATTGCCCGCGAGCATCTTGATGAAGCGGATGCTGACATCGCGATCCTTGTAGAGCAAGGATAGCAGGTCCTCTCGCGGCACCAGCGCCACCTCGGTGTCCTCCAATGCCTCGGCCGTTTCCACCGCACGGCCGTTCTCGAACAGGCCCATGTAACCGACCAGGTCCCCGCTGCCATGCAGACCCGTCACCAGTTCCTTGCCATCGTGGTTGATCTTGAAGGTGCGCAATTTGCCGCTAACGATGTAGGGCAGCTGCCGGAGCTCATCTCCTTCGTGGAAGAGGACCTCCTTCTTCCTGAACTCCCTTGTCCGACGCTCCTTGGCCAGGTCCTTCAGCGGATCCAGGGACCTGGCCTGGTCAATGAAGCGGTTGAAGCCCTCGAAGCCCTTGTCGAAACCTTTTCGGAACAGATCGCTGCGCTTGAGGCGGCCTTCGATCGCGTTGAGCAGCTCGCTCTCCTCGAATGGTTTGGTGAGGTAATCATCCGCGCCGAGCTCCATGCCTTTGCGTACATCGCCACGCTCCGCTTTGGCGCTGAGGAATACGAAGGGGACCTCCGCCGTTGCGGGATCGCGGCCGAGCATATGAAGCACCCCGTAACCGTCCAGTTCGGGCATCATGATGTCACAGAGCACCAGATCGGGCACCTCCTTCCGGGCGGCTTCCACCCCCTTTCTACCATTCTCCGCCTTGATCACGCGATAATTGGCCAGCTCGAGGATCTCAGCGGTGTTCTCGCGCATATCGGCGTCGTCCTCGATCAACAGGATCGTCTTCATGGGGAGAGGTGTTGCGGTAATTCGACCTTGAACATGGTGGCTCCGGGCCTGCTGGTGAAGGAAATGGAACCGTGCATCAGGTCGAGGTATCGTTTGACCAGGTTCAGCCCAAGGCCTGTGCCCTGGATCGTGATGGCGTTGCTCCCACGGAAGAAACGTTCGAACAGGTGGACCTGGTCCTCCGCCGGAATGCCCATCCCTTCATCGGTGACGGTGACCAGCACCCGGCCCTCGTTGATGGTCGTGTGCAGGCGGATCGGCTTGTCCTCGGGGCTGTACTTCACCGCGTTCGTCACCAGATTGGTGATGATGTTGCTGAGCATCTGCTGGTCCAGTGTGACGTTCCGTTCAGCACCATCATGGTCGTAGGTGATGGTCTGTCCGGTCCGGGTCAGCGCACGCAGCTCCTCGATCAGTTCGATGCATTGGTGCACCAGGTCCGCCGGCGCGGGTTGCACCACCACCTGGCCTTGTTCGATCCGTTCCAACGACAGGAACTCGTTCAACATGGCGGTCATCTCACGGACCTTGCCACGGATGCGTGCCACATGCTTCCCCACGCGTTCGTCACCCGCCCCATCCGTGTACCTGGCGATCAGGTCCACACTGCTCATGATGGTGCTCAACGGGGTCCTGAACTCATGGCTCGCCATCGCTACGAAGCGGCTCTTCAGGGCATGGAGCTCGCGTTCCTTATCGAGCGCCTCGCGCAGCCCACGTTCCGCTTCCCTCAACTGTTGGGTGCGTTGCTCAACGCGGTCCTCGAGCTCCTGGTTCGAACGTTGGAGGGCCTTCTCGGCCTCATGTCGGAGGGTGATGTCCGTGACCAGGCCCATCACATACGTATGCCCGTCAAGCTCGAAGTGGTTCAAGCTGATCTCCACCGGGAACTCGGATCCATCCTTGCGCCTTCCGCGCAGGTCCATGCCGATACCCATCGAGCGCCTGACCGGCTTCGCGTGATAGGCGGCACGATGCTCGATGTGTCGCGCACGCAACTGTTGAGGGATCAATACTTCGATCGGCTGACCGAGCAACCCCTTGTCCGAGTACCCGAACATGACGGCGAAACGCGGGTTGTGCATGAGGATCGCGCCGGTCGGATCCACCACCACCAACCCTTCGGCCGCGGCGGTGAAGAGCATTTCGCAGATACGCGCGACATCCGCAGGGCCGAATGCCTCGACGGTGGTGTTCGACATGCGACCAAGGTAGCTGGCTGCCCGCATTGATCAAGCGGAAGGTCCCGCCGCACGCCATTGATCGGCGCCTGTCCGTTCATCGAACACGCGCCATTTGCTCATTGGCGGTGCGTAGAGGTTGAGCGTGAACGCCCGCGTGGCGCCCTGGTTCTGGAAGCGGTGGATGGAGTTGCTCCGCGAAAGCTCCATCAGCTCACCGGTGTGTAAGCGCGAGGCCTTCCTGAGCCGCAGGGCCCCGTCCTCGAGCAGCTCGAACCGCTCCGCCACCAGTTCACCCCCCAGCACACGGATCCAGGCCGTTTCGCTGTCGTAGTCATGGATGCTGGTCCGTTGTCCGGGTTCAAAGCAGATGACCAGCAACTCGAAACGAGCGTTCCGGACCACACAATTCCTCGTGTAGTTGGAAGGGTCCCACTTCAGGTAGGGCATCAGGTCCAGGCTGGCAGTGGCATACCGGGCCATGATGTCGCCGAATAGCTCCGCAGAGGGCTCGCGCAAGAGCTCACGAACGAGCTCACCGATAGTGGTCAACGGTGTCGATACCGACGACATGGGTTCCACGGGCATCGAGGCAAACCTACCGGGTGCACGGAGCGTGCGATCTGACGATCGTCAGTCCGCGGAACAGGCCTTCGAGGGGGCGCCAAGTTGGCATGGCGGGTGAGGAACATCACCAACGGGACCGGACCAGGTCCGGAACTTCGCGACATGGCTTGGAAGGATACGATGCTGTACAGCATCCTGGGCTTCAAGTGCCCCTATTGTCACACCGGGGACTTCTTCGTATCGCATCCGTACGACCTGGAGCACACGGGGGATGTCCATGAGCACTGCGGC
>Ga0116143_10003037_pt1 | contig 17332 bp, 18 predicted proteins | sample AD_UKC034_MetaG_FD_89745 | JGI IMG/M metagenome (GOLD analysis project Ga0116143, IMG submission 89745) | Active sludge microbial communities of municipal wastewater-treating anaerobic digesters from USA - AD_UKC034_MetaG | ecosystem: Engineered > Bioreactor > Anaerobic > Digestate | place: USA...
AATCCAGCGTAGGGCCCAATCCGCTTTTTTCCTTACGCAGGGAATGTGGTCAATGGCATGGAACAGATAATCCTTTTCTGAAGGATCCTTGATATAGGTATCGATGAGGAGGGAATAGGTCTCCGAATGGATGTTTTCGATCATGATCTGGTACCCGTAGAAAAACTTGGCTTCCGGGTACTGGACCATGCGGAGCATGTTTTCCGCGAGGTTTTCATTCACGATCCCGTCGCTGGCGGCGAAAAAAGCCAGCACGTGTTTGATAAAATGCCGCTCATCCTCGGTGAGCTTTTCCTGCCAGGTGATGATGTCCTGAGCCAGGTCGATTTCCTCCGTAACCCAGAAACCCGCCACCGAATCTTTATAAAACTGCCAGATATCATTATGCTGCAGGGGGAAAACGACAAAACGGTTTGGATTCTCCTGCAAAAGTGGTTCGACACGTTGTTCCATACTGGCTTATACAGTTTACACGAATAGGATTAATAAATATGATTTATTATGGATTACAGATAGAAATCCGAAGGGTATGATCGGCATCCTGTCTGCGGCTCAAAAATAATCGACTTCTCCGGTTATAAAAATTAAATATAAATAATTTTTATATAAGTATTTTTTATTTTTTTTTCAATTCGATTCGGTTTGCAGAATATTTTTTGTATGAACTTCTTTAAGACACATTAAAAATATTCATCAAGTATTCTGCTAAATAAATGAATCATTTTTTTAATATGTTTTAAAATTACCAACAGCCTGTGGATAACCTATGCAATAAGCTGTAAATCTGATATTTACAGTCAAATAAATTGTTAGTAACCGCCCTTTTATTGTTTAAAATTCCGGTTTCCATTCCCCCGGGGCTGGAGAAAAAGCGGCAAAAATCAAAACATTTGTTTTCGCCGGAAAAACCAAACCAGGAATACAATGATCAGCCCCGACACAAAGAGGATATAAAAGAAAGCCATGGGTTTATCCGACAGCGGCAGGTGGACATTCATACCGAAAAAACTGGCTACCAAAGTGGGCACCATGAGGATGATCGTGACCACCGTAAGCCGCTGGATAAACTTATTCAGATTATTGGACACTATGCTGGCATAGGCTTCCATCGTCCCCGACAGGATATTGGTGTGCCGGTTGGCCATGTCCAGGGCCTGGTTGTTGTCAATGAGGATGTCTTCAAACAAATCCGCCTTTTCTTCGTCCTGGGCGATCTGCAGAAAATCCGTCCTTTTCATCTTGAGTTTGACCAGGTCATTGGCACTGAGGGAATTCACAAAATAGACCAGGCTCTTTTCAATCCGGAGCAGTTGTTTGAGTTCCGCATTCCGGCTTGAATCGTACAATTCCTGTTCAATCAGGTTTCGTTTCAGGTTAAGCCGCTTGAGGCTGTCCAGGTAAGCCCAGACATTCTGGTCCAGGATCTGCAGGATGCAGGACCGGGTGTCGGAAGGATCGAAATTTTTGACCTTGCCATCAATAAACTTTTTGAGGATGGTGTTTTCATGGGCCGAAATGGTCAGGATAAATTCAGGGCTTATCAACAAGCCGATGGGCACCGTGATATAGATCGGCTGGTTTTCCTCTTCATCCGGGTTGAGGATGGGCGTCTGGATCAGTATAAAACGCAGGTTGTCATCCCAGCGCTCATACCTGGAACGTTCGTCGGGATCGAGGGAGTCGGTCAGGTAATCCAGGGGAATATCCTTGGAGGCGGCCAGGGATTCCAGTTCGTTTTGTTCAAAAGGCGGATGAAGGTTGATCCAGCAACGGGGCGCGGCCTGTTGAAGCTGCCTCAAGTGGTTGTCTTCCCGTGCATAAAACTGGATCATAACTTCGCGTAAAACTATCCATTCGTGACCTGCAATCTGATAAGCAGCGCAATATTAGAGAATTATTCCAAATTCAGGATAAAAACTCCGGGTAAGGCCCACGGTATCACCGGATCCGGTCCATCGGGCCTTTTTTCCTGACCCACTTGATAACCCACTGGATCTCAATACCTGCCGTTGGTAGAACAATACTGCATATTATTCGAAAAAATAAACATATTACAGGGCCCTTCTGTTAAATTGCAGGAAATAAGACACCATTTATGAATTTTTTGAAAATACTCCTGGGATCCTGCCTGGGTACCCTGCTGGCGGTTTTCCTGGTATTTTTTATCGGACTAGGTATACTGTCCGTGGTAGCCAGTTCGGCCGGAGAGCCTGGCAAAAAAGCATTGGACAAGCCGGGCTTCCTGGAAATCCGGGCCGATTTATATTATCCTGAAAAAACTAATAATGTCCGTTCCACCGGTGTATTCGACCTCAACGAGCAGCACATTGGCCTGCATGACCTGGTACAATCGATCCAACACGCCGCCTCCGACCCCAAGATAAAAGGCATCCTCTACCGTTCTGGCTATTCCAGTCTCGGTTCGGCCAGCGCTCTGCTCATCCGCCAGGCCCTGCTTGAATTCAAAGCCTCCGGAAAACCCATCTATGCGTACGGGGAATATTTCACCGAAGGGTCCTATTCCATGGCCTCGGTAGCGGACCGCATCCTGCTCAATCCAAACGGGGTCGTTGAACTGAAAGGGTTTGGGGCCATGATTCCTTTTTTTAAGGAATTTCTGGATAAGACCGGCATCAGCTTCGAGGTCTATTATGCCGGCCAGTTTAAAAGCGCAACGGAACCCGTCCGCTTCAATAAGATGAGTGACCAAAACCGCAGCCAAATCCGGGAATACCTGGAGGATCTTTATCGCCTGCACCTCGAAGGCATCAGTGAAAGCCGTGGCATTGCGGTCTCTGACCTCAGAAATATATCCAACGAATACCTTTCCCGTTCCGCCAGTGACGCCATCCGTTTTAAGCTGGCCGACACCCTGGCCTACCAGGATGATGTTTACCGGATGATTCAAAACGACCTGGGCCTTTCGGAGACCGCCCGTCCCTCCATCTTTTCAGTCAACCGGTACTTTGAGTCCTTTGACCACCAGCCGGCCCATGCGCCCGCTGCCACGGCAGGCCGCATTGCCATTGTCTTCGCCGAAGGGGAAATCCTGGATGGGGAAGGCCACAACGGGCAGGTAGGCTCCGCCAGGTACCTCCGGATTTTGAGAAAAATCAGGCAGGATGATAAAATCAAGGCCCTGGTTCTCAGGATTAACAGCCCCGGCGGCAGCTCAATGGCTTCCGACAATATTCTCCATGAGATCAACCTGATCCGGGAAGCCGGAAAGCCGGTGGTGGTTTCCATGGGAGATTATGCCGCCTCGGGGGGCTATTACATCGCCTGCAGCGCGGACAGTATTTTTGCCGAACCCAATACCATTACCGGTTCCATCGGCGTATTCTTTATGATTCCAAACCTGACCAAACTCATGGGGGATAAACTGGGCATTGATATGGATACCGTGAGAACCGGGAAATTCACCACCGCCTTTACCCCATTCATGCCCTGGTCTTCCGAAGAAAGCCTGATCGCGCAACAACAAACGGATATGGTCTATGACCGTTTTCTCTCAGTGGTCTCCAAGGGCCGCAATATGGATAAGGACGATGTAGAAGCGGTTGCCCAAGGCAGAGTCTGGTCGGGGGTAAAAGCGCTGGAACATGGATTGGTGGACCGCCTTGGCGGAATGCAGGACGCCCTGGACTGTGCCGTACGCATGGCTAAACTGGATGAATACAAGGTCCTGGAATATCCCGCGATGAAAGATCCCATCCAGCAACTTCTGGAGGATCTGACTTCAAAAGAACCGGAAATCACCGAATCCATTATTCAAAATAAACTTACCGCCTGGTTCAGGCCTTATGCACGCTTTGCATCCTGGACCAAGGAACAGGCAGGAAAACCCCTGATGCGAATGCCCTTTGAGCTTAGCATCCGTTAAGAAAAATTTATGATTTATTTGAAGGGCTCTTTTCAACATTAATTGAAAAGAAAGTGTTTTTTTGTAATTAATCCATTATTTAAAATCACTCGCTCTTATGAAATTATTTTATTCTACCCTCCTGGCCGTTTTCACGGCAGCCGTCGCTTTGGCCGGAAATCCGGTAAAACCCGTTGCCTACAAAGTGGATCCGGTCAACAGCAAGATTGAATGGACCGCTTATAAGATGACGGGCCAGCACACGGGTACGCTCCAGGTAAAACAAGGGGCTCTTGAGTTTAACGGGAACAAACTGATCGGGGGCAGATTTGATATCGACATGCAGTCCATGACCGTCACCGATATCCAAGGATCCATGATGGAACGCCTGCTCAGCCACCTGAAAAACGATGATTTTTTCAGTGTCGATAAATTTGGCACCTCCAGCCTGGTGATTAAAAAAGCGGAACAAAAATCCGCAAACCTTTATAAAATCACGGCAGACCTGATCATCAAGGGGATCAGTAAAGAAATCACTTTTGATGCCACCGTCAACCAATCCGAAGGCAATGCCTCCGCGTCCCTTAAAGTGGACCGCACGCTGTTTGATATCAAATACCGCAGCGGGAGATTCTTCCCGGAAATCGGCGACAAGATGATCAAGGATGAATTTGACCTTAAAGTAAATCTGACTTTCGCCAAGTCGATCTAATCATATGTCATAGGTTTTGTTGAATAAGGCCATTCCGGCATTCCGGAATGGCTTTTTCTTATGGGGATTCCCTTACCTTTAGTTTAAGAATAAACCGGATAATATGGAAAATCTCATCGGTAAAGTGATCTACATCACGGGCGGCACAAAAGGAATCGGACTGGGGATCGCCGTAAAAGCCCTCGAAGCGGGCTTGAAGGTAGCCGTCAGCGCAAGGCACATCGACCATTTTGACGACAAACCCTTTCCGCCCAATCAATTTCTCCTGATCCGGTCGGATGTTAAAAACAAAGAAGACGAAATTCAGGCGGTGGAACAAATCATAAAAAAATGGGGCAAACTGGATGTCCTGGTTGCCAATGCGGGCGTTGGCCATTTCGCCCCCTTTGACCAACTGAGCGACGAACAATGGCACGATACCTTGGATACCAATCTGACCGGGGTATTCCATAGTGTCCAGGCCAGCCTGCCCGCGCTGAAAAAATCAAACGGATATATCATTACCATCGCCAGCCTTGCCGGGACCAATTTTTTTGTAAATGGCACCGCCTACAATGCCAGCAAATTCGGACTCGTGGGCTTCACCCAGGCCCTCATGCTCGATCTCCGTCCGCACCAGATCAAGGTGACGACCATCATGCCCGGATCGGTAGCCACCTTTTTCAACAATCACATCCCCAATGAAAAGGATTTCTGGAAAATACAACCGGAAGATATTGGCCAAATGGTCATCGACCTGCTTAAAATGCACCCACGTACCCTGCCCAGCAAAATCGAGGTCAGGCCTTCGATACCGGCGTAGGATTGAGGATTGAGGGTTGAGGTTAGAGGTAAGAGGTTAGAGGTATGAGGTCCATCCACCATCCACCACCCACCTCTCACCGGATCCCTTTAAACCCGGTGAGGAAATAATGCATGGTTTGGGATACCTGGATAAAGGGTTCCACCATTTCTTCATTCATTCTTTTACTGTGCTTGAAATAGATGATGGTCGGGCCATCGCATTCAACCCACCAGCCTTTTTCAAAACTCAGGAACCCAAGGATATGGTCATTAAATACTTTGCGCACGGAACTTTCTTTGCCGGACATCAGCCGGTACTGTTTGGAAAAATCAGGGAAAGCGTCAAAGTCAATGTCTTTCCAACCCAGCCATTCCCCTATTTTGTGAAAAAGGTTTTCAGGCCGAAGGGTAAAGGGAGGAAGGGATTTTTTCAACCTTACGGACAATACGTGCTGGGTAAAGACCGTCGTCGATTTGCCCGTGGAAACCGCAAAACTGTATTCAAAAACCCGGAACGGTTCCTTGGACTCGAGCAAACCGCTGAGTATATATTTGACTTTCTTATTGCTCCCCGTTTTGAATAAATGATATCCCTTATGGGCGCGCAGGATCTCTTTGTCCTGATCCTTTTCCTCATAATCCAGCCCAAGCCTTTGGGCGATTTTTTGATAACCGGGATTCCGGTCAGAAAGCCAATTCCAGGCCATACGGTACCTTTTTAATTAAATGGATATCCATTCAAAGGGTCAAAATTAATGCAAAAGCCGGGCCGGGGATCAGGCCTTGCTTTTTTTCAGTTCTGACCGTTTGTCTTTTTTGGGCTTGATGATAAACCGAAGGGCCTGGTCATAGGAAAGATAATTGGCCACCCAGTTGATGAATACAAATAATTTGTTCCTCACTCCCAGCAATTGGAACAGATGTACAAATAACCAGAGGACCCAGGCAATGAAACCGTGCACCGTGACCCATTTAAATTCGGCAACGGCTTTATTCCTGCCGATCGTTGCCAGGGTGCCCAGGTCCCGGTATGAAAAAGGCCTCCAGACATAGCCGGGTTGATGAAGCCGTTTAAAATTATAAGCGAGGTTCTTTGCCTGCTGGATCGCTACCTGGGCTACCTGAGGATGCCCGTTGGGATAATCGGGTTCTTCCATATAAGCGAGGTCCCCGACCACAAACACATTCTTGTAGGAAGGCGTTTGCTGGTACCGGTCCACCCGGATCCGGTTGGCTTTCACGAGGTCCTCCCGGGGAATTCCCGGGATCACCGCCCCTTCCAGGCCCGCGGTCCAGATCACATTTTTGCTCATGATCCTGGAACCGTCCTGCAAATACACAAAATCCGCGTCCACATTCGTCACCCGGTTGTTTTTCATCACCAGTACACCCATTTTCTGCAAATACCTTTCCGCCCGTTGGGAGGATTTTTTGGACATGGAGGGAAGCAGGTGGTTGTTGGCTTCAATGAGATAAATATCCACCTCTTTCGGATTCAATTCATTGTAATCTTTGGGCAGGATATATCTTTTCATCTCCGCCAGCGAACCGGCCAGTTCAACCCCCGATGGCCCTCCGCCAATAATCACAATGTCCACATAACCCTGTTTTTTTTCGTGGTCGCTTTCCGTCAGGGCGGTTTCATAATGATCCAGGATGGTATTCCTGACCAGCAGCGATTCGGACAAGGATTTTAAGGTGAGGACCATGTCCTCGATGTTTTTATTTCCAAAAAAACTGGTTTTGGCCCCTGTGGCAAGGATCAGATAATCGTATTTCAGGGAGCCGATATCCGTATTCAGTTCATTCCTTTCCGGATTTACGGAATGCACTTCCGCGATCCGTATAAAAACTTTGGCATCCGACCGCAGGATCCGCCGGAGCGGAAAAGAAATGGTACTGGGTTCCAAACCGGCCATGGCCACCTGGTAAAACAAGGGCTGAAACTGGTGATAGTTGTTCTTATCGATGAGTACGACCTGATACTTACTCCCCACCAGCCTCCGGGCCAGTTTTAGGCCTGCAAAACCGGCTCCCACGATGACGATCCGGGGTAAAGGACTTTCAGGAATATTCACAAAAGAAAATCTGCAGGGTAAAATTAAGGCTTAATATTCAGAGTTGCAGGCTCAGGCGTTCCCCCACCTGCATCACACGGATGGGTACCTGTTCCTTTTGGGCCGTCTCGATGAACTCATCCGGTTCAACCGTATTGAATTCAAATAGATGAAAATGACAGGGGATTGTGAGTTTGCTGTCGATATTTTTCGCCAGCCAGACGGCTTCCCTTGCATTCATATTCCCGGACACCCCGCGTGAGGGGTCGGTGCCGTTGATGGGCAGGAAGGATACGTCCGGTGCATAGGGTTTCAGTAATTCGGCCATTCCCGGATACAATACCGTGTCGCCGCTGTGATACAGGGTCCAGGGGCCTGCCCGGACGATATAACCCAGGAAAAGGTGATGCCCTTCTTCATCCACCTGTAGGGTTTCGTGCGCCGCGGGGACCGCCGTAAACGAAATTTCGTCTTCAGCAAATGTTTGTCCCGCATCGAGTCCCCCCATCCGCTCCCCGGAACAACCCGAGCGTTTCATCCCTTCTCTGAGATGAGCCAGGGGGAGAATGAGTTTCAGGCCCGGATTGTTGGCGAAAAGGGGAGCCAGGGTATCCGGATCCAGGTGATCCGTATGCACATGGCTTGACGTCACATAATGCATGAATTGAAGCTTTGCCGGGTCCACCACCCGTTCGCACATCCGGATATGGGGTTTGGCCGTTCCCTGGTATTTCAGGGTAAGCGAATCCGACAAATAGGGATCCAATAAAATATTTTTTCCATTCCAGTGCAGCAGGAACCCGCTTTGACCAAGCCACCAGATATCGAGGCGATCCCTGCCCTCTCCCACCCCCCGAAGGTCGGTTAAGAATGCATCATCCTTTTGAACGGCCTTTATCATCGTGTAATTCTACAAACCCTTTTCTTCCCGAACGGCGCGGGCTCCCAACACCATATTCTTCAGTTTTTGACGGCTGGCCCAGCGGGCGGTTTGGCTGAGTCCGCAATCCGGAGCCACCGACAATAAATCCGCCGGAACAAATTTGAGACATTGTTTGATCCTGAATACGACCTCCTCTACCGATTCGATATAATAGTTTTTTACGTCAATGATTCCTACGGCTACGCGCATCCTGCCCGCAAAATCAGACAAGCGTTCGATTTCGGCGAATTCACGGTTGGCCATTTCAATATGCACCTCGTCGATGGCCAGGTCCAGGAAAGCCGGCAACATCGGAGCCAGGGTCCTTTTGCCAACCGGCCTCCCTTTGTAATTTCCAAAACAAAGGTGGGTGGATAAAAAACATTTTCCGCGGACGGCCTGCACCGTCCGGTTGAAAATATCCACAAAACGAAAGGGATCTTCTTTATAAGCATAACAACTCATGGAGGGTTCGTCCACCGTAATCTCAGTACAGCCTGCCTCCACCAGCTTTCGAAGTTCATCCGCTACAATAGGGACAAGAGCTTCCGTGACCTCCCATCGGTCCGCATAGATGCCATTGGGATCCAGCCGGCCGCTGAGGGTATAAGGCCCGGGTACACTGCACTTAAGCACTTTACCCGATGGACCGGCCAGCTTTTGCAGGCGTTTGAATTCGGCCACAGTGCCCAGGCCATGTTTTGCCCTGACGGCCCCGGTAATTTTATGCTTGCCCCGCTGGTCATGGGCGGCCGGTCCCCATTTCCTGGGTGCTTCCGATTCCTGTTCGATTCCATCCAGATACCCGTAAAACGACAGATTAAAATCAATGCGGGTTTGTTCACCATCGGTGATGACGTCCAGGTCCGCTGCCAGCTGATCCTGTATGGCCACCTGGACCGCGTCTTCAATCATTTCTTCGATATCCGCGCTTCCAAACTGATGGAGATTTCTGGAAGCAAACTCCAGCCAGGCAGGGAAAGGATAGCTGCCCACCACGGTGGTTCTTAAGGTATTGGTCCGGGTCATCTTATTTCAATAGGTTTGTAAAAATTATAGAGGCGGGACATCCGGGTGGCGTGCTCATCGTAAGCCTCATTAAAGATATGGGAGGCCCTCTCTGTCCCGGCCAGGCAAGCCGCCACCAGGGCATTCGGGGGCTGGCCGCCAAGCAAAAGCAGGTTTGCCAGTTCGGCTTTGATGCTGTTGATCAGCAATACTGAACCGACCGTACTGCCGGGACTGACGGGGGCTTCCATCCCATCGATCTGGACCATTGCATCCCCGGCGGGCGCGCCGTTATCCAGAACCAGGTCGCTGAAATCGGTAAGTTTTTTCCGGTCGGACCTTTTACTTTCGCTCTTTTGGAGATGATCCAGGGTGACTATAGAAACCACTTTTATTTTATTTTCCCGGAAGATTTCGGCCATCTCGCAAGGCACGATATTGGTCCCCGAGGACGAGATGACCAGGGCGGTATCCAATTCGGACAGGTTGAAATTCCGAAGGATCTTTTCCGCCAGCCCCGGCATGTTTTCGATATACATGGCTTGCCGCTGGCCATTGGCACCGGTGACCAGGTTGTGAAAGGTCATGGACAATTCAACAATGGGGTTGAATCCCGGAAATGAACCATACCTGGGCCACATTTCCTCCACCATGATCCGGCTGTGACCGGAACCAAAGAGATGGACCACCCTTCCCTTCAGGATGGACCCTGCAAACCACTCCGCCGCTTCCAGGATTTTCGAATGTTGGGCTCTCACTCTTTCGGCCAGGGCGAGGCATTTATCCAGGTATTGGTCGGTCAGGCTCATGATTTGAAATATTCGGAAGCAAAGATACCTGCCCCGGTTGCCCCTGCAAACGGTCCAAGCCGGGCTGTTTTGATTTCCATTTTTTTCCCACCCGGCCTCCATTCGTATTCGTCCAGGAACCGGAGAAAGGGTTCCATCAACAGGTTGCCTGCGGAGGCGATTCCCCCGCCAAGCACCAGGGCCTGGGGCGACAATACATTTGCCAACCCGGCAACAGCTATAGCCAGTGCCCTCACCGATTCAAGCCAAATTTTTTGCGCTTCTTCCTCCCCCTCCCTGACCGCGTTTACCAATTCGGTCGTTGAGGCATACCTGCCCCCTGTCCTGGCTTTTACGGTTGAATCTCCGATCGCGTCTTCCAGGCTGCCGGGCATCCCTGTGATGGAACGAAAGGAATTGTGCATGTCGATGCTGAGGTGACCCAGGTGCCCCCCCACCTGTCGAAAGCCGGTGTACAATTTGCCATGAATGAGTATACTCCCCCCGACCCCGGTGCCGAGGGTCAGCATGATCGCATGTTCATATCCTTTTGCGGCCCCTATTCGGCTTTCCGCCACCATGGACGCATTGGCATCATTGAGGACGCAGGAAGGAATGCCCAGGTATTGGCTCCAGACCAGGCCCTCAAGTCCATAGAGACGGCCCGGCATAAAACTGATGCAGGTATTGCCTTCATCCGGTATACCCGGAGCTGAAAGACCCATACAGGAAAGGTCCGGATACTTCTTCACGACGGTATCCACCATGTTCTTCACCTCTGCCATCCAGGATTTGGTTTTCCCGTCATCCTTCGTCGGTCCCTGAAATTTATCCACCAACGCGTACCCTTGGTCCAAAACGACCGCTTTTATATTGGTAGCTCCTATATCAATTCCGGCGATCACTATTCAACTAATGCTTTATTAATTACTTGGTATAATATTGTCCATCAGATAATTGCCATCCGCCATCCACGTGAATGACTTCTCCGCTGATGAAGGAAGAAAGATCCGATAATAAAAATGCCGCCGTGCCGGCACAATCTGCCGGTTTTCCCATTCTGCCCCCGTCCAGGGGCTGCTTGGTTTTGATAAAAGCCCGGATGGCCGGGTCTTCCTGCGCGCGTGTGGACATGCCCGTTTCGATCAGGCCCGGGGCGATGACATTTACCCTGATGTTGGACCTGGCATAATAGGCTGCAAGGGATCTGGAAAAGCCCTCCACGCCGGCTTTGGCCGCCGCATAGGCATGGGTTGAAAAATACTGAGCGGAGGGTGAGGAGGCCAGTACCGAACCCATATTTAAAATGACCCCGGGCAAATGGTTATCCATCCAATACCGGATGATGGCCCGGTTTGACAGCATGATGGACTTCAGGTTGAGATTGAGCGTATAATCCCATCCTTCAAGGCTCATGAGGTGAAGCGGTCCATCTCCGGCCTTCCTCCCCGATCCTCCGGCGATATGATAAAGTCCGTGGATTTGCGGGAGGCGGGTCAGGGCTTCCTTCACCAGGCGATCCACCGCGTCTTCATTGGCAGCATCTGAGACCAGGTAGGTGAAATTTGAGGAGGAAACGGGCAATGCTTCCGGCGGCCCTAGTCCGCTCGCAAAAACATTTGCTCCTTCCTGCAGGAAAACAAGGCAGGCCGCCAGGCCGAGCCCGCCGGAGCCTCCAATGACCAGGATATTTTTATTTTTCAGGATCATGGCGGAAAACAAAGTCCCTCGGCGAGACCGGAAAGCACCAAACTTCAATGCCAGGCCGATTGCTTAAAGATAAAATATTAAATGGAGAGAACCACGACGCGATCTGCTTTGTCCAGGCGAGTCAACTTCGAAGGTCCCGGTATAAGAAACTAAAAAGGAGATGGAGAAGTCAATTAAGGTTCGTCTGCTCTTCCTGCCCGGCTTCCATTTTTTTCCGGTTTTTATACCAGATATAGCCCAGCAGGCCAACCAGCAGGTAAGGCATCCCCAGCATATACAAAATGCCGGCATTGATCGTGCGGCCCATCGTGCCGCCGTCTTCAAGGTTCGATTCCAGGGACATCCGGCACATTGGACATTGCGCCATTAAGGATTCCGTCACCAGGAGCAATACAATCATTACAACGATACCGGTCCGTTTCATTGGGCAAATATACGGGGGGGCCGGCAATAATTCCTTCACAGGCATGTTCTTAACATCAGGTAAGCGACAGGGCCGGAAACCGCGATATATAACCAAACCGGGAAGGTCCATCTGGCCAGATTGCGGTGTTTTTCAACCTGACCGGTGATTGCCCGGATGAAGGTAAACAAGACCACCGGAAGGATGAAGCTGGCCAGGATCACATGGGTAATCAGTATAAAAAAATAGACGTAGCGGATAACCCCTTCATGGCAATACCGGGTCTCCGGAGTAGTCAGGTGATATATAATGTAAGACACCAGGAACAAGGCGGAAAAAACCATATTGAGGATCATGACCCGCTTGTGCCAAAGGATTTTTTTCTGTTTTATGAAATAATAAGCCAGCAACAAACCCAGTGCGGTCAGGGCGTTAAGGGATGAATGCAGAGGGGCCAGAAAGCGGAAATCGACCGGGGTGTCGACATGGAAACGTCTCAGGGAAGCGACGATGAGAACGACCACTACGGAAAAAACAATGGCTATCCCGTTTAATTTTTTTGCAAGGGCCGGATTGTATTCAGGAACCGGAGATTTTGGCATGGCTGGTATTTATTGGTGGACCGTCAGTTTATTGTGAAGGATGCGTTGGTTGTATTGCTGGATGACTGCCTGGTGGAACCGGAGCAGTTCGGATTCGCTCTCTGCCGGCAACAGGACCTTGTTTCCACCCAGGGACCAGGAATCCCGGATATCGTAAACACCGGTGATCTTGTTCCCGTCAAAAAGACTCAACCGGTGGTCGCTGTCGATGACCTGGTATTGTTCATTATTGTAATGAAGGGCAAAGGGTTCCGCCTCATCATCGAAAATGCTGTTACCAAAGGCAACGAAGGGTTGGTCGAAATGCAGGTAGTCCAGGACGGAAGGCATAATATCGGTTTGCTGGGTCACTCCCTGGTAGGTTTTCCGGAGCAGGCCGCCGGGACTGAAATACAAGATCGGAATGGCAAAGGCTCCAACCGGGCTGTTGTATTTTTCGGACCAAGCCACCGTGGAATGGTCGGCGGTGATTACAAAAAGGGTATTCCTGTACCAGGGTTTGGTGGAGGCGACTTCAAAGAATTTACGCAATGCCATATCGGTATAGGAGACACAGGCGTGTACGGGAAGTTTTCCTTCAGGGAATACGCCTTCATACCGGGGGGGCACTTTAAAAGGGTGATGAGAAGATAAGGTGAAACAGATCCCAAGGAAGGGAGGGGTGAAGGTATCCAACTGCCTGCCAAAATACTGCAGGAACTCTTCATCCCAGATGCCCCAGATCCCGTCATAATCCGCGTCATTCCCATACTCGTCCTTTCCATAATACTGGTCAAAACCGGCAATCCTGGAAAACGCCTGGAAACCCATTGAACTGTTCGGGGCGCCGTGGAAAAAAGCGGAACGATACCCTTTGGGCTTCAGAAGCGAGGCCAGGGAGTTGATCTTGTTCAGGCTGTTATGGGACAAGACATAAGGGAGCACCAGCGATGGGATGCCGGCGAGGATGGACGGCATGGCATCAATGGATTTCCGGTCATTGGCAAAGGCGTTGGTGCAGACCAGGCTTTCCTTCATCAGGCTGTCCAGAAAAGGGGTGTAGCCTTTGTATTCCCCGCCGCCGAGGTTTGGATTCAAATACCCGGAGTGTTCCCTGGACAGGCTTTCTATAATCAGGATGACCACATTTTTGGCCTCGAAGGGCAGGCTGTCGGAATAATTTTTTACCGGGTTAAATACCTGGATGGCTTCTTCTTCAGGCATATATGTCTTCTCCGGATAGGCTTTTTTGTCAAAGGTCCGGATAAGGCTGAAAGGGGTATTCAGCACCACAGGCATCAAATCCGGACGGCTCACGTATTTGCCGGCGTTGCTCAGGGTGATGGGCCTGGTGGAATGAAGGAAACCTCCCCGCATGCCTGCAATACTCAATCCCGTCATGCCGCTCAATAAGAGGAGATGTACAAAACCAAACAACCAGGCATTGGGCAAAAGGGTGACATACAATGGTATCCTCCGGTACCATTTGTAAAACAGGTACAAAAGCCCCGCCGCAAGAACAAAGACATACCAGTTTTCCCCCGCAAAACTCATCATGATCCTCATCACATTCGATTCCCCGGCCCAATGGGCAAAATCGGCGGTGATCCGCTTAAGATTATACCTGAAATAAAAAAAATCTACGGCATTGATGATCAGGCAGGCTCCGTTGACGGTGAGAAAGGCCGCATCGTAAAGACGTTGATACGAACGGAGGCTGATGATTTCCTTTACCGGGAATAAGGCCAGAAGAATAAAAAGGATATTGGTATAGGCGATGGCGGAAGTATCGAAGAGCAGCCCACCCATGATGATTTCAGGCCATTCCGCAAGCGGGATAAACCCAAAGGTCTTATAATTGAGGAGGTAAAAAATGACCCGGCTCAGCATATATGCGGCGTAAACCAGGCCAAGGCGGAGGGCCAGGGTATAGAGACTGTTTTTGGCAGCGCGTAATCGCATCGGCAAAAACGTTATTTACTGGTCACAAGGAAGGCAAGGTGCTCGACCAGTTTGCGGCGGTCAACCGGCTCCGTGAAGTTATAATGGTTCAAAATCTCCGAATTTTTATTTACGAGTACAAAAGTACAGGCATTCTGATCACCGGGAAGGTGAAGTCCGGGATCAGGGAGAACGAGAAGGATGTTTTGTTTTTTCCAATGCTCCACCTGGCGGGCCGGAAAACGCTGTTCAAAAGCACTGTCCTGAAGAATCACAAATTGGATCTTTTCCTGGGCAAACTGATCGATCAGGGCCCCGGTGCGCTCCACATCCTCACAGGCGGAACCAATGACCCGGTAATTAAACTCACCGCTCAGCAGACTGGCCAAACCAGGATCCAGACGGCCTTTCGGACTCAGTTCAACCAGGGATTTTTTTCTCAGCAGGGATCCCTGAAAAGAATAGTACAAGGAAATGGCAGGCAAAGCCAGCAGGATAAAGAGGGAGATCCACAAGGCAAGCCTGTTTTTTTTCACCCCGCCTTCCGGTTTCGGACTCAATGGATTTCCTGGATTTCCAGGGTTTCCGCGGGTTTTTTATCGCCCTGGGGTTGAATGGAAGTTTTGACTTCCGTTTTGTTTTTTGTCCTTACATAATCCCGGTAGTTGAACCAGGCGTTGCCCTCATTGAAAAAAGCGATCATAGCCCAGATGAGGAGCACCATGGGAAGCAGGACGGCAAGCGCCAATCCCCTGACTTCATAACGCATGTGCATAAATTCGTAAACAATAAAATAAGCTTTGTACAGGCTCAGGCCGATCATCATGGGATACATGATGATTTTGGGCAGGTGAAAACCGGAAATGACGTGGCCGTTCCCGAACAGGGCAATAAACACTTCGATCAGGGTGATGACCCCAAGCAGGATCAAGCCCTTGAATACCACTTTTTTGCTTTCTTCGTAACTGAGATGAGCTGACATATCTTTTCTGTTTCTTTATATTAATGAATGAAAGGAGGTTCCTGTTTCACAGCAGGTAAAAAACCAGGAACACGAAAACCCACACCAGGTCCACAAAATGCCAGTAAAGGCCGATCTTTTCAACCATTTCATACCCGTTTTTCCGCGCCACATATACCCCGCTGGCGGCATTGATGGCTATGATGGCCAGGAACAGAACCCCTGAAAAAACGTGAAATCCATGGAATCCGGTGATAAAAAAGAATAAGGCACCGAAGGCTTTGGGTCCGAAGGCAAGCTGTTTTACCTGCCCCGCGTCAGGGCCTTCCGTGACCCGGTATTTGCGAAGGTCCCACTCCCCATCGTGCTTGTGAATAAGGTAGGAATCGCCTTTTTTAAAGGTCTCTTCGGCCCCGTCTTTCACGATCGGGGTTCCATCCTCATTGAGGTATACCCCGGCTTCCATGTGCCGGCTGAAAGGATTTCGGTGGATGCTCACATGTTCTTTGGCCAGCAAGGTCGTCCATTCCCAGGCCTGGCAGCTCAGGAAGGTGATCCCGCCCAGGATGGTAAGCAGCATCCAGAAAACCACCCCTTTCTTGTTTTCTCGGTGGCCCTCCTGGACGGCGCGAACCATCGTGACCGAACTGATGATCAGCACGAAGGTCATGAACGTCACGAAAATCAGGGGTGCCTTGCCGGAATAAAAAGGAATGGTTTCAAAGACGTGGTCGGGCAAAGGCCAGGTGGGCATACTAAACCGGAGCGCTCCGTATGAAATCAGAAATCCGGAAAACGTAAAAGCGTCGGAGAGCAGGAAGTACCACATCATGAGCTTTCCATAGCTCGCCTTGAAGGGTTCCCTGCCTCCACCCCATAAATTGCCCCCTTCCTGGTGGGCCTGATCTTCATGGGCTCCGTGTTTGATTGTATCTGTGGTCATGTATGCTGAATTATAAAAATTATTGTTGAATGATCATGAAAGATAAAAGGTATACCCAGAGCACGTCGACAAAATGCCAGTAATGGCAAACCAGTTCAAACCGGTGCCGCCTTTTCTCGATGACTGCAAAGGGCAAGCCGAAAGCATGGATGCTTGCTACCGTCAGGGCCGCAAGTCCGCCCAGGATATGGGCCAAATGGATGCCGGAAATCGCGTAAAAGAAAGATCCCGAAGGATTGCCCTTCAATTCAATCCCATAACTGTAAAGTTGAAGCCAACCCTGGTATTGAAGTACGGCAAAAGCCAGCCCGAGAACTAACGTAACGACGAGGAAAGATTTGTATCGAAGTTCCAGGCCTTTTTTGTAAGAAGAATAAGACCAATGCAAGGTCAGGCTGGAGATCAGTAAAACAAGGGTACTGATGAAAAACAGCGAGGGCAACTTGTATTCAAGCCAGTTGCCGGCGCCCCGCCTCACCACATAAGCGCTGGTGAGGGAAGCAAACATCATGACAATGCTTCCCATGGCCGCCCACAGGGCAAATTTTTGCGGGTGGATACCAAAACGGTTGACCGGTCCTGATTGGGTTAGAGCCATTTATCTGTCAATAAGATGATCTGAATAATGGGTAAATAAAACAAGGATGCGAACAACAGTTTC